>Ga0163154_10009038_pt1 | contig 11451 bp, 9 predicted proteins | sample OliLakLV19MP9P1_FD_148649 | JGI IMG/M metagenome (GOLD analysis project Ga0163154, IMG submission 148649) | Freshwater microbial mat bacterial communities from Lake Vanda, McMurdo Dry Valleys, Antarctica - Oligotrophic Lake LV.19.MP9.P1 | ecosystem: Environmental > Aquatic > Freshwater > Lake >...
CGTGAAGAATTCACGGGATCAGGCCGCAAATGGTGTCCGAGAGCGTGAAGGCTCATTCCTTCCCACGTTCTCAGAAGCCGTGAAGAATTCACGGCCTCTCGCGCTGCGGAGCGGCGCCACTAGAGTCCGAGAGCCCGTACGATCGATTTCTTCGCTGGCTCTCAGAGCGCCGGCGGAGTCGTCGGAGCGTTGAATGCGGCCTTCACGTCCTTGTCGAGCAGGACGATCAGCGCCCAGATGCCGACGGGCAGACCGAGCAGGCAACAGCAGCTCGTGAAGCACGGGATCATCGCCAGGATGCTGGCCGTCACCGCGAGGCCGTAGCTCCTCAGCTCCTTCATCCGCCACGCACCGAACGCGATCAGAGCCGCGCCGCCGACGTTGAGGATGCCGCCGACGACGTTCCCGAGCATGGAGGACTGCTCCATCACGTCGCGGAATTGCTGCATCTGATCGTCGGGCATGTTCGCCGACTCCATCATCTTCAGCGCGAGGTCGTTGCTGACGAGGCTCACGACGAAGAGGAGCACGGTCAACGCAGCAACGACGAGCAGCGCGATGGCCGGGGGCTGAACCTTCTTATCCATGTGCAGTGGGGGAGCGGCCTGGACGTCGAGCGCGGGACGGACGCCCGCTAGATCCGAGAGGCTACCGTCCGCCTCCGCCGGGCGCGCGGCCGAAGATCCGCTCGCGCGGGATCTCGTCGCGGCCGACACGGATCACGTGGTCGCGCAGGCCGGCTATGGGTGCGCCGCCCAGCACTTGCTTCGCGGCTTCGACGACGGCCTTTGCATTCGGGTCCACAGCCCGGGTCGCGGCGATTTCGAGAACACGGGTCCAGGCCGCGTCACGCGACATCCCGACGGCGAGCGCCGCCGCTTCGCGCTCCAGGTCGTCGCCGGATTCGAGTGCGGCGCGCAAGAACGCCTTGACGTCCGCGTCGTTCGCGCTCCAAGCCATCGCCAGCACCGCGTTCTGCCGCACGAGCGTCTGTTTGTCCTTCTTCGCCCGCTGGATCAGCGCCGCGCGGACTTTTGCATCCGCGGCGCCGCACGCGCCGAGCGCGCGGATCAAGTCTTTCTGGTGACCCGGCTCCTTCTCTTGAGCGAGAGCTTTGGTGAGCGCGGGTACGGCCTCGCGCGCCCCGAGTTGTTCGAGCGCAACCGTCGCTTCGCGCCGCAGGTCCTCGTCAGAATCATCGAGGAATTCGGCCACGACCGCCCAGTACGGTGGTGGTGAGAACGTGCCTATCGCGCGGAGCATGAGCTTCTGTCGCGCTCCTCCGCCGCCGCCTCGTCCACCCAAACCTCCACCGCCCTTGCCTCCGCCTCCGCCGAGCCCGCCACCCAGACCACCGCCGAATCCGCCGCTCTTCAGCTCGCGCTCGATGAACTCGATCGCGTCGGGTTCGTCGCTCAGGATCAGACGGCGCAGTTCGGTCATGCGCTCGGCGGTCTGCAGGCCTTTCTCGAGGCGCTCGATGATCGCTTCGACTTCCTTTTTCGTCGGCGGGACGAGCGAACTACCCGCCTCGTCGCCGGAGGGATCGTAGGTCGCACCGAGGACGAGTCGTTGAGGGCTGCGCGCCGAAGTCGGCATCGCCGGCGCCGCGCTGGGATCGGCTTTGGCGAGGGCCGTGACGAAGCACCACGCCAGCTCGTCGGCCGTGATCTCGTAGGGCACGGAGAGCAGGACCTGGCCATCGCTGCCGAGGAAAACGTGTTGCGGCGCCAGCACGAGCCCCTGTGCGTCGGACTTCAGCACGTCCTTGCGCGCCGCGCTGTCGACGCGCCGATGGTCCTGACAGCGAAGGCCGGGAAAACGCGGACAATCCTTGTCCATCGTCGCGTGCTCGGCGGCGCTGGCGATCAGGTTCAGAGTGCGGGCGGAAAGTTCGACGACCGCCTTGTCGCGGTAGACCTTTTCGGCCATGCGATCGTTCGCACGCTCGCCGTCCATGTTCACGGCCAGGAAGACGACCTTCTTCTCGGCAGCGGCGCGCTCGAGCGTCTTCTCGAACCCCGAGGTCCAAGCGATGCCGCCGGCGAGCGTGCTGGGGCCGAGCAGGGTGAGTAGGGCGGCAGCGCGAAGAGTTCGGATCATGGAGTTCTCGATGAGGAGAATGACTCAGAACCGCGCACAGGTCATCAGGTCGCGGCCAAAGCTGCACGGAATCATGCGTTTCGAGCCGACTTCGGATCGCCGACTGGGTGTAGCGGATCGCCGCAACGCATAGGATCGTGCAGAGAACCATGATCCTCGAGCAGTACTACTTGGCTTGTCTCGCGCACGCGTCGTACCTCATCGCCGACGAGGCGAGCGGCACCGCGGCGATCGTCGATCCGCGGCGCGACGTCGACATCTACGTCGAAGACGCAGCGCGACGCGGGTTCACGATTCGGCACGTGATCCTGACGCACTTCCACGCGGACTTCGTGTCGGGGCACATCGAGCTCGCGCGGCGCACCGGGGCATCGATCCATCTCGGTGCGCGCGCGAGGCCCGAGTACGCGTTCGAGCCGCTCGGCGATGGCGACGAGATCAGCCTCGGGACCGTCGTGTTGCGCGCGCTGGAGACGCCCGGCCACACGCCCGAAGCGATCTCGATCCTCGTCTTCGACCTCGTCGCCGATGCGAAGAATCCGCAAGCGGTCCTGACGGGCGACACGTTGTTCCTCGGCGACGTCGGACGTCCGGACTTGATGGCCTCCAAGGGAATCAGCGCTCCGGCGCTCGCCGGGATGCTCTACGAATCGTTGCACACGAAGCTCTTGCCGCTCGGTGACGACGTGATCGTCTACCCGGCGCACGGCGCGGGCTCCTCGTGCGGGAAGAACATCTCGAACGAGCGCAGCGGTCGGCTCGGCGAGCAGAAGAAGCTGAATTGGGCGCTGCAACCGATGACGAAGGAGAAGTTCGTCGAGATCGCGACCTTCGAATTGCCGAACCCGCCGGCGTACTTCCCGCACGCGGCTGCGGCGAACAAGAAGCACAGGCCCGTGCTCGACGACGTCTTGGCGAGCGAACTCGTGGCGTTGGTTCCCGCGACCGTTTTCACTGCGGTTGCGAAGGGCGCGCTGCTCCTCGACGTGCGCGAACCCGATGACTTCGCGCGCGGTCACATCGCGGGTGCCTTGAACATCGGACTGTCGGGCAAGTTCGCGCACTGGTGCGGGACCATTCTCGATCGTGCGCGCCCTGTGATTCTCGTCGCGCCACCGGGCTCGGAGCGCGAAGCCGCGCTGCGCCTGGCTCGAATCGGCCTGGAAAACGTGCGCGGATTCGCGGCGGGTGGGTTCGCTGCGCTCGCTTCGGAACGACCGGATTGGGTGCGTCGATTCCATCGCCACACCGCAGCGGAGCTGGCCACTCAAATGGCCGGCACCGACGCGCCGCTCGTTCTCGACGTGCGCCAACCCGGCGAGCGTGCCGCGAAACGCATCGCGAGGAGTGCCTTCGTGCCGCTCGACGAACTCGCGCAGCGCGTCGGTGAAGTTCCGAAGACCCGCCGCATCGTGATCCACTGCGCCGGCGGCTACCGCAGCTCGATCGCCGCGAGTCTCCTGCTCGCCGCAGGATGTGAGCGGGTCGAAGATCTGATCGGCGGCATCGGCGCGTGGGAGAGTGCGCAGCAACCGGTCGAATCGTGAGCCTGTCGGCCGGCTCGAGTACGCACCCGACCATCTCCGCACGACTCTTCCGCTCGTTCGTGATCCTGACGCTCGTGCTCTACGCGGGATACCTCGTGCGCACGTTCTCCGACTCGTCGCAGAACTTCCAACCGCACCCCCTCGTCGGCGGAATCCTGGCAGCTTCGTCGATTCTCCTGGCGTGGCTGGCCAAGCTCGCGTGGGGCTTCCACACGTCACGAATCGTGCGCGTCGTGCTCGTCCTCGCACTCGTCTACCATGCCCTGTTCGGCGTCGTGATGCTCGTGAGCCGCATCCGCACGGAAGTCACCTCGAACGACGACCTGGTGATGCTCCTGTGGCCGCACGTCGTGCACGTCATCGACTCGTTCGAGTAGGCGAAGCGCGTTCGCGGGCTGCGTCCAAGGACCTCTGGGTTTCACCGAGCGCTGGTACGCGCTCAACCGCAACCATCGCCCGGGCCTACGTCCACATCCCCAGCACGAGCCGTCGCGTGCAGAGCGCCGCGACGAATGCGATGGCGAAGCTCAGCAGCGTGCCCACGAGGACGTACTCCGTCCGCTTGCGGTCCGTCCCGTCCCGCAGGTCGCCGAAGCGGAATACGCTCTTCGCCGCCAGCAAGAACCCGACCGCCTCGATCGCGCCGATCACTACGAACACGAGGACGAGGAGTCGTTCGATGATCCCGATCCACATCCCGGCGCCGGGAAGGTTATCGGTTCGGTCCCCGAGTTCCGCGTCCCAACGACCGGTGAACGTTTGCACGAAGAACCCGACAGGTCGCGTGATCCCGAGCACTGCGAGAGTGATCGCCCACAGCGGGACGGACGACGCGTCCGTGCTCCAACCCCCCGCGATGCCGCCCGAGCTCAGAGTGTTCACGACGAGGACGAGAACCGCGACGTGCAGCGCTTGATCGATCACGAACCAAGTCGCGCTTCGCCCGAGCGGATCCGCGTGCGACTTCACGAGATCGACGGCGATGTGAACTCCCGCGATGCAGAGCGCTTCTCGCCATCGCGTGAGTTCACCGAGCGCGCTCCACGCGAGGAGCCCGTGAAGGATCCCGTGGACGTACAGCCACACGGAGCGGGCCTGCTTCGCGCGACGATCTGCGATCCAACCGGCCGGCTGGAGGTAGAAGTCGCCGAGCACGTGCGCCAGCAGGAGTCGGAGGAGGAGAACGACTTCCATGGGTCACGCCGGCGCGATGGCCAGCGCTCTCGCGTAGAGATCCAGGAGCTCGAGCACGGTGTCGAACCGAGCTGCACCGAGCCTCTGAGATATGGCCGGCTGGCTCACCCCTTGGCGTTCGGCCATGTCGGCTTGGGTTCGATCCGTTTCCGTCAGAGCGAGGAAGGCGGACTCGGCGACCGGGACGCTCCACGCGCTCACGATGGCATCCAGGAGCTGCACCGTGATCTGCACTTGCGGGTGGACGCGCGGACCCTCGACGCGCAGCCGGCGAGTTTCTTTGGGGCGCGCCATCTCATCGAGTGCACGACCTGACAGCCGATAGGCTTCGCCGTCGGACTCCACGACTCGCGCGACCGTGTGCTGCACCACGCCGATCCCGATCGCGACACGGGCGTCGAGCGCGCCGCTGCGTCGGCGACCCTCGACGCGAACCGAGCGCAGCCGCGCGCGCACGATCGTGGCGGCCAGCAGTGCTTGTTCGGGTGCGAGGACGCCCTGGAAGCTGTCGCCGCGGTAGATCTCGAAGGCGCGGACGGGCAGTCCGAAGCGGCGGGCGACGCCTTCGAAGCCTTCGCGCAGGATGTGGGGGAGCGCAGTTCGATCGACGAAGTCCGTCGAGGCGATCACGTCTCCGGTCAGGACTGCGAGCTGGTTCATGTTCCTGGCCATCGACTGCGGAATTATAAGCAGAGGAGCTTATCAAAGCCAGTTATAAGGATGGTTGGCGGACTTTGGGCGCCTGCCGCGGTGGATGTCGCCCGACCCAAGCATAAGCTGGATAGCTTATAAACGATGCTGATAAGACTACCGCCTGGCCGGCGATGGGCGCGAACGAGGGCTCGCGCAGGCTCGTAGAAGGCATCCGCGCGGAAGGTCCGGTCCACGGCCCGAGGCGCGGATTCGGCTGCGTGCCGGCGCGAGGCCCAGCCTGCGTTCACGGTAGGACGCGCGCAGCAGCGCGTCCGCCTGCCGGCTGAGCATCCGATCGAGCTCGCGCTCGTACGAATCGATCCGAGCGGTCGGGAGAGTCAACCTCGCGCTGTCCTGCACGCTCGTGCGCACGAAGTCGGCCTCGGGCACATCCCCGTGTCAGCTGTATCGCCAGCGGGACTTCTGCGCCTTGAGCAATCCCACTCCGGCCAGTCTTGACTCCACTCCGGGGGTGCCGGGCTCCGAAGTTTGCTCCATGGCACAGCCCAACAGGGGATTCCGACGTCGTCGCAAGTTGATCGAGCCGAAGCTGCAGCTCAGGCTCGTCGCGACGTTCCTACTCGTGGGGGCCGCAACCACGTTGCTCCAGGCCATCAGCCTGATCCACGCGCTGAACATTGCGATCGGCGGCCCAGCCGGAAGCGGCAACATCGCCGATGAAGCTCCGCGCATCATCTTCGAGAACCTCCTGTTCGGATTCGCCATCTGCGTGCCGATCGTGGTCGTGGTCGGCGTCTTCGCCACCTTCCGCATGGTCGGTCCCGCCTACCGCATGCGCATCTACCTGCAGGACTTGGCGCTGAACGGCTATACCGGACCGTGCCGCATCCGTAGCAACGACGACTTCCAAGGGCTGTGCAACGCGCTCAACGTCGCCGTCGGCCGCTTGCGGCAGCCGGATGCGACCTCGGTCGTTCCGAGCGCGGCCACGATCGACGTCGAGGCCGTCGACGCGTTGCTGCCTTCGAGCTCGACGGTGACGACGGACACGAAGGCCACGACGGACTCGACGGACACGACGGACACGACGGTGACCACGGGCTCGAAGGCCACGACCAGCAATTCGGTCTGACGGCTGTGCGCGGGCCGGCGTGATGCAGTTCGCGCATCGGCTCAGGCCGGATCCGTTGCGGCCAACCGCTCCGCCGCCCTCCGCTCTCCCTCGAGGGGCGAACACTCTGCACCGAACCAGCCCTTGTATCCGAGCTCGTGCGCTGCTCGGAACACGCGCTGGTAGTTGATCTCGCCCGTCCCCGGCTCGTTGCGCCCCGGGTGATCCGCGAACTGGAAGTATCCGATCTCGTCGAACCCGTCCTTCATCCGTCCGCACAGATCACCCTCGTCGATCTGCAGGTGATAGAGGTCCCACGCGATCTTCACGTGCTTCGATCCGACGCTCTTGCAGATCTTCACCGCGTCGGGCGAGTTGTTCAGGCAGTAGCCGCGGTGATCGACGCGCGTGTTGAGCGGCTCGAGCACGAGCATGATGTCGTGCTTCTCGAGCACCGGCACCGCACGCTTCAAGCCGTCGGCGACATTCTCGTGCATCTTCTCCTTGGACACGCCGGCCATGTCGTTGCCGGCGATCACGAGCATCATCTTCGTGCCGAATCGGTGCGCGGTCTCGCAGCCGGCTTCGATCTCCTCGACGAAGGCTTCGTGCGCGCTCGGATCGTTCAGGCCGGGCGAAAAGCCCCAGCCGAGGAACTGCACGATCTCGATCTTCGTGTCGCGGCGCGCTTTGTCGATCGCGTCTAGATCCTTGCCGCGCCACGGCCAGAACTCGACGCCGCGGAAGCCGAGGTCGGCAGCACGCCGGATGCGTTCGGCGTGATCGTTGGTGCCGAAGCCCCACATCTCGATGTTGCAGGCGAAGTTCGTCTTCACGCCGTCGAGCGGGCGCTCGTTCAGCCGCGGGCCGTCGGCGGGACGCGTCGGGGCGACTTGCGCGACCGCGGAGCGCGCGGAGGCAGAGCTCACGCTTCCAGGAAGAGACAGCGCGGCGGCTCCGGCGGCGAGGAACGAGCGGCGGGGGATCGTCGTCATGGCTTCTTCTCGGGAGTCGTTCTGGAGTTGGGGCTGTTCGATGCAGAGCCGTCGTTCGAGCTCGCGCGCGCAGCGTCGGGCGAGGTCGATGGAGTCGACGCGGCGGGCGGCGCGGCCCGCAGCGTCGCCAGGTACTCGACGAGATCACGCATCTCCTCGCGCGAGAGGTGATCGACGAGGTTCGTCGGCATCGAAGAAATTCCGGGTTTCGTGCCTTCGATCTCGGCGCGCGGGATGTCGACTTGCGTCCCGTCGGCCTTGCGCATCAGCACGCGCTCGGGCGCGTCCTCGATGACGAGACCTTCGGTGGGCGTTCCGTCCGTCGTGAACACGACCGTGCCCTGATAGCCCGTCGCGAACGTGCGATTCGGATCGCAGATCGATTCGAGCAGCGCGAAGCGCGAATTCCGCGTTCCGACCGCATCGAGCGCGGGGCCGACGACTCCGCCTTCGCCCGCGACCATGTGGCAGCGCAGGCACTCGAGCTCGCCCTTGCCGCGGAAGATGTCGCGGCCCTTCGCGACGTCGCCGCCGTAGACGCTGTCGGCGTACTTCGCGACCTTCGGATCGAGCTCGCGCTTCGTGGCGCGTGCAGCGAGGAGAGGTTTCAGCGCGTCCACGTCGCGCTTCTCGCACGCAATCACGAGGTCGAGCGCGACTTCGGCCGGAATGAGCGACGCATCGAGCTTGATCAACTCGCGCGCGAGCAGCGCGTCGGCCTTCTCGTCTTTCATGCGCGCGAGGCCGGCGTAGCCGACGCGACGTTCGGGAATCGACGCGGCGATCGCGCTCTCGAGCAGGGGCAGTGCCTCGCCGGGCGCGGCGTCCTGAAAGACTTGGACCGCCATCGCGCGCACGTCGGCCTCGGCGTCGAACAACACGGCGCGCAACGTTTCGACGATGTTCGCTGGGCGGAGCACGCCGAGCGCGTGCAGCGCATCCGCGCGCAGCTTCGCGTCACGCTTCACGTCGCGGGCGATGTCCGTGAGCGGTGCTGCGAGTTCGGTCGCTCGTGAACCCTCCACGAGCTTCACCCAGCCGCGCGCGACCCCGACCGGTGCGTCGACGAGAGCACGCGCGGCGAAATCGCGGGCTATTTCCGGCAGAAAGGCCGCGTCGCGCTGCGGATGCGCACGCCACTCGCCATCGAACCCGTCGCGGCCGGTGGGATCTTCCCAGCGGCCGAGCAACTCGAGAGCTTCGCGCCTCAGAGACTCGCGAGCGGCCGGATCCGCAGCCAAGGCGGCCAGTGTGTTCGCGCGGTCGCGACCGCCCAAACGGTAGGCGGCGTGCAGGGCACGGCGAGATTGCGCGTTGGGCTCCTGGCCCGACTGCGGCAGGAGATCGGCGAGCGCCGGGAACGCGCTCTCGAGCGAGAGGTCGTAGATCGCTCGCGCTGCTTCTTGGCGCACGCGGGACTCCGCATCGGTGAGGAATGACGCCACCCGGGGGTCCGCGTGGTGCCTCAACGCCACGACCGCGGAAACGCGGACATCGATGTTCGGATCCTGGGCGAGTTGAACGAGTCGCTCGCGGTCGGGCTCGTTCCAGAGCGCGCTCGTCGCCGCGTGGCGCAACCAGGGATCCGACTCCGCGGTCTCGGCGATCAAGCGACGCAGAGCGTCGAACGCTGCCTGAGTGGACGGCGTCTCTCGAGGAGCAGAAACGATTCCCGCATCGAGTAGACGTATGTTCGCGAGTGCCGTGGCTGCCATCCGGCGCACCCGTGGGTTCGCGTCGGCGAGCAGCGCCACGAGCCCATCGCCGCTCGGACGGTCGCCGGCCCAATCACCGATGGTTCGCGCGGTCTGCGCGCGCACTTCGTCGTCCGCGTCTCGCAGGAGCCGAGCATAGGCTCCGTGCGGAACGCGCGAAGCTCCGAGCCCCCAGATCGCGTGCAAGCGCGCGAGCCGCGGAGCGCCGGCGTCGACCGCCGTGTCCAGCAAGGCGGCGAACGAGGCTGCGCGGTCATCCGTGTTCGGCGCACGGCCCGCGCGTCGGGCGAGTTCGAGGTGTGCTTCTTGGCGCACGCGACGATCCGCGTGACCGAGCAAAAGTCTCAGCTCGGCCGTTCCCCGCCCACGCATTCCGTCGCGCATCAACCTCTTCGTCTCGGCGACGAGCGGATCCGCGGCGCTCGTGGGCTCGAAAAAGCGCCAAATACGGCCCTTTCCGGTCTTGTTCCAAGTCGCGACCCAGTCCGTCACGTACAGGCCGCCGTCGAAACCGAAATCGCAGTCCGTCGCGAGCGGTTGCCACACGAAGCGCTGGACGTCCGCGATCTCGTACGCGGAGCCCTTCGGCTTCACCGACACGTCGTAGACGCCGCTCCACTCGGGCGAGCCGCTGAAATTGCACAGGAAGAAGTGACCGGCATAGCGCGACGGCATCCCCGTGCCCGGATAGCACGCGAGCCCCGACGGACCGTTCGCGACGTTCGCGATCGGCGGCACGACGTAGGCCGCGCGACCGGGTGCGTGCGGCTTCCACAGCTCTTCATCGTTCCAGGCGCCGCGCATGTTCGGCTCGCCGAGCCACTGGTAGGCCTGGCGCCAACCCGTGTCGCCGTGCTGCACGACGAGGACCCAGCGCGCAAGATCGCCGCCGTCGGAGTTGTTGTCGCCGGTCCACAGCTCGCCGAAGTCGTCGAACGCGAGCTCTTGCGGATTCCGCAACCCGGTCGCGAAGAGTTCGAGGCCCGTGCCGTCCTGATTGCTGCGAAAAACGCCGCCAGTGAAGGGGTTTTCGAGGCGCACGCCGCCGACGCTCGTCACCGAGTACCCGCGGTCGCCGATCGACCAGTACAGCCGGCCGTCCGGTCCGATGCACAAGCCGTGCATGTCGTGACCGAGCAACGCGACGCGCACGCCCCAGCCCGACGACACCTTCTCGCGCTGATCCGCGACGCCGTCTTGGTCGCGGTCCTCGAGCCGCCACAAGTCGGGGATGCACGTGAACCACACGACCCCGTCGCGTTCGAGCAGGCCGGCGCCGATGCCGGCGGCCGCATCGGAAAAACCGTCGGCGTAGACGCGACTCCAGTCGGCTTTGCCGTCGCCGTCCGTGTCGCGCAGGATCCGCACGCGCTCGTGCTCGGTCTCGTACGTGCCGAACTGGTCGCCGAGGTGCTTCTCGTACATCGCCACGCGATCCTCGACGGTGCGCGCGCGCAAGTCGTCGTCGAGCCAATCCATGTGGTCGCGAATGTCCGTGACGCCGGCGTGGTGGCGGAACGTCTCGGCGACATAGAAGGCGCCGTCGCGCGCGGGCCAGAAGGAGACCGGTTGCGCGAGCATCGGCTCGGACGCGAAGCACTCGACCGAGAAATCGGCCGGTTTTTCGAACGTTTTCGCGATGTTGGCGGGTTCGTCGCTCGCGGCCTCGATTCTGGGCTGATAGGTCGGTGTCTCGGATTGGGACGGATGCTGGACGGCGACGAGAGCGAACGGGACAGCGAGAATCACGCGAGCTGGCTCCGCACGCGCTCGAGCAGGCGCTTCGTGGCTTCGATTCCGTCCTTCTCCGACAGACGCGAACCCTCGTACTCGATGCCGACGTAGCCGCTGTAACCGGCACGCTTCACGATACGCATCATCCTCAGGTAGTCGGTCGCCGTTTCGTTGCCCTCGGCGTCGAAGTCGTGGCTCTTCGCGCTGACCGCCTTCGCGAACGGCATGAGTTCCAGGACGCCCTTGTAGCGGTCGTACTCCTCGCTCGCCGAGACGCGGAAGTTGCCGAAGTCGGGCAGCGTCCCGACGCGAGGATGCTTGGCGCGGCGCATGACGTCCGCGAGCCACGAGCCGTCCGAGGATGGACCGCCGTGGTTCTCGACGATCACGTTCAAGTC
>Ga0163154_10009039_pt1 | contig 11451 bp, 10 predicted proteins | sample OliLakLV19MP9P1_FD_148649 | JGI IMG/M metagenome (GOLD analysis project Ga0163154, IMG submission 148649) | Freshwater microbial mat bacterial communities from Lake Vanda, McMurdo Dry Valleys, Antarctica - Oligotrophic Lake LV.19.MP9.P1 | ecosystem: Environmental > Aquatic > Freshwater > Lake >...
GGTCAGACCGGCATAGAGCGCGGGACTTTGACGGGTATAGGTGCGAGCGAGCCAGTACAGAATATGAAAGAGTTCTTTGGTCGCCTGCTCGGAATCACCGGGAGCGATGACGCGCTGACTGTGAACCGCTTCGTTGCCCAAATCCTTGACCACCCGCATTTTGAGAAACACTTCCTGCGGCACGAGTTTGCGGAATGTCGGCTCGTGAAGAAGCGCACTCAGCGTATCGTCATACGGCATCTGAAGGGTTGGGTCATGGGCATACAGCCAATTGACCGTCAGTTCGAGAGTGCGGCGGGCATAGAAACAGGCGGCACGGGGATCGACGAGTGCGAAGCCTTCCACACGCACGGCGGAAGTAGCAAGTTCGCTCCATTCGGTTTTTAGAAATCCAAAGTTAGACATGGCTGTGTCGGCATTTTTTCGGCGGTTGTGCCAAGTGATGAATTGGAAAAGGCTTGGAACTGCAACATGGCAAAAAGGTTTTCCAACTCTTTCAGGGATATTTCTGATTGTTCACGCACAATATTGATTTCGGTGACTCTACTGGCGAATTCTTCCTGCAACCGGAAGGGCGGCAAATACATTTGAATGTTTACCATTCGCTTGAGCCCTAAATCCCTATTGGCTATCCCATGTGTGAACCTTTGAGACTGCTCATAGCAAAAGTTTGAGTTGAGCATATTTTCTAGCCATATGGGGGATACTACGGAATGATTTGTCTTCAGCAACGCTATATGTACCCAGACAGCAATCTCAGTATCGAAATCCACGACTTTCGCGATCCCTGTAGTTCCGCCTTTGGTGTAAAGAATATCTCCTCGTGTTGGTTTGCATTTTTTCCAATGGATTATTGCGTCTTCTTGAGAGATGTACTTCATATCTTCCCATACAATCTGCCCCACCCGTACATGGCGCGTGGAAAGAAAAGGAATTCCCTGCTGAACATAGGTTGGGCTAACGTGCGGTCCATCTTTCGCAGAATGAATCACATCCCCCAAAGTGCCTCGTTCCCACCCCATAGAATTAATCACAGGATCGCCGAACATTTCCAAAAAGACAGACTGTAACAGCATATCGAGTTTGGCGATGGCTTCGCGGCGTTTACGGCGCAAATTATCGGCTTCATCAAGAATGGCGGCGATGCGTTTTTGCTCAGCGAGAGGCGGTAAAGGTATTTCAATCTCTCTCAGGTTTGAAATTGATACGCTTGCTTGATTAACCGAAGGATTTATGATGCTTTCTAATGGAACACGAAACTTTGGCGAACGTAGGTAGTGCAACAAAAAGCGTGGATATGCAATCTCGCAATTTGTGCGAAGGCACAGCAGATTCATTCCATGAACTAATTCGTTGGGAAAGCCTTCGTAGATTGCACATTTTCCAAGATGCTCAATGCTATTGATATGGCTAAATAGTATATCGCCTTGTTGTAGTAGCCAGCCTTTGCATTGAATCTTTTCTAATCCTGCGTACCCTACTTTTTTAGGGTTAATCTCTGCTTTAGAAATTGTTTCAATACGAGTTATAGGTAAGCCACCCTCGCTTTTCGATTGTTTGATTGAGAGACCATTGCGAACAAATTGGAGTATATCGTCCAATTTCATCAATTTTCTGTTCATTCCTTATTGCTCTCTGAAAAATCTATAATTGTCAGTTCCTCTTCGATTTCCTCAACGGTTGGCAAACTGTACTGAAACTCCTGCGATAACGACGCTTCAATCTGTCGGGTAAGATGGGTCGCTACGCCAATGGGTTTGTTCACATCGCGGAGTGCGTACTCAGCAACAACTTCATTCTTCGACTTGCAGAGGATCAGCCCGATGCTCGGCGCATCGTCTTTATGGCGAAGCAGATCATCAACGGCGGAAAGATAGAAATTCATCTGTCCGGCATCCTCCGGCGAGAATTTGCCTATCTTGAGATCGATCACGACGTAGCAGCGCAGTTGCAGATGATAGAAGAGCAGATCGATCTCAAACTCATCACCCCCGACCATTAGGCGATACGGACTGCCCACAAACGCAAAGCCTGTTCCCAACTCCAACAGAAACTGCCGGATATGGTTGAGCAGACCCTCCTGAAGTTCACGCTCGCGGGCGTCTTTGTGCAAAGTCAGAAAGTCAAAATTGTAGGGGTCTTTGACCAATTGCTGAGCCAGATCGGACTGAGGAACAGGCAGCGTGCGCTCAAAGTTAGTGATCGCTTTGCCTTGACGCTCATAGAGTTTGGTTTCGATCTGATGCGTCAACACGGGGCGGCTCCAGCCATGCTCGACTGTGGCACGCACATACCATTCCCGCTCTGTTGTGTCCTGAACCTTATCCAAGATCACGCAGTTATGCCCCCAGGGAATTCGCGCAACAGCCTGTTGCGTAAATTCATCCGAGTATGCCGCCGCCAATGTCTGCATATACACCAAGTTGCGCGGCGAGAAGCCTTTCATCTCAGGAAACTCTCGTCGGAGGTCTGTAGAGAGACGACTGATAACTTTTGCGCCCCACCCTTGCTCTGTCTGCCGCGCCCGAATATCGCGCCCAATCGAGACGTAGAGCAGCACCAGTTCGCTGTTGACTGCGAGTGCCGCCTTGACCTGTGCGGTCTGAATGCGTTCTTTTAGCTCACGCAGAAATCCGTCATAGCCGGGAAACGAGGAAGTGAGATCGCTCATGCGGCACTCTCCTGCGCTCGAAGCATGACGCGAAGGCGAGAGAGTCCCTGCTGGATTTCTTGTTCGAGGATGTCGAGGTCATCGAGAATCTTCTCTGGTGGTTCGTAGCTGACGGCTTCCTGCACCACTTCCCGGTAGCGGTTGAGACTAAGGTCATATCCTTTGGCAGCGATGTCGGCTTTGGGAACGAGAAACGACTGCTCGGTGCGTCCCCTCCCCTCTTCTCCCGCTCGATTTCTCCAGCGAGTGAGAATATCGGGCAGGTTGTTGTTCTCGTGTTTGGTGCTGTCGAGCGGCGTGCGCTTGTCATCGAGGGAGAAGCCATCTGCCCGCATATCGTAGAACCAGACATTGTCCGTGCCGCCCGAATTGGTTTTAGTGAACAGCAGAATGGCGGTGGAGACACCGGCATAGGGCTTGAACACGCCCGAAGGCATGGAGATGACCGCATCGAGTTTTTGGTTCTCAACGAGGAGTTGACGCAGGGCTTTGTGGGCGTTTGAGGAGCCAAACAGCACTCCGTCCGGCACAATGATAGCGGCGCGTCCTCCGGGCTTGAGAAGCCGCAGGAACAGGGCAAGAAAGAGCAGTTCGGTCTTCTTGGTTTTGACGATCTTGAGCAAGTCTTTGGCGCAACTCTCATAATCCAGTGACCCAGCAAACGGCGGATTGGCAAGAATGAGGGTGAACTGCTCATCCTCTCCGGCGTGTTCTTCTGCAAGCGAATCTTTGTAACGGATATTGGGGTTCTCTATCCCGTGCAGAGCCATGTTCATGCTGCCGATGCGGAGCATGGTGTTGTCGAAATCAAAGCCGTTGAAGAGGGTTTCGTTGAAGTGATGCAGTCGCGTGGCATCCGTAAAGATTTCAGGATGGGTTTCTCGCAGGTACTCCCCTGCCCCGACCAAGAACCCGCCTGTGCCGCACGCGGGATCGCACAGAATGTCATCGGGCTTGGGAGCCGTCATCTCGACCATGAGGCGAATGATGTGGCGCGGTGTGCGGAACTGTCCGTTCTGTCCGGCAGAAGCGATCTTGCCGAGCATATACTCGTAGACATCGCCTTTGGTGTCCCGGTCTTCCATGGCAACGTGATCCAGCATCTCCACCACCCGCGACAACAACGCCGGTGTTGGAATGGTGAAGCGGGCGTCCTTCATGTGGCGGGCGTAGGTGGAATCTTCGCGCTCACTTTGTAGATTGCGAATGAAGGGAAAAACACTTTCGCTCACGACCTCGTACAGCGCCTTCGCCTCAAAGTGCTTGAAGCGGGACCAGCGCAAATCTTCGTAAGGTACGCCCTTGTCGGTTTTGCCTTCGGGGAAAATGCGCCCTTCCATGGGGCGTTCCAAGCGATTGGCTTTTTTCTCCTGAGCGGTATGGAGTTCATCCAGCCGTTTGATGAAGAGCAGATAGGTGAGCTGCTCCATCACTTCGAGCGGATTAGCGATGCCGCCCGACCAAAACGCATCCCAAATGCGGTCAATCTGACTTTTGAGTTCTCCGGTAATCATAAGATGTTTATTCGACAGAGACAGGGCAAAATCATGCTTAATTTCACGGTACTTTGAGTGAAGTGCAGAATAGGTGTGAGCCGCCAAAATTGAAAGAGGCGAACATTCATCGTCCGTCTTCCCTCTCCTGCCAAGGCAGACTGTGGTTTTTCCAGTCCGACGCCCCCACCTACAAGACCGACCAGAACCTCGCAATTGCTCGGAAGAGGTTTATTGGATGCATGGAGAGAGTATTACCATTACAGGGGCATTTTGCACCAATGTGCGCGAGCCGGTCAAATACTCCCATTACTCCTAAATATCCTAAAAACATAAAAGGAAGTAATTTCTTTGTACGTTCAAATATCTAAGACTTGTGCTTGTTTCGACTGACATCTTCAGTAGCGGGAGCGGCTAGTTGACTGAGAACACAGCCGACAAAATTGTCATAAAGCGTTCTGTTTCTGCTGAAAGAGAAAACAGTCGATGTTCTTTGAGGCGAAGGATTCCTAAAGAGTTCGACGTGCCAAACAGTGTCGCGACGATTTCTGCCGCCTCTAACGCCACGGGGAGCGAGGCATACTGCTTCGCAAGAACCTTTGCCTCCTCGAACTCCTCTTCGGAGAGGATAGAAACCAACGTGTAGAGATCAAAAGCGTGTTCTCTCCCGTACTCCTTCTCTGCATTCTCTTTTTGGTCTCGAAAGGCAAAGAGTTTCATCATCAGAAACGGATAGGCATGAGGAACAAAGAAAGATGCAGTGAAGATTTCTCCGTTGGTTCGCGGCCCTGTGAGAGTGATTTCCAAGGGCATTTCCTCTATGGCAGCCGCTTCCTCCGTCGTATGGGCGTGCAGTCCCGTGGACTGCTTGGGACGCACGCGCCGAGAATCCACTTGAAGCGTCGGATACAGCGCGATGTCAGGGCGTTTGGTCAGGAAGTCGATTTTGACCTCATACCAGTTTGTTCCTACCGCAAGGGTACGAACAAACTGGTAGAACTTTGCTCGCTCAATGACAACATAGCCCAGCCTATCAAGCGCACCCCTGAGCTGCTTGGTCTGCCCCGCATCGGCGATGATTTCCGTTCGCAGAAACAGATCAAGATCGTTGGTGGAACGCGCCGGTGGAACAGGAGACAGGACAAGCCTTGCTCCGGCCTGCTGAGCCTGAATGGCATGAAAGCGTTTCTGATATAGCCCATACCCGCCGCCAAGTATGAGGCGAATCCCTGTGTCTTTGAGTTCATACAGCAAATCAAGAAGACTCGCTTGCAAGAGGTCTTCGGGGTTCATAAACGCACTTCTCCTTCCATCTGACGCCACAGCAAGGCTTTGACCTGATCGGCAGTCTCTTTATCGCGCTTCTCTCCCTGCATCAGCTCCAGATAAGTTTGCAAAGGTGACGCCCAATGAAAACCTTGATCAACACGGGAATCGAAATAAGCCGCAGCGTCCGAGGTTTCCTGAAGCACAAGATTGGGAAACAGCGTATCGGGCTTCACGGGAAGTTGACGCAGCAACGGTTCTATCGCTCCGCAGTAGATGGACAAAACGGGGTCTTTCGCCATTACGGCGTATTTACCGACAGTCCCCTCTCCCGTGGCGACCAGCGGCACATTCTCCCTCCCTGCTGCTTCGGCAAGCGCAGAAGGAATCTCGTTCCAAGGCAGAGCGACCTTGCCCGTAAACGTGCGCCGAATGGCGGGTCGCTCAAACGCCGATGTGAGTGCGGCAAGCAGTTTGTCCGGTTGAAGGAGGCATATCTCTCCTCCTTCCCTGCCAACGATGAGTTCTTCTTCTAATGCCTTGAGGATGCGTGACACCGTGGCAAGCGAAATCTTCCCTCCCCGGCTTTCAATTTCCTGCTTCACTTCCCCTACCCCGTCGTAGCGTGGACGAACCAGCAGGACACGTCCTACAAGCGAGCTGGTCTTTTGATAGATGTCCTTGATGGGAACCGAGGTCGTAAACCGATTAGGTGCACCGCTTCGCAGAACGAACAGTTTCTCAGGAACAATGACGATGCCGTTTCCACAAAGGTCAAGTCCACTGATGCCATTTTGCTCCAACAGGCAAAGCCGTTCATCCGAAAGATACGGCACAACAATCAGTGGCAATTTGCTACTCTGACGGGCTTTGTCCATGCAATCCCAAAGTACGCTCTGAAATGCTTTCGGCGTCATCTGCCGACTGTAGAAGCCCGCAAAACGAAACACCTGCTTTTTCCAGCCAATTTCCACGGCGAATTCTGAAACCGTATCCTCTACCCCCTCTGGCGGCAAAAGGCGAATGACAAGCGGAGAGAGTTGAAGACGTTCGTAGAGTAAATTCTCCGGGGCGAGTTGTTTAGGAACAGACACGGATGTCATAAAAAAAGCTCCTTCCAAGCAGATGCTTGATATTTTGCATAAAATAGTATGTTTTCTTAAAGAGAAAAATACCCCTTTTTATGCAAAATATCAAGCAAGAAGGAGTCAAAGGTAGAGGGAGTTGATCATTCTCTGGGAATTCTTCTCAAAAGAGGCTGAGTTGATCTTCGCTAACAACGTTTTTTTCGCTGTACAGTGAAAGTCAAGGTTTCCTCATTCGAGCCATTTTCTCGTTCAAGAAACGACGTCAAAATAAGAAACTCGGATTTTGTAAACCCCCACTCCGCTCTTCCCACTTCGCAACGTCCGATAATACTCCCATTACTCCTAAATATGCTAAAACCATAAAAAGGAGAATTTCTGGTTTTTATTCCTTTTCCGAAGGAGGATTTTCGTGTAAATAGGAGTAATACAAGAAATAGGATAATTAATGAGAGGGGAAAAATGAGAAACCGACAGCCAATAATCAGCATTCTTAACGCGAAGGGCGGTGTTGGCAAGACCACCTCGACACTGAACATCGGTGCGTCGCTTGCTATGCGAGGAGTTCGTGTTCTTTTGATTGACGTCGATCTCCAAGCAAATTTGACCCATTCGCTTATTGGAGATATTCCGCCAGACCAGTCAAGTATTGCAGAGGTAATGAGCAATGAAACGGGGCTGGACGAGATTATCCGCCCTACCTCGATACCAAACCTTTACCTTGCTCCGGCAGGCGAAACCTTGATTGGGCTCGACATTACCCTTGCAGGAACGATGGGACGCGAGCAAATTCTCAAGAATTGCCTTAGGCAGACTGAGAAACTTTCTGACTTCGATGTGGTTCTTATTGACAATCCGCCTTATATCAGCCTTGCCACTGTCAACAGTTTGGTGTCGTCCACACACTACCTGATCCCGGTCTCATGCGAATATCTTCCCATGGTCGGCATCAAACTTCTCAATGAAAACGTTGAGAAGGTACGCAAGAAGCTCAATCCCGATCTTGACCTCTTGGGAGTGGTGCTCACCATGTATGACAAACGAGAGAGCATTACCGGTCAGGTTGAAACGCTCATTCGCGAACAAATGCATGGAAAGGTTTTCCAGACACAAATCAGGATTAACACAAAGTTCAAATCTACCCCCATCGAAAGGCAGAGCATCTTCCAATACGAGCAAGACCCTTTGGGTAGAGGAACCCGAGATTATGAAGTCTTAACCGATGAGATCGTTGAGCGTCTCCAAAATGAAGGAATGCTGCAACGATTTGCTGAGAGGATGGTAAGCAATGTCTGATAAACTTTCCAAAATGCGTGATGCTGCGGGTCCACTGATGCCTCCCCATAACAATGGAGGGCTTTTCGAGGATACTTCAAAGGGCAAGCCTAATCTAAGACAAGTCCCCGATAACGAGACAAAAAAGATTGCTCGACAACGCTTCACCGTGAACCTAAGAGATGACGTGATCGAGCAGGCAAGAACGGCGGTTTACTACACTCCGGGATTAACCCTTTCAAGCTTGGTAGAAAAAGCACTCAAGGCAGAAGTAGAAGCCTTGGAAGCAAAAAGAGGTGACCCTTTTCCTGCCATTGAAGACGGCAAATTGTCTCCGGGGCGACCAGTCAAAATTCAAGAAAGCGAGTAATCAGGATAAATACTCCTATTTATCCCATATTATACAATGGAATAAATAGGAGTAATGGAATTTGAAGATGGATTTGAATGAGATTGCAGCGCATAATTTCGGGAGACAGGTGCATAATTTCGGGAGACGCAGTGCATAATTTCGGGAGACGCAGTGCATAATTTCGGGAGACGCAGTGCATAATTTCGGGAGACGCAGATTCCGGCAAAAGTGTGCTATCCTCTCTCAAATACACGCTTTTTTTCAGGAAAAATTTTCATCTACTCTTCTCTACATATCTCTACACACACTCGACTCCAGGATTGAGTGCGTGTATGCTCTGGCAATAAAGGAGAAATCCCTTGAGCGAGACCCTTTCGATATCCTCATCTTCCAACCCGTCAGATACGAACTCGCTGGACATTATCCGAAGCGAGACCGCTCTCCGCTACCCCTTCCATAATTTGTCGACCAATGAAAGTAGCCATATTTCGATTACCAAGAAGGACGAAAGAGGTACCATCACTTTCTCGTGGGAAGTGGCTTATAACAACAAGTACGGACAGCCCGGTCGGCTTGCCTACAAACTCGACACCCATGTCATCAATCGCCGCATTGATGAAGCCATCAAAGGACGGAAACCCGTTCCTCAAATTCTAAAACTTGGAAGCCTCCGCGAAATCGCGGAAGAATTGAACCTGGGAACCAACACCAACGCCGTGAAAAAAGCACTTCACCAAAATGCGAGTGCCTATCTCACAATCAAAGGGCTGCGCTACGAGGCTAAAGATCAAACCGAGCAAACATTTGAGTTTGGGGATACGCGCTACGGAGTGAGGTTTGTCGGAGAAAAACTGCCTGGCGGAAGAAGAGCCGATGCCGTCTACATCGTTTTCCATGACGATTATCGGCTCTTGCTTGATCGGGCGAAAACCCGCCCGCTTGATTATGATTACCTTCGTGAACTCTCACCAGCAGCCCAACGCTTTTATGAAATTATTTCTTACGAGATGTTGCCTGCCATTAAGTTTGGTCAACGTGCCAAACTTCCGTATTCTGAATTCTGTCTCTATAGCACGATTACCCGTAACTTCACCTTCGACGAAGTGAAAAAGCAGATGTGGAAAATTCACCGGACTCACATCGTCGCTGAGTACATCGAGAAGGTTGAATATGAAACAACCGTTGACGAATCCGGTCAGCCTGACTGGAATATGTTCTATGTGCCAGGAGAAACCGCAAAGAGGCAGCAGCTTGTCTTTGACTTCAAGATTCCCTACACGCGCCGCGAGCGGGTGAAGCGGCAGCAACAATCCAAGGCATCTAAGCCACCCCAAATTCCTGAGACGCCTCAACTTCCACTTGTTCACCCTGAAGTGCCAGCAGATCCCAAAGCTCCCGACCTCATACGTCGCTTCTACAAACTGCGTTATGGAGTTGAACAACAACCGACGGAGCGCGAAATCATGGAGGCAACCCGATACCTTACCGAGAGCGAAGCATGGGCAACTCACCTCATTGAATTTGCTGCCAAAATGGGCAAAGAGGCAAACGGTTTCCCGAATGACTTTGGTGGGACAAAGAAACTGAGCAGTCAAGCCCGCGAGCCCTTTGAGGCAAAACGCAAAGAGCGGGAGCAGACCCAACTTAAAAAAGCCCGTCAGAGCCACCAGGAAGCTCACAGAGAGGCTTATATGGTCTTTATAGGGGAATTGCTAGGGGGTAGGCTTGAAACGTCGCTTCCAGAGGCATTTCAGCTTTTTAAAGAGCAGGAAGACAGTACCTACCGGTTTCATAAAAACCGGGCAGGGAAATCGGGGATGTCAGAACGGATTATTGAAGGATACTATCAAGAAGAGGAACGAATTAAACGGCTTATGAAGTTTATTGAGGAAAATCCTAAAAGCGGCATCCCCAACTTCTGGCAATGGGATGAAAAAATGAACTCAAATCCATTTAAGCCACTGACATAGCAGTCAATTATCCTATTCCCATAAAAAGAGTAAATAGGAGTATTTATCCTTTTTATGGGAATGGAAGTATAAAAAATAAAGGGGTTGATTTGTTTTGTGGCACAAACCAAAAAAAGCCAGATGTGAAACCTTCGATTGTGAGAACCTTGTTTGTGTAACCTCCTGTCTTGAAATCTCAACTATTTCCAAAACCAAAACCTTCCCTTCGGGAAAACCGCAGATGCAAACCTTGTGTTGAACAAACGCCGCGCTGTCTTGTTTGGTTTTGAGGTCAGTACTCTTGGGGCAAAAGTATCGTGGTGCAAGACCTGTCCGCTTCGGTAATCACCCAGAGTTTGGTGTTGTCCCGAAGAAGGTAGGAGGAGAGAAGTCGGGTTCCGTCAGAGAGAGCATAATTATTTCTTGCCCAGTCCTCTGCGTCCAACTGTCCCCAATCCCCAAAGCTATGCCGAGCGAGCAGTTGTTCCGGCGTCTGTTCCGCTTGCTCCAGTGCGGCGACGGCTCCCACGGTCAGCAGGATGCTGCCCAGTGGCAATGGATACGATGCCATTGTTGTCATTCTCCTTTCCTGTCGCTATCTCCATGCGCCGCAGAACTTCCTGTGCGCCTTTCTTGTACACGCACAGGCAGATGAGGCTGCCGGTTGGGTCATACACGCCCCAGAACCGACTTTTCTTGTAGCGGGCGAAGTACATCAGTCCTCCTCCCATTCCAGCCCGTCGAGGCATTCTCCCGGCTCGTAGCCCTCGTTCTCGTCAGTGAAGGTCTCTGTCTCCACTTCTGAGGTGTCGCTATCATCCTCGCTGTCGAAACAGTTGCCTTGCAGAACCTGCCGAAAGCCAGAGGCGATTTGCTCGCGCTTAGCCTCTGGATACTGCTCGGGTCGCATCAGCATCGGAACGGCTTGCAGTGCCAATACCCGCAGTTTCACAAACTCACTGCCTTGGGATGTCACCACAATGGTAAGCGGTTTATTCGGTTCAAGCGTTGTCTCTCTTGTTTCCACGAGAGGTTTTCTCCTTTCCAAAAAGCGAAGAGGGCAGGGGAAGCATTGTGTCGCTTCTTGCCTGTCCTCTTGCGTCCGAGTGTTATGTCAGCGCCATTTGAGGCGAGTAGTCGTACCGAGGCTCCTGCTGCCTCAGCTTAGAGTTGAGGTGCGTATGGATGAGCGGCAGTCCTTTCTCAAGCAGAGTGCCAGAGAGGACTTCGAGGTTGTAGCGATCATCGGGGTTCAAGGTCTGTGCGGTCTGAGTGAACGCATTGACCAGTCCGTAAAGCGTCTCCTGCTGTCCGAAGGGTTCAGTACTGAGAGTGTGCTTTACTTTATCGGACGTAACGC
>Ga0163154_10009041_pt1 | contig 11451 bp, 8 predicted proteins | sample OliLakLV19MP9P1_FD_148649 | JGI IMG/M metagenome (GOLD analysis project Ga0163154, IMG submission 148649) | Freshwater microbial mat bacterial communities from Lake Vanda, McMurdo Dry Valleys, Antarctica - Oligotrophic Lake LV.19.MP9.P1 | ecosystem: Environmental > Aquatic > Freshwater > Lake >...
CGCCTGACTTTGCTCCGCCGAGTGGCCTGATTTTGCTCCGCCCTTTACAGCCCTTCGCGTACCAGCGGCCAGATGGCAATCCCTACGCCATTGGCGGCCTCTGGGACCCCGCTGGCGCTGCTGGTGGCTCTCCGGCCTTCCTACTCCTGACCGTCGAGGCGAACAGTGTCGTTGCGCCAGCGCACCACCGGATGGCGCTCATCGTGCCGTCGCTCAAGTGGAAGGCTTGGCTGGATCCCGCGACGCCTGCGCTTGAGGTGCAATCGATGATTGAGCCGTCGCCGGCCGAGGAATTGATGGCGGTGCCGGTGTCGAAGCTGGTCAACAGCGTGCGGAACGAAGGGCCTGGGCTACTAGCTCAATGCCTGTGATGGGTTGGTCACATCTTTCCTTCAGCGAACATCATCCAGGCGACATAGCTCGTCCAAGTGATCGGGAGCAAAAATCCCCAGAACATCATGCCATAAAAGGCAGACGTTCCTCGCGGATATTTGGCAACCCACATTCGATCCAGAGCCACGCCTGAGCGCAACTGCGAAGCCGCAAGCCAGAGCATGGTGGTAGGGAATCCCCACTGGAGCCCCTTGTAGCCGATCAACAACCCACCAATCGCTGTCAGCGCAAGCGCAGCCACAATGGTGACTGGGAAAATTCGTATGTAGCGCTTGCCCAACTCAAAGCGGTAAAGCATCGTCTTTGCCTATCCTCATTCCTTCGGCGCCGTCCGCTCGTTCGCCTTGTCGCGCATCCAGTTGGGAGCGGTGGCCCACGTTCCAGCCTTCACCCTTTCGGCTTCCGTCTGCATCGTTGAGAGTTCGGATGCGAGCGGCGCGTTTGGCTCGCCGTACTTGCGCCAAAATGGAGTCCATCCTGCCAGGATCATCATGCTGTTAATCGTCGTTGGGGCAGCTGCGTCGGTGTTTGTAGGCACATCATCGAAGCGAACGATCAAAGCAAGCAGCATGCCGTAACGATCACTAGCCAAGGCCCTGCCGCTCGAACAAAGCATGACTGAAGTGCCAACGGGCAAGAGTGAGGAAAGGGCCTCGGCCGCCTTCTTCCCCTCTTCCATCGCCTTCCCGTGTTCGTTGTCGCCGCTCTCTGGTGTGTCGACGTACAGCAGCCTGACCCGCTCGGGCTTCCCGTCGAGCTGCACCTCAATCGTGTCGCCGTCGATCACCTTGAGGACGGGCACAGGGCCGACTTCGACGGCGGAGAGGGTGAAGGCGACGAAGAGCACGAGGAGGAGTGACCGGCGCATGGGGCGAGGCTATGGCCACGCCGTTCGCGTCCACCCTGCGCTCGCCGTTGGCCGCAGCGGGCGGGGGTGACATGCTGCCAGCATGCCCATCCCTTTAAATCGCCAGCCCGGGAGGAAGCCCCAAGGCGGCTGGAACTACCGACTGCAATGCACTCACGCGCCTTAGACGGAAGTTTGAGCTGCTTTGGCCTTCTCCGGGACAACCTGTTGCATTCGAGTAAGGTGGCTATCCTTCGTGCATGACGAACTCCCGCAGCGCCCCCTCAATCCGCTCACTCGTTCCTTTGTTCACGGTCTCCATCCTCTTAGTCCAGGGATGCGCCCCTCGCTTCTCAAATCACACCATTGGCAATGGCAATGTGACGACCGTTAGTTACCAGTCGGATTGGCGTGCTGCCACTATCGTTTATAGACCAAGCACTGACGAAAAAATCATGGCCGCTATTCAGACGAGAATCGCAACAATCGCTCAAATCGACACGGAAATTACCAAGTCACATCCTCGAGAACAGATGGATAAAATCGCACGTCGCCAGCGGCTGCTTGATGAAATATCTGAAATTACCAAAGCTACATCGACTCCTTACGTGCTAGCTGAGCCGCCGCCACAAATGGCAAATGAATTCACATTCAACTTAAAAGGCTCGGTTGATAAGGTGCAATTAGGGCAATTTGATTTTGGGTCAACTGCAGCAAAGATGTTTGAGGTCTCGGGGTACAACTTGGCAATTCGCGATGCTCTTTACCGGTTGAACGAAGCCACATTCCAGGGTGCGATTGACAAAAATAAATACGATGTAATGTTTAATGCTGTGCTTCAGGCAGCCGCAACGATGTCGAAGCACGAATCGGATTCATCCATCGCCAAATGGAAGGCTCTTCAGGAAGTCGACAAGAAGAAGCAGGAAGCCGTAACGGCAACAGGGAAAATCAAAGAGGAGAAAGCGAAGGTTGATCTTGCTCAGGCAAAGGTTGATGCCGCTAAGCCCGATTCGAGTGAAGGTAATAAGGTAAAAGTGGAGGCAGAGAAGGCACTGGCCGAGGCGAACGCTGACCTCAATGTTGCCAAGGCAGATCAGAAGCTCTTGGTTACTCAGGCGAACAACCTCGTGGCCAAGGCATTGGCAGAATTCCCAGACCTTGGTGGTAAAGTTGCCGAAGACCTTCAGAAGGTCCCCATTCCTCTGCCTGCACAGTGAAAACTTGAGTGCCAGCGGTCGGTGAAGCAGAGGGTCGTGCCGGCCGGCAGCTGCTCGTGAAGATCATGAGGGCTGAGACCGCGTCCGAGCTACCCCGCGCTGCCGAAGCGAGGCGACGCCGACCGCCACCAGCATCAGCGCCGCGGCCAGCGCAAACGTCACGTGCGTCCCATGAGCGGTGCACTCTGTCCGCTTTCAAGCCCGTTTCGGCCTTGGCCTGAATATCACGTCGATCCCAGGAATGTACGCTTCAGGCCCGAGCCATCATCAAAGATGTTGCTGACAACGATCTGTGATCGACGCGAATGATCCGCCCGGCGAGCGGCAGGTGGATCCAGCAATCGACGTGGATGCCCGTGCTGATCGCCTCGTGGTAGGCGGCGAGCTGGCCTGCAAAGGCGGTGGCGGCAGCTTCGTCGCTGCCTGTGGTCCCTCTCACGGTCTTGTGATCAATGATCGCGACCGGCTTGCCTGCGATCAGGACGAGCAGGTCGATCGATCCGCGCCACGAGCCACCTGCAGTGCGAGGATTTTCGATCGCTACCTCGGTGGCGATCGCGCACCCGGGGTAGTGCTTGGTGGCCCAGGCCCACAGGCGCTCGCCCGCTGCGACGAGGTCGCTCGAAGAGAACGCGCCCGATGCTCCCCAAGCGGCGAGGCATTCGGTGGCGCAGCGTTCGCGGATTGCCGGTGTGCACGTGGCTATGGCTGGGAGCGCGGCGAAGTAGGCGTGAAACGCGCTGCCGAGCGCATCACCGGCGACGTCGGTGCGCGCAATAACCAGCGCCTGCCCAAGCGTCACGTGCTCGACGATGGTGCCACTGCCCTTCGCTGAGCTTGGGCTGGACCAGCGTGGTTCATATGCCTTGGGGGCAGCCGGGCGATCGCCGATCCAGTTCGCCGTGCCCGCAGGGGGAGCGCGCGCGGGCAGGCCTTCGGCAGTCAGGCATCGCCTGACGACGCTCGTCATCAGCGATTCGACCGACACCTCGATGCCTTCTGCGGTACCATCTACAAGCGGACTCAGGACCTTGTCAACGTGCGCGGGATCGAGCATGTCGAGCCAGGCGTTGTCCTTGGGGGACTGCGCAAGGATCAGGCGCTGCTGCGGCCGCGTCATACCCACGTACAGCACGCGCAGGCTTTCGGCGGCCGCTGCCGCGCAGGCTTCCTGGCCAATGGCCGACGCATGCGCATCGGCAAGCAGGCCGGCGTGGTTGTTCGGCTTGTTGAACTTGTTCCAGCCGAACGGCCACGGCCAGTAGCGCAGCGTCCGGCCGGCCAGGGGATCGCCAGCGGGGTCGCCGCCGGTTGGGATCGGTTCGAAGAGGCTCGGGTCGCGCTCGTAATCAAGGTCGAAGCAGATCACCGCTGGCCATTCGAGTCCTTTGGCCTTGAAGTACGTCAGGATCTGCACCGCATCAATGCCTGGTGGCACCGGCTGGACATCGGTGCCCTCATCATGGTCATCGCCCACGAGATCATCGAACCAGCGGATGAGTCCCCCTGGGGTACAGGCGCTGCCATCGCGCCGGCATTCGGCTTCATAGGTTCCGGCGAAGTCGACGAGCGCATCGAGATTGGCCGCCCGGCGTTCCGGATTACCCCACGCGGCCAGGTGCCCGGGCAGGTCGAGCGCGGTCTGGACGGCTAGCACCAGGTCGGCGGGCGTCAGCGAGGCCGCAGGGATTGCGCGCAGCGGCGCGAGCACGGGATTGGTCGCGAATCCGCACGGCTGGTCCACGCCGGCGCGCCGGCGCGCGACCTCTTCGAGCCGGTCGGCCAACCACGGAGGGGTGGCGATGGCCGGGTCGGTGTCGAGCAAGTGCAGAAGTTCGGCGGCGGCGCGAGCGTCGCCATCGTCGGCCGCCAAACGCAGGCCGGCGTGCACCGCGGCCCCTTCACGTGTCGATAGCAGACCGGGAAGCGGCACCACGCAGGGAACGGCGATAGCGTCGAGCGCGTCCGCCAATTCGGACGCCCGTCGATTGGTGCGCACCAGGATGGCGATCTCGCCCGGCCGGTGCTTACCCTCGGCGACGAGTCGGGCGACGCCGTTGGCGCAGGCCTGCGCCCGCGCGGCGATGGTCTTCCCATCGAGCAGCCAGCGTTCTACCGCTTGAACGCGTGCGGCGTGCTTGGCCTGGACAACGACGTCCGCGCCGAAGGTAGGTTTGAACAGGGCGTTGACCGCCAGAACGATGCCGGCTTGGCTGCGATAGTTGTCGGTCAGTTGCTCGGGTTCGCCGCCGATGGCGGACCAGACGCCATCGACGAGGCCGGCATCGGTGCCTCGGAAGCCGTAGATCGCCTGCTTGCGGTCGCCGACCCAAACGGTGTCGCGGGCGATGCCGCGCAGGCCCTGGAAGATCGCCAGCTGAAGGGGATTGGTGTCTTGGAACTCATCGACGATCAGCAGTTCGATGTCGGCCCGTAGGCGCGCGCTGAGTTCCGGCCGACGCGCTAGGTCAAGGAACAGGACTTCGAGATCGACGAAGTCGACCAAGCCGCGCTCGACCTTGTAGGCGCGGTAGCTGCGTTCGAACTGCAAGGCCGTCTCGGTCGCAGCCTCCATGAACGAGCGGACATCGGCTCGGAAGCTGGCGAGACGGCGCACGCTGCCGCCCAGGCCGCGTAGGTCATCCAGGCACTTGTCGGCGCCGCTGCGCTTGCCGGCGTCGAGCTTGGCGCAGCCCGCGAAGTCCGCCCAGGTGGCTGCGCCAAATGCGCTGAGCTTGCGCACCTTGGCGATGGCCTTCTGGGTGATGTCGGTCTCGTCCGTGACCCTCCGTAGCTTGGCTAGGGCTTCCGCCGCCAGCGGCTTTACCGACGAGCGGTCGAGATCGCCGGCGAGTGCAGGCTGGTCCGCTTCGATGATCGCCAGCCAGGACTCCTCAGAATTGCGCATCGAGGCCGTGAACGCTGCGTCGTCCATGCCGTTGGCGCGCTTCGCCGACACCAGCCTGAGGATCTCGCGCTGCGGCCGGTCGATTCCGAGAGCCGCGGCGACGTCCTCGAAGCGAGACCAAGCAGCCGGCGGGTTCGCCGAAAGCAGGCGCAGCAGGTGTCGGTGCTGGCCGCTGCCGTCGTCCCCATCCTCCATAACCGCGAGATCGGGCGATAGCCCGAGTTCGAGGGCGTATCGCGCAAGGAAGCGGTGAGCGATTGCGTGCACCGTACCAATCGCCGCAAGCTCAAGCCGCTCGAGCGCGGCCCAGCGCTGCTCGCTGGTCCTCGCCTGGTCGGAGAGGATCCGCGCCTGCAGCCGGGCCTTGAGTTCGCCAGCTGCCTTCTTGGTGAACGTCGTGGCGATTAGGCGCGCGGGGTCGAAGCCCTTGGCGATCGCAGCGGCGACGCGTTCGCAGATTTCGTAGGTCTTGCCAGTTCCGGCACTGGCGCCGATGAGCGTCGTGGTCATGTCAGGTTCTCATCACCTTGCCGCAGAGAGCTGCGTGCTCGCAGTAATCGCATACCGATTGGCCCTTGGCCGTGTCGTCGAGCACGATCGACGCGCCGGTGGGCCACTGGTCGGGAGGCTGAAGTGGCCGAGCAGGTACGACCACCGATTTCGCCTTTGAGCCTTTCTTCGGCGACTGCAGCCAGCTGTCGCCAGCCGCCAAGGCCGCGGTCAGGTTCTTCCACACCGTGCCGATGTCCGCTGCGCCGGGCACAACTTCGATATTCTGAATGTCACGCTTGGCGCCGCGCAGACTGCTCGCGGCCGGGGTCAAGAGCAGGCGCTGATTAATGATGTAATAGGCGACCATCGGGGCCGGGGCCTTGGTCGCCGCGGCATAGATCGCGAGCTGGATCGCCCGGCCGTGGGCGAGGTCCTGCCGGTGATCGTCAGCGCTACCGAGCTTGATGTCGATCACCGCTGTGCGCCCTTTGTCGCCACGGCCCAGGCAATCGATCGATCCGTTCAAGGTCCAGCCGTCAACGACGCCTTCGACCGGCGCCTCCATGCTCGCCGTGGTGCATCCGGCGGCGAGCAGGGCGCTGGAGAGGATACGTGCGCCTGCAATCACCGAGGCGCGCAGTTCCGCACGTTGCGCCGCCTGTCCTGGGGCCATGAAGGGCGCCGCATCCTTACCGACCCGCTGGTCGAACACCTCGCCGGCGCGAGTGGCAGCCAGCTCGGGCTCCGGAATGGCACCATCGAGCACGGTCGCCAAGACCGCATGCGCGAACGTGCCTCGCAGCTGATGGTGCTCGGGCAAGCGCGAATGGACACCGGGCTTGAGGCTCGCGGCCTTGTCGAACATCCAGCGCACCGGGCAGGCGAGGCGGGTGTGCAGTTCGGAATAGCTGTGCTGGTCGCGGTCGATCAGCAGCATCGATGGCACCGACCAGGCCGCGCGCAGCGGTTGCGACGGAACGATCAAACTTGGACGACCTGAGAGCCCCCAGGGCGTGGCCAGCGCTGTTCCGGTCACGACCGTCTCGATCGCGATCGGCTGCGCCGACGCGGCTTTCAGGCCGAGGCTGATGCCGGTCCAAAAGGGATGAGGCCGCTCATCGGCTGACGGCTGCGTCGTGACGATCAGCATCTGCTCGCTGATCCGGCGCAGGCCGTGCAGCTCTTTGCGCCGTCGCGCCCTGATCTCACCGGTGCCGTCGTCGGCGGAGAACCCCGCTGTTCGCAACTGCGCGATCTCATCCGCGGTCCACGGCGCTCGTTGGCCTGCTCCGGTGGTGATCCCCAGCCAGACGAGGCGTCGGCACGTGGTCGGGACATCGGCGAAGCTCGAGATGACCATCGGACCGCCTGCGGCTTCGCGCAACGCGGGTGATACGCTGCCTTGCATCACCTCATCGAGCAGGCGCGCGAGTTGGGGGGCGCTCAGGTCCTTTCCGCAGGTACCGATCAATTCACGCAGCAGCGCACCTTGCCCCGCCAGACGCTCGAGACCGGTTCGCAGCAGATCGCCGGCTTCCAGCGTCTGCGCCCGCGATGCTGCCCACTGCGCGACCAGCGCGCAGCGGCAGCCGAGCAGACCTACAGGCGCCGGGACGCCATGCGCGACTCGTGGGTGCTCGAACCACGCATCGAGGCGCTTTCGGACCTGTCCCTCTGGGTCGTTTTCGGCATTCGTCGCAGCGGCGATGACTTCGTCCCACGCCGAACTGCGCAGGCCCGGCATCTCGCTCAACGCCTCGGCGAGATCGCGGGCACAGCTTCTGGGGATTGGTCCGACCGGCAGGGTCACCAGGTCGAGGAGCAGCACCGGGTCGACCGGCTCCCAGCACAGTGCCAATGCCAGTGGCAGCACCTGTTCGACCGCGCTGGCTGCGCCCGCGGCGTGAGCTCCCGCGGTCGGGAGGCCAAGACGATACAGGTGGAAATCGAGCGCGGCGGCCGTTGTCGGGTCCTCGCAGAGAATGGTGGTTGCTTCGATCTGGTCCGGCTGTGCTGCGAGCATAGCCGCCACCGCCTGGACAGCTGCCTGCCGGCTGCGCGCGGAAAATACGCCCAGCGACGCATCCGGCATCAGCGGCGTGATGCTCGAGCCGGCCCTGGATTGGGCCGTCGCCAACGCGCCTGGTACCGCGGCGGGCTCCTGCTCTGGGCTGTGGGAAGTCGGAACCAGTGACCACAGGCGCTGCCACAGTGCCGGCCAGGCGTCAGCGGGATCACATAGCTCGACTGGATGCGGGGCGAGGGTGAGTCCAAGCGCCAAGCGCGAGCAGATCGCGCTCACGCGTTCGGCTTCGCTGTCGAACCCCTGTGGCTGGGTATCCGTCAACTGTCGTTCGATGATCGCGAGAGGAGCAAGGCAGTGCGGTTGCATCGCTGCGTCAGGCTTCCAGCCCATCAGCAGGGCTTGGTCTCGCCGAAACAGCAGCGACGCGGCCGTGGCCCAGCGATCGGCGGCCATGCTGTCGCGATACGTGGGCGCATCCGCGCGTGTAATCGCCGCGGCGTAGCGACTGATCCGCTCCAAGTGATGCAGACGGGGTCTGGTCAGACCCAGCGCGTTTTCGAACCAGCGCACAACGTCCTCGGCACGATCGAGGCGGGCCGGTTCGGGTACCAGACGGAAGGTCTTCATGGTCATCAAGTGAGTCCAATGAGGGTCATAAAATACCTTCCAATCCGAGTCCGTTGCAAGCGGATTCACGTCGATGGTGGTGGCCTGGACTTACACGCGATGTGAACCTCACGGTGCGCAGTCCGGGTTGCGTGCTCAGGACAGGGTCGTCAGTCGCCAGACGCACACGATTCGATTGAAGGCGTTGGCCGAGCGGGCGCGACGCAGGCGCGCGACCAAGTCATCGGCGCTCGCCACCGCGCTGGTTTGGTCAAGGAACCTGGCGCAGGTGATCCTCTGCCGCACCCCACCGTATGTCTTCGCCCAGACCTCCCAGCGCTCGCATCCGCTGCCCAATTCAGGCACGACCCGGACCGGGGCTTGGACCCGGCTGAGATCGAGCTGATCCGGAAGAATCCAGTCGCCCCGGATGCCGATGGCGGCATAGCGGGCTCGCTGAACCTGGCGCAATTCGGCGATCAGGGCACGCGGGATCGCCCCGCTCGCCGATGCATCGCTGAGCAGGCCTGCGAGCGAGCGCGCGATAATGTGGTAACCACCATCGGGCTGCTGGGCGGTGATCAGGTACAGGTCGTCGGCGACGCTGCCGAGCCGTTCGGGTTGGTGGGGTGATCGCACCAGGGGCAGAATGAACCCGTCTGCGCAACCGTGGCTGCGCAGACCTGGCAGCTCCCCGCCTGGATTAGTGCGCCTGTGAACCGCTCTTGTCAGACGCATAGGCCTTGGCCGCGCGGGCGGTCTGCTCGCGCAGCCACGCCACCAGCTCCAGCGGGGCTTCAGCTACCGCATCGGCGCCGAAGCCGAGCGCCCACCAGCGGACGCCGTCAAGGCCACCGGTCGCGAACGACAGGCGTCTCCAGCCGTCACCCAGCTCTTCGATGCGCTGCTGGTAGCCCCAGGTGCGGTTGCGTACATGCGGCCAGGCGATCGGGCCGATGCGTATCGACACACGTACACGTCGCTGGTTGGAGGTCGACCGGAAGCGGTCGAGCAAAGCAGCGTCGACCTCGCTATCGAGCATCCCCGGTGCACCGCGAAGCTGGGTGACAATCGTCGCGGAGGCCATTCGGCTGATCTTGTAGGTCTTGAGCTTGCGCGCTGCCCCGTCCCACGCGAACAGGAACCACTCGTTGTCGACCAGCGCTAGGCGGATCGGTTGGATCCTGACCAACTTTGCGCCGGCGGTCGCCAATGATTCGTACATGATGGCCAGCCCATCGCCGGTGCGGGTCGCCCGCAGCACCAGGGCGAGGATGGCCGGATCGTAAGCCTCCTTGCTGAAAGTCTGCGCGCTGACGCAGGAAGCGTTGGCTCGGCGCACGTCACTGCCGACGCCGAGTCGCCCGACCAAGCCATCAATGGCCTGGGCCAGCGGGTTCTCGCCGCTGATACTGGCTCCAGGTGCTTTTGGCGCGCACAGTATACCGCGGGCGATCTCCAAGGCGAGGATCTCGTTGCCGCTCAACCAACGGAGTTCGTGGTCCGGGTCGAGCGGAACCACATCCTGGTCTGCCATCCGTCGGTAGAACGAGCGGAAGCCGGCGAAGTCAACCGGGGCGGTGAATTCCCGTTGGCCGATCTGTTCGATCAGGCGCAGACCGACCAGGCGACCGAGATCCATCTCGAGCATGCGCTTGCGGATCTCGCGCAGGCCGGCCGCCCGCAATTCCCGGTTGAGGCGATCGAGCAGGATCTTCACCGGTAGCGGGGTGTCGAGCAGTCCGAGGGTGATGCGGTGCCGATGTGCGCTCATGATGCTTCGCCGCTAGCGCTCCTGGGGAGGTTGAGGATCCCGTACGGCACGTGCACCGACGGGACCTTGCCCGCGGCGCCTTCAAGATGGCGCATCTGGTCATCGAAGTAAATGTGTGGCCGCAGCACTTCGAGGAAGTCTGCCTTGGCGACGCCGCCAAGGAACAGCGCCTCGTGCATATCGATGTTCCACGAACGCAGGGTTCGGATGGCGCGTTCGTGCGCCGGGGCGTTCCGCGCGGTGACGAGGGCGATGCGCAACCGCGGCTCATAGGCCGGGTCCTGCTTGCGGCGCTGGGACTCAAGCGCCTGGATGCGGCCGAGCTGGTCGAGCAGCGGCTTCAGCGGCCCGGGCGAATGCGGCTGGAAGGCCTGATCGACCTCGCTGGCGAAGAACGCCTGCAGGTTTTCGCTCTGTTGGTAGACCCGTTCCGCCGCGTCGTCGGCGATCACGCCGTCGAAATCGAAAGCGATGCGGAACTCATTGCCCGCTGAACCGGGCGGATCGCTTGGCGCACGGCCAAGCACCAGCCCGGCAGGGTGGCCGGCCGCGGTCGCGGCGCGCACATCGGGTTCGTTCGCAGACAGGAACAGGTGGGCGCGCAGCGGCTTGAGGTATTCGTACGGGTGGTGCCCGCGGGTGAACACGGCGCGGGTGATGTCGCCCAGGCCATGATGCTTGATGCTGTTCATGATCCGCAGGCCCGAATTCGCGTCGTTGCGCGAGAGCAGCACGACCTCGACCAGCGGATCCCCGGGCCGCAGTTCATTCAGCCCGATCAGGCGCTGGATGAAGGGAAAGGCGATGCCTGGCTCGAGCGGCACGCGTTCGTGCTCGCGCTGGTGGCGCATGTACGCGTCGTCGCCGCTGCCGTCAAAGAGGTGGTTCTCGGCATCGAGGGCGAACAGAGCGCGGGATGACACCGCCACCACCAGGCGGCTCTCGAGCACGTAGGGCATGTGGACTCCTGCAAACCCTTACCTTAGGAATTGCTATGGCGCCATCATCCGTCTGCGGGCCAACTCCGCTCAAGGGCTTCCAGCAGGATCGCTGGATGGTAGGACCCCTGCCGATGCCACGGCGCGGGCGGATCGCATGCGGATACGGTCGCAACCCAGGCAGATGGCATTCCAGATTCGCCGAAGCGCGCGCCTAGCAGCGCACCGACGATGGCGCCGTGGCATC
>Ga0163154_10009042_pt1 | contig 11451 bp, 12 predicted proteins | sample OliLakLV19MP9P1_FD_148649 | JGI IMG/M metagenome (GOLD analysis project Ga0163154, IMG submission 148649) | Freshwater microbial mat bacterial communities from Lake Vanda, McMurdo Dry Valleys, Antarctica - Oligotrophic Lake LV.19.MP9.P1 | ecosystem: Environmental > Aquatic > Freshwater > Lake >...
TTCATCTATTTCTATTGGGAGCTTGGGAATTTCAATTAATTCGTTTCCTGCTTCAAAAATATAAACTAATCTATCGGCATAAAACATTCCTATAGTATTCAAATAACCTTGTAAACTCTTGAAGCCTCCTGTAAGATTAAAAATAATTTCATAGCCTCGCACTTTCCAATTTTCTATATTTAACTCATTTTCAAGCCAATATAATAAATTTTTCACGCCATTTGTAAAATTAATTTTATTTTCAGTTGTAAGTTTATTAGGTGTATAAATAATTACTTGAAAACCCTTGCTTTCTAAGAAATTTTTAATTGTTTTGGCAGTTACACTGCCCTGGTAAGTATCAGTAGCAATAAGCACGTGCATATCTTGGCTATTTTCAGGAAAAGTACCATCATAAATACCTAAAATGCCATTTAGTTCCGCACTCAATCTACGAAGGTCGGCTTCTTTAGCTTCTTGCAATTTTGAACGAAGGGTTTCTTTTACATATTCTATCAAGCCGAAAATAGCCGAAGTATATTGGTTTTCTTGCAAATTAGCCGATTTAATCAACTCACTTCTTTGTTGTCCTTCTACTTGATTTGTAAGCAAGGAAGTACCTACAGTTGATAATATTAGTTTCATATAAATTTTGTTTAGTAAATTAATAATGTAAAAGTATTTGATTTTCAAAAACACGAAAATTTTGGAGCATAATGCCTGTTAGTTGCATATTTTTATAATATTAGTAATAAAATTATTTTTTTACGTTTTTTTAAAATTCTTCACCATTTTTTGCCCACCATTCGCTGTCAATTTCTTCGGAAATAGCTAAAATGCTATCTGTAAAGCCTACTTCTTGTGCCAAATATTCTACTTTTAAGCGGTTAGCAATTTTTAAAAGTGCGTCAACAGGTATAAAGGATTTATCCAAACGGATAATCACTTCTTTGTCATTGGATTATATATCAAATGCTTGCATTTTTTTTAGTTTTTTAATTGGTGTAAATTTAATAATTTAATTTCACAAAACCTAATGGTTGATTGTTGCTTAGTTTGCGGGTTTTAGGGAAAATAACATCATCGGAATACGATTTTTTATAACGCAAACTGCGTTTCATTGTGTCCCATATCTCATCTTCTAACATATATTCGCCATTTTTGTCTTTTGCTTTTGCCCAGCCTCCTGTCATAAAGTCCCAACCTGAACCTGCTCCTACGCGCATGATGCAAGTTTTATCTGTTATGTTTTTTGCAATTTCTTTCATATCTTCCAAGATAGTCAAATAATCTTCTATATCTTCGTTTTTATCCTCATCTTCCCAGAATACTATTTCGCTTTCTATGAGTTCGAGGGTATGGTCATTGATGATTTTGAATAGGGCAGGCAAGGTAAGGTGCTGAAAATGTTGGGTTAAAAAATCGCGTTCTTTGCCTTCTCTTACTTTAGTTTCTATAGCTTTTTTTAGGTTTTCGTTGATGTGAATAGTGCCTTGATTTTTAGTTTTTGCAGGCAAGCATTCTACAAAACCATATTGTTCTCTTTTATAATTCCAACCGTTATTAAAAAGATTCATGATACCACTTTTCAGGCATTGCGTTTCTGCACTTGCCTGCGTAGGATAAAAATCGCCTACTTGCAAAAGGCGCAAAATATCATGGTTGGGGTCTATGCCCAAATAATGTTTTACAATTTCACTATCTTTGAACTTAAAGCCGTTGCGGTTTTCGAAGCCTAAATTTTTCTTTTGGGCTACAAAAGCAGGCTCTTGTTTTATCAGGTAAGTAAGCAATGCTGTGCGAATAGCTCCTTTGAGCGAGCTGCCTGCGATATAATGCTTGCCTACTCCGTCTTGCATAAATTGTTTGATACTTTGCGAGGAGGTAGGCAAGTTTGTGGGTGCGTCCATGACATATTGCGCCACGTCTTCTACAGCGAGGTCGTGTCTATAGGATTTCAAAAAGTCATATAGATTTTTCTTTTGGTCAATGACTTTTACCCATTCATCAATATGCTCTTTGCCAATGATTTGAAGCACTTTTACGTCATCAACGATTACAATCTTGCCTGCTTCTTTGAAGTACAAGAATTCAAAATTGCCTGCGTATTCCTTGCCTGAGCCAATGTGCAAGGGGGTGAGGGTGGTAAGGGTTATATTGTTTTGCGCCATGATGCTTATGAAATAATTTGTTTGTAAAAATCAATGATTTGTTGAAAAATTCCTAAAATAACTTCTAATTCTTTGATAAAATACTTTTCTTTGTCTATCAAAAAAGTATCATTTTCAAATTTGATAAATTGCCATTCATCTGCAGTTGTAACACAACCATACAGGCATGGCAATGTGTGTTTATGTTTTTGGTTATAGAGCCACGCGCCATACATTTGGGCAGTACATTGATTGATACCTAATTCAAAATCTTGCCTTTTTGCTTCTATGAGTGTGAAAATAGGAAAATTAATGCTAAAACTTTGGGTGTTTTTTGCCAAAATAAAATCACACTCACCACTCAACCCTACGGCTTTATTACCATCGAGTGTATCGCCTGAATGAATGGTAAAAAAATCATTGTGTTGTTTTTTTAGCTCCAATAAAATAGGCGTAATAATCATTTCTGATCTTGCTTTTTCGCTTTTGATGGCATTATCTCTGCCCATAGCAAGCGTTTCGGTCAGCCAAGCACTACATGAAATAGGCAAAATATTTGAAAATAAATTTTCCTGCCGTTCTTGCAAATTAAAATCTGTTTTTAACTGCGTTAAGGTAAAGTTTTTGTAAGCCATATTTAAGTTGCTGTTATTAACTTGTTATATAAATAATTGATAATCAATAATTTAAGTTCTATTATTTGGTTATTTCTTCGCAGAAGGTCTAAAAAACAGGCTGTATTTTAGGGCAAATATAGGCTTATATTTGGCATATTTAGCTATCTAAAAAGGCATATACCACTCTAAAGGCTGGAAATGCCATATTTAACAAACGAAAAATATATACCTTCTGCAAAAGAACTTGCCTGCAAATGCTCGAAAATCAATAAATCAACTACATTTTAATAACAGCAATTTAAGCATATTTAAGTTTTCCTTTGGGTTGAGGTATAGAGCGACCAAGTTGTGAAGCGGTTTCTATCCACTCTTGAATAATAACTTGCACATTTTGCAGTACTTCTGCATAGCTCGCGCCATCAGCCATACAACCTGCTAATTCGGGAACTTCCGCTATAAAAGCATTATCTATAGCACTCCAATAAATGATAATTTCGTATTTAGGCGTTTCCATCTTCATCAGGATTTTCTATTAATTGATAATTTACTATTATTTCACGTACTTGTTTGACTTGGTACGCTTTGGCTTTATTTTCAGAAGTAGGCTGAATATTGATAATTTCTTCCACTCCTTCTTTAGTATAAATATGATGACTTCCTTTGATTCTTTCTTCGAATTCAAGTTTCAAAAGCACATGACAAAGGGTATCAAAATCTATATTCTTATCTGCTAAACCTTGTAAAATCTTAGCGACTATTTTAGCAAATTTACTCATTTTATTGCAATAGGCAAGAAAATACTTGTTCCATCTCGAAAAATTTCGTGTTCATTCTTCAAAATATCAGGTTTTAAATCTGCTATCTTGCCTGCCAAACCTACAGAAGGAAAAATAGAACCTTCACCAAACATAAAAACCGATTTTTTGCGCAAACTGATATGGTCAAGATTTTGGGGGCTTGCTATCCAACCGCCGCGCTTCAGCAGTGTGTAGGCAAGTACTTTTGTATCGTTTTTGATTGCCTCTAATTCTTCTTTTAGTGGGCAGTACAAAGATAAATTGATTTTTGCATTGGCATTTGGGACTTCAGGCAAGTTAAAATCTTCTACTTTTTCAACTACAAACTGTCCATTGCCTACATTTCTATCTGTACCCAAGCCGTTATCGCCCAAAAGTTTCAAACAACTTTCAATTTGTTTTACAATTTTCTCGTCTTGTGTATCCAATAAGAAGAACAAACCTGCGTGTTCATGAAAATACAATCTATCCACATAATAAGGTTTGGTATCTTCGCCTTCACCCATCACACGCGGGATTTGCACTCTTTCTTGAGTTTCGGATTTATAGATTTGAGTATCTTTAGGCAAGTTACTTAAAAATGCACCATTAAAATAATCTTCATGAAATGCCTTTACTTTTGATGAAATTAAATCTTCGAACAATGCTTTTTCAACCCATTTTATTTTTTTTACAAGTTTGCGTTGTTTTGCCTCCTCCATACCTGTTATTCGGTGCATACTTTTTTCACCGTCTAAGAAATTTGGTTTTGGAAAAAAGTATGTTTCCTTAAAGAAAGGAAAAGCAGACGAAATTTTAAAACTTTCCAAGAAAGCCATTACATCAGTTAGCAAACCTAACTGCAATCCGCAAACCGCCAAAGCCGATTTGAGTGCATCCGAATGAAGCATATCCTCTGCCGAGTCGTAGTCCGTTTTCCCCTTCGCCAAATGCAAAGGGGCTGTAAAACAGAGTTTGAAAAGGGTGTAATTTGTCATTATTTTAACTCTTCAGGGATTTGAACCAATTTATATTCCTCATCTTTTGCATCTTCTTGTAGATAAGATTCAGCAGTTCTTTCTTTGATAGAGTCGAGGTGAAATTGTATTTGACCATATCCACGCGAGCCACTGCCTCCTAAATAATCATTTTGTAAAAGTTTCAGAGAAGAAAAAATCTCTTTAACAAAACGCTGTTCATCATATACTTTGCCATCAGCATCTTTGAATTCCTTATCTTTGTCAAATACATTCAAGACAATATTGAAATCAAATTCTACGCCTGCTGGCACTCTTTCAAAAGTTCGTGGACTCGCTACAGATGTAATCCTATCAATGGTTACTTCTGTTTTAATTTCAGTAAAAGGCGCATCAGTCTTTAATGCGCTTAATTTTTTTATACCACTTTCACTTAAGATGGCATCTCTCACTATGATACGAGAAGGTCGCTGTGTTTCAGTACCTTGTGCATTACCAAATAAAATACTTGTAACGCCTTTGTCGCTTACAGTATATCTGACTTGTTTAGGGTTCTTACTTCCATTATCTACTACGAGTCCGTAGGCAAGTTCGAGCAATGAACGCATTTTGCCTTTTAGAGAGCTACCAGGTATATATGGATAATTTGTAATCGGGTCGCGAATTACATATTTATCAATATCACCAATTGCGAGAGCGGAAGTTGCACTACCTATCATTAGCCCCGTTTTCGTTTCGATAGTGCCTGTGATAATAATTTTTTTGAGAAGTTTTATAGACATTTTTTTATGTTTTATATAAATGTAAAAAGTGAATTAACGTCCGCCGTATGCTTTATGATATGCCACAATTCCCTCAATAAAATTGCTAAAATTTTTGAGGTGTTTTATTTCTTTTACATAAGGATGCGCTTTCTCAAAAACCTTTTTGAAGTCTTTCATTTTTGAATTTTGGTTTTTTTGCCTTGCGGTATTATAGGCAACTTTTGGTTTGAGCAATAGAAAGGCAACTTTTTCGGCTTCCCATTTATTTTCATCTTCTCCAACAGTTAATTCTATCCGCTTAACTTCTGAAAAAAGGTTACGAATTTGGCTCGTGGAAACAGCATTAAGACCCGTTCTGCCTTGATTCGCCTCATCCGTTTCATATTTACCGTCTTGCTGATTAAACACGACATTTCTATCACAAAGCCAGATTCCTAAGCCCTCAAGATAGTGAATAGCATCTTCATCAATTTTGTCAGTAATCCAATTAGACTGAAAATCGTCTATGTTGAATGTTGTCTTTTTAGCCATATTTTTATAGATTTAGAATGTTTATTTTTTATTTATTGGTTTGTTGTAAAAGCTCTGCCCAGCGCGAAGCTACAGATAAAAGTTCTAAAAAGGTGTAAGGACTATTTATTCTCTTGCCATTATATGTATTACAAAAAATATTAGTTTTGATTTCATCAATTTGTTGGCACAAATCGGCTTGTCCTTTAAACCTATCTCTGAATCTTGAAAAATCGTAGGCAAGCAACCACTTCCAACTTTCTGTAGAGTCTTCTTTTTTCTGTAGCTTACTTTGGTATTCAAGTGCTTGGATACGCATTAAAATGCTTCTTTTTTTTGAGTCTTGTACAAAATTCAATAGTTGGTCTTTGAGTTCTTTCACAATTACGAATTCATTTTTCCAATTCAAAGGAATATGCGTTCCTTTAAGTTCTTTTTTTTCAACATTGAGTTTTTGGTATCCCAAAAAGGCAAAGGCATTTTTTGTATTGCAAGCGTTTTGTTCTATATTAGGTATATCTTTCTTTAAAGAATAACCTTTAGAGGCTTTTTCGGCTTTTTCAGATTTTTCCGCTCCCTTCGCTATCGGATATTTGGGTGCGACTATAGCCATACCGCCTGAAAGCCCTAATTTGGGATTTTGGCAAATCCATTTTTCAAAATCCTGCTGTATTTTTTCTGCAAATTCAATCAAAATATCCCAACGCCCCACGATAAACAAGTCATCTCCACCTGCATAAATGATTTGGGAGTTTTCCTTAAAAAGTGGGTTATTATTCCAAATTGTATTCAAATAGCCTTTGAAAAATACATCTAAGTTTCTGCTCAAAGTAGCATATTTGGAGAAAGTGCGGGTTTGCTTTTCAAAGCCTTTTTCACCAAAAATAGCCCCCAAGCCATCCACGTCCATACGCAAAATGCCAAGGCGTTTGAGTTTTGGTTCAAAGAAATCATTAACATATCTACGGTTTTCATCTTCTTCTTTTTGTCCCGCAAATTCTGAATTAGTTTTTGGTGTGTGAAATTTATATCCTTTTTTGTTTCTAACTTCTATAGTTGGATAATCGTTGCCACCATATAACATAAAAGTATAAGTATGTGGACTATTTGGAAAAGAACCTAATAAGGTATCTTCAACTTTATTGATGACTTTAAGCGTAAAAGGTTTATTACCAAAATTAACTTCTCGCATAAGCTCTTTTACACCTTCTATAAATTGGTAATGGATACCCAAATTACAAATATTGTAACAGTCTTTTATTTTTTCAGCATCATCTTGAATTGAAACTATAAAGTCAAAATCTTTCAAATCTTTGCCCAATTCAATTTGTTCGGCAGTAGTTTTTTTAATTTTTTCGGGTTCATTTGGCTCATCTTTGTCTAAAGAATACCTAATTTCTTCCTTTTCAAACTCCTCATTTGTGATAGCATCACGTTCTTGCTTGCCTCCCACTTCCGAAGGATTAAATAAGCTATCGAATTCGGCTAAACTTATAAATTTACGTTTATGAATGATATTTATTTTTTGAATCAAAGTATCCCAAACTAATTCGCCATCTTGATAAAGTTGTTTTGCAAAAGCCTCTTTGCTTACCTCTATACTTTCTATAGCCAAATGCAAAGCGGTTTTGTGAGTAGCGTATATTTTTTCTGAAATTTCTTTGATTTGCTTGGCTAATTTAGTTTTTATGTCTTCTGTATTGGGTGCGAGCAAATAAAACCCGCCACCTGAAGCATAGACGATATTTGCTTGGCACAAGCCCAAACTATCTAATAATCTTTCTATGACAGAATCGACCAAAAGCTGTAAATAAAAGCTCCTGCCTTTCAAGTTTTTGCTTGCGTGTGTGCTGATAATGTCATAAATGAAAGATTGTATGCCCGAAATATCGCCACCTATCAGCAAAACAGGCTTTTCTTTACTTTCACTTGCCTGCAGACACACCATCAAGCCCATTACGCTTTTGATGTGGTCATAAAGGCTTACGTCTTCCAAACCTTGAATCTGGCAAGGTGTATAAGAAAAATGTTTTTCTAACAAAGATAGGCAAGTATCAGCATAGGCGCGATTATCAAAATTTTCTATCTGTTTATGTGCTTCTTTAAATGAAGCAAAAGCGTCATAAGTTGTTTTTTTAGGGTCTTTATCTTTTGTAGGAAAGTTAAAATCTGTAATAGAAAGCTCCTTTGGCTCAAAATAGTAGCCTTTACCTGTGTTTCCTGCCAAATTATCAAAGATACTTTTTAGGTGTGTTTGTTTTTTGTTAGGTATATATGGGCTGCCACAAGCGTAGGCAAGGGCTGTTTCATATGAAGGTTGTAGGTCAGCTTTATTAGCCTCTAATTCCTTGAGCAGTTCATTTTGTGAAAATATATGTTGCAGTATAGTTTTAAAGTTTGTCATATTCAATTTTAAAAAGTAGCATACAATTCAAGAATGCAAACATACCAAAAAAAAACAAGAAACTATAGCGAAAGTCAAGTTTATGCTTTCGCATTAGTTTCTGTATGTTTTTCAGGTAAATTTTTCCAAATATAAAAATATTATTTTGAAAAAATTACAGATGGCATAGGCGCATTTCAAAATCGTTCCATATACTTGTTTCTAAATTGGAGATAGGAAAGGCTTTTGAAAGAGTTTTGAAATGCGCCCAACTACTCTTCTTTTGATATGTAATTAAGATATTTAACCTTATCGTTTTTCATTTTTATAGATACTTTAACTTTATCACCTACTGCCAATAGCAAGCCTTTGGGTAAGTTTTGTATTATATAGCTTTGAAATTTATTGTGGGGTAGTTTTGCTTCTACTATGCTACCAACCTTTTCAATTTGAACGATAATTTCTAAGCTTTCGCTCGGCTTAAATTCTTTTTTTAGTTCTTCTTCTTTTTTAACTCTGGTTTTCTTTTCCATTTTCTGATACCCATAACCAACCGCCGTTTTCGCACCTATACCGCGTTCTGTGAGTGCCTTTTCAAGCCAAGTTTTAGCGGTTTCTACAAGGTCTTTATTTTCTTCTTTTTTTACACCAAAGTACATTCTGAAAACAGTTTTTTCTACCGTCAAAAACATAATGGGATTAGGACTAAAATAGTCTGCAGGTGGTTTCTTACCTTCTTTATCATCGTAATAGGGCTGATAATGTGGTGTCATTACATCTAATTTTAGCTGTGGCGCAGTAAGCGGAAAGGCATCAAAGAAAATCAGTTTACCTTCAAATTCTGCATGATTACCTTCTTTGTCTTTGAGAGCTGAAAGAAAAGTTTTGTTTGTGCTTTTTATTTTCAAATCTTTTGGGCAGCCAAAAACCTTACAAAATGAATCATCTTGTAGGGCATATCCTTCCATTTCCTCGCCTTTATCATAATGATTATCAAGGATATAGGCACTTCTTAACGCTCCTTTAATCCCACTTGCTGGAATGTAAGGAATGCCATAAATGTGATGCAAAGCAATGCCTGTTTCATACACGGATGCCACACCCAAACCAACGATAAATCGCCAATCAGGTTCAAAATCTATGTACGCATAATTTGAAGTAATAGCTTGAACTGCCTCTAATTGACTTGTTTCAATTTTAGCAAAATTCACTCCCTGAAAATTAAAATTATCAAGTTCCTGCTTAGTAATTTTTCCTTTATTATCTTTCGTAAAAAACCTATCAGCAAGTTTTTTGAGTTTGTTATTACTCAAAATAGCAAAACGTGTTTCTGACTTATGTGGCTTATTCAAAGCCAATGAAAAATTGATTTCTTCCATAATTTTGTAGGGTTGTTTAGTCTTCGTCTTTTACAAAGCGGCGTAGCCAAGTGAATAAAGCTAAGGTTTCAAGAGTAACAAGTCGAAGATCTTCATCTTCCAAATTTATTAACGTTGCAAGAAATTGGTTTTCAGATTTTCCATTGAGGCTACTTAATTTCATAGTATTTTCTGGTGCGTTACAATTCCATTTCCAAATTGTTTTAAATACACCTTTGTCTTTTTCAGCCAAAAAAGCTATGGTGTAAACAAAGCCATTGGTTTGGATATAGGCAGGTGCTTTTTTAACCATTGCATCATAGTTAGAACTTTCTGCGCTTGTTTTGTTGTCAAAAGCAAATTTTGCACGTTTTTGCTCGATGTCAAGTCGTTGATTTTCCATAGTTTTAGAATTTAGTTTTTACGATTCCTTTTCCTAATGTAGAGTTGCCACCGATTTGCATATAGCCGCCTTTTTCAGCTACTTTGGTAGCAAAGTAGGTTTGAACTTTTTGCTCCTCGTTTATAGTGTCTTGAGTATCTTTCTTTTTGAAAGAGCCTTTTCTTTCTTCTTTTGCTGTGAAGATATTATTAGCAAAAACAAGCGAATACAATACGCTTTCGGCAGGCAAAAACTCCTCAGAGAATAATGCGCCTTTGGCTACCGTTCCTTTGAAGTTGTCAATTTTATTGCGGGTGATAACCTCAGTAAAGAGTTTTACAAAATCAGCAAAAACATTATCAGGCAAAATAACCAGGCGTTTTGTTAGGTCTATGCCTAAATGCGTACCCAAAGTAGCGGCAAATGTTTTAGTAGTTTCATCAACTGCAACAGTAAATGCGTATTCTTCCAAAATAATTTTGCCATCTTTAACCAAGTCAAGCGAAGCTACCTTGCTTGCCTGCGTGGGGTAGGCAAGATTTTGAAATAGATTGCCATTACCACAAATCTGTAAATCATTTTTTAATCTTTCTAATACCTGCGGACAAGTAATGTATGCAAAAATGCCTTTGAAAGATTTTACAGGAAAAAGCAACAAACGGGCATCAGAAAAAGCCAATGCACCCGAATAATCGCGGTCTTCGTTTTTTGGGAATTTTGCTTCTACACCTGTAGGCAAGCCGTCTTTATCAAAACCAAACGCTAATTGAATATCATACCAATCATCATCTGTTTTGGCTTTCCCTTCAAAATTTTCACGAATAGCACCTTTTAAAGATGAGGCTTCAATTTTTGGAAAACCTGTATGGCTTTCACGCTGAATAGGCAAGTCGACCAAGCCTAAGTCTGAGCCACTACCTACGTGCATAGGGCTTTGGCAATGAACGAATAACGGTTTTGCGAGTTTATACATTAGTTTTTATGTTTTTATATTGGTCAATAATAAATTGAAAAATACCTAAAATAGTAGGCAAGTCATTGAGAAAATAGCGTTCTTTATCTATCAAAATCGTATCGTTTTCGAGTTTCAGAAAAACCCAATCGTAACCATTCGTTACAGCCCCATAAATTGTTTCGCAAGGTTCGTCCATTTCTTGATTAAAAAGCCTTGCGGCATACATTTCTGCAGCGCATTGTGCAAAACCCTCATCAGGGTCTTTATTTTTAGACTCAAAAAGACAAAAAATAGGGCGTTGCAACTCAACAATATTAGAGGATGCCGAAATCATAAAATCGGGAGTTCCGTTTAATCCTTTCTGCGTTTCAATATTAAGAGAATAACCTGAAAAAATTGTAACATGAGCATTATTTCGCTTAATTTCACGAATTATTGGCGCAATAATATATTCAGACTTAGCTTTTTCGCTCATCAGAGGCACGCCTTTAGATTCTTGAATATCTGCCGATAATCTCGAACTTGGCGTTACCTGAAAAATAACAATATTTTCAAACAAAAAAGCATCTTCTTGTTTGATATTGTATTCTTTTTTTAGTT
>Ga0163154_10009044_pt1 | contig 11449 bp, 15 predicted proteins | sample OliLakLV19MP9P1_FD_148649 | JGI IMG/M metagenome (GOLD analysis project Ga0163154, IMG submission 148649) | Freshwater microbial mat bacterial communities from Lake Vanda, McMurdo Dry Valleys, Antarctica - Oligotrophic Lake LV.19.MP9.P1 | ecosystem: Environmental > Aquatic > Freshwater > Lake >...
CACGCCGCTGGTTGACCGGTTACACACCGCTGTCAGAAAGGCGTTCGATTAACGCTGAGACTTGCCCCGTACAGCCTCTTGCGCCAGCCCCGGCGTCTTGTTTGACTGCGCTACCCCGAACACCTTGTGCCTGACAAGACTGCCCCATTGGGGTATAGTAAATAAATGTACCTTACCGTTGCCCAAACCGTCGTCTTCCAAAAGCATGCTGCGGAGATTTGGCAGCCGGAGGAACTCGACGCATTCATCAATTGGATCGCGCTCAACGCCACGGCAGGAGACGTGATCCCGGAAAGCGGCGGGCTGCGCAAGGTGCGGTGGGCTGTGAGTGGACGTGGCAAGAGCGGCGGCGCACGGGTGATTTACTACAACCTGTTGAAGGACGGAACCGTATGGCTCTTGATCGCCTAAACCAAGGCGAAGTTGGACAATCTGCCGGTGAAAGTGTTGAAGGAGTTGAAAGATGCCATCCCTAAAAAAGATCGTTGATCCCGAGGTAACCGCATTTCACCGCGATCTGCTCAAGAGCGTGCGCCAGATGCGCACCGGCAAGGCCGCGCGCAAGACGCGCGTCAAAGTGCCGGAGGTGGCAAGCGCGCGGCAGGCGAGCGGGTTGAGCCAGGCACGGTTCGCCGAGTTGCTTGGCATCTCCGTGCGTACCTTGCAAAAATGGGAGCAGGGAGAGCGCGAACCGTCAGGCGCGGCGAGAAGCCTTATCCGGATTGCGCAAAAACATCCAGCGGTGCTCGCCGACGCGCTCGATTGAGTATTTTGTTTTGCCGGCCGTACCCGCCATTGAGCTAACGCAGGGCGCGCACGCCGCCAACTTCGACTCCGCCCCTCCAAGCCACCTGCAAGAGAGAGTCCGCAAAAGATCAACGCCGGCATCGGCATCGTGCACGTGCCGTTCCGCGCTTCGGCGGATGCGATCGTTGCCCTCCTGGGCGGCCAGGTGGATCTCTTGTTCGACGGCCCGACCACCGCGCTCAATAACGCCGCCGCCGGAAAAGGGCGCATGCGCAGTGTTGCCAACACCCCTGCGTTCGGACCGCTGAAAGGCGTGCCGACCATGGCCGAAGCCGGCGTGGTCAGGCTCGACATTTCCGGGGGCCTGCAGTTCTTCGGGCAGGCCGGCATGCCGCGAGAAGTGCTCGCGCGCGTCAACGCGGCACTGGCCGCCGCTCGATCAGCGCATTGCTTGGTGGGGCGACAGACGACGACTCGCTCGTCGGGTGCGACTCGTGCCTGTGGCCACCCGAGCGGCAAACTTCCGCCGCCCAGGCGGCCACAGGCATAGCCAACGGATATGAGAGGCGGAGCCTTCAGGAGAAGTCCCGAAAATTCGGCACGAAATTCACGATTTACATTGACGGGAACGGGCGAGATACTTGAAAAGCGGCATTGGAATTCCTGTCCTTCTGCCGCATGTGCCATGATGCGATCTTCGCTTGCAAATCTAATCGATACCAACATGGGTCGACCTCTCGGGAAGCTCACCTTGCAGGCATTCCTGGAGTGGGAGAACTCCCAGGAAACCCGCAACGAGTTCTACCGCGGCGAGGTGTTCGCCATGGTCGGCGCGCGTCGGTCACACGGACGAGTGGTTGCCAATCTCGCCCGGCACATCGGCAATGCGCTTGATGGCACGTCGTGCCAGGTCTTTCACGAGGGCATGAAGGTCCAGGTTGCCGACGATGCGATCCTGTACCCGGATGTGTTTGTCACCTGCGACCCGGCGGACCTGCGGACCGACATGGTATTTCACGCGCCCAAGCTGGTGATCGAGGTGCTGTCGCCTTCCACTGAAGGGTACGACCGCAGCGCGAAATTCGCGCTCTATCGGCGCCTCGAGTCACTCGTCGAATATGTGGTGATCAGCCCCGAGACGCGGCGTGTCGAGGCCTACGTCCGCGATCCGGACAGGCATTTCGTGCTGTTCGACTGGAGCGAGTCGGCGGCGCTCAAGCTCGCCTGCATCGATCTCGATATCCCCATGACGGCGGTTTTCGCAGGGCTGGACGCCGAAGCCTGAGCTTGCCCAGGCGCGCTGGCGCCTGTCACGGCAGCAGCACAATGGACCCGGTGGTGCGCCGGACCACCAGGTCGCGGTGGACCTCCGCCGCCGCCGCAGGAGCGTAGCGGTGGCGGATCGTCCCCGGGGGCAGCGCGGTGAATGCATAGGCTCCTGAGCGCCAGATAGCGGGTGCTGCGGCAACACAGTCCCGGCGCCAGTGCAGCGTCCCGCTAAGGTGCCGTGGTCTTCATCCACCGCTTTGGCGCGCTGCGGGGCACCCATTTGCACTTTAGTTACGGCCGCTGCGCCTAACGCCGATGAAGCCGGCGGTAGCCTCCACTGAAAATTCGTTTTCATTGCGTGGTGGTGGATGTGTGAATGGCTGTCCGAATCCGCCACTACATGGCGACGAATGGCCTGTTTGAAGCCGATGCGGGAGGTGGCGTCACCTTTCACCCGACCGACGGTCTGGATGCGTCGGCAATCGGCGAGGTTCAGGTCGCCGTGCGGGGAAGATTGCTGCGCGCGGCCAAGCGCGGGCTGCTGTCTGCGGACGATGCGCAGGTGATGGCCCAGTGGGAACACGGCGGCGGCTTCCCGGTCGATACCCAGGGGCGCATTGAGGCGCACCGGCGCTGCGGTCTGGAACGGCTGCTGCGGTATTGCGCCCGCCCGGCCTTCGCGCTGGAACGCTTGCGTGAAATCGACGCCCGGCATCTGGTCTACGAGAGCGTGAAGCCCGGCCCGGGCGAAAGTGGTGTCTGCCTGATGCTGACGCCGATGCAACGCCTCGATCGTCTCGCGACGCTGATCCGGCCACCACGCCGCCATCGTCACCGCACCTACGGGGTGCTGGCGCCGAACTGCGCCTGCTTGAGAACGCCAACCGTCAATTGCCTCTGCATCTCATCCCCGGATTTTTCAAGATGGACGAGGCCCCGGGTTGACGAGGGGTTGCCCCTTCGCTAACATGTCGACATATTGTCGGACAATATTATTAACCCAAGGCCTCCACCAGCCATGTCCACCGCATCCACCGCTACCGCATCCACCGCTGCCGCCTCCGGCGCCCACTCGGCCATGCGCTTGCGCCCCCTGACCGAACACCTCGGTGCCGAGGTCGAGAACGTCGACCTCTCGCGCCCGATCAGCCAGGCCGAGTTCGATGACATCCACAAGGCGCTTGCCACCCACGGTGTGCTGGTCTTTCGCGACCAGGAACTACCCCCGGCCATGCACGTGGACTTCGCCTCTCGCTTTGGGCGCCTGGTCGGGCACCTCGTGAAGCGCTTCTCGGTCGAGGACTACCCCGAGGTGACCTACATCTCAAACGTGCGCAACGACAAAGGCGAGATGATCGGCGCCGACCGCGCCGGGATGATCTGGCATTCCGACATGTCCTACTTCCCGCGGCCGATGATGGGCTCGATGCTCTACGGCGTGGAGTGCCCGCCCGAGGGCGCCGACACGGAGTTCGCGAGCATGTACGCAGCGCACGATGCGCTGCCGCCCGTGTTGCGCGAACTGCTCGCGCGCTCGCGCGGCGTGCACGACTACGCCTGGCACTACGCGACCTACCTCTCGCACCGTCCGCCGCTGAGCGAAGATGAGAAGGCCAAGGCGCCGCCGGTCACGCACCCGGCACTGCGCACGCACCCGGTCAGCGGGCGCAAGGCGGTCTATGTCAGCGAAGGCCTCACACGCACGATCGAGGGCATGGACGCGGAGGCCGGCCGCAGGCTGGTCATCGAGGTCAGCGAGTTCGCGACGCAGCCGCAGTTCGTCTACCGCCACCAGTGGCGGCCGCGCGACCTGGTGTTCTGGGACAACCGCTCGATAATGCACCGCGCCACCGAGTTCGACAACCGCCACCGGCGCCTGATGCGGCGCACGAGCGTCGAGGGCGACATGCCCTTCTGAAGCCGGCCGGGCCAGGAAGAAGGATTCGAGTACGCCGTGAAAGCGATCACCAAAGGAAACACAGCCATCAAGAACTGGACGAGGAGGCGCTTGTGCGCCGCGGCTGCACTCGGGGCGCTGGCGCCGGCGCATACGCAGGCGCAGGGTGGGTGGCCGTCGCGGCGGGTGACCTTCGTCGTGCCCTTCACGCCGGGCGGCGCCGGTGACTTGATCGCGCGCGCGCTCGCGCCGCGGCTGGCGGCGATGTGGGGGCAGGCCGTGGTGGTAGAGAACCGCCCCGGGGTCGGGGGCAACATCGGGTCGAAGACGGTGGCTACCGCGCCGCCCGACGGCCACACCATCCTCATCGGCTCGACCAGCTCGCACGCCATCAACTCCAGCCTCTATAAGGAGAAGATGCCCTACGACGTGGAGCGCGACTTCGCCCACGTCGTGATGGCGGCCAACTCCCCTCACATCCTGATGCTCAACCCGACGGTGCCGGCCACCAGCCTGGCGGAGCTGGTGGCCTACGCGCGCGCCCACCCGGGCAAGCTGAACTTCTCCTCTGGCGGCAACGGCACGAGCACGCACCTGGCCGGCGAGCTGCTGAACTCAATGGCCGGCATCCGCATGGTCCACGTGCCATACCGGGGCGCGCCCGAGGCCGTGGCCGGTGTCATGGCCGGCGACACCCAGCTGATGTTCGAGAACCTCGCCGGCGCATTGGCCCAAGTGCGTAGCGGCCGGCTGCGCGGCCTGGCGATCTCGTCGCTGCGGCGCTCGCCGCAGGCGCCGGAGCTGCCGCCGGTGGCCGACACCGTGCCCGGGTTTGAAACCGGCGTGTGGTTCGGCATCTTCGCCCCCGCCGCCACACCCGCGCTGGTGGTCGCACGCCTGAATGCCGACATCAACGCTGTGATGCAGTCGCGCGAGATGCGCGAGCAGCTTGACAAGCTCGGCATGGAGGCAATGGGCGGCAGCCCGGCCGAGGCTTCCCGCTTCGTGCGCGAGGAAACGGCCAAGTGGGCCCGCGTGGTGGCCGCTTCTGGCGCCCGAATCGATTGAAGGCTGCGCTCGCGATCGATTGAAGGCAGCGCTCGCGAGCCCTTTGGATAAGACCCCTGATGGAGGAGGAGAGACGATGAACCGAACCCGAACCCTGCACTGGCTGATCGCCACGCTGGCGCTGGCCGTGGCGCCCTGGACCCAGGCCCAGGCGCCGAAGTACCCGTCTCAGCCTGTAAGGGTGGTCGTACCCTTCGCCCCGGGCGGCGCCACCGACATCATCGCCCGGCTGCTGGCCGAGCGTCTGTCGCAGCGGCTCGGCCAGCCGTTCATCGTGGAAAACCGAGCCGGCGCCTCGGGTATCCTGGGCACACAGGCGGTGCGCTCCGCCAGGCCCGACGGCTACACGCTGCTGCTCACCGGCAACGGCCCGCACGCGATCAACGTCGCGCTGTTCAAGCGGCTGCCCTACGACCCGCTGCGCGACTTCACGCAGATCAGCCTAACGGGGGTGCTGCCGCTTGTGCTGAACGTGAACCCGGGTGCGCCGGCGCAGACCTTCGACGAGTTCGTGCAGTGGGTCAAGGCCAACCCGGGCCGCATCAGCTATGCCTCGCCCGGCATCGGCACGCCGCCTCACCTGTCGATGGAGCTGCTCGCGCAGCGCCTCGGGCTGTCGATGGTGCACGTGCCCTACAAGGGCAGCGCCCCGGCGATCAGCGACCTCATCGCCGGCCACGTGCCGGTGATGTTCGACAACGTCTTCGCGTCGATCTCGAACGTGCGGGCGGGCAGGATCCGCGCGCTGGCGGTCGGCTCGGGCCAGCGCCTGGCCAGCCTGCCCGCGGTGCCCACTTTCGTCGAGTCGGGCAACCCGGGCTTCGAGGTCGCCACCTGGACGTTGATGGCCGCACCGGCCGGTACCTCGCGAGAAATCGTCGAGTTGCTATCGGCCGAGGTGCGGCAGATCTTTGCCTCGCCCGACGTGCAGACGCGGCTGCTAGAGCAGGGCGCGGTGCCGGTGACGACCACGCCCGAGCAGACCGAGCGCTTCGTGCGCGAGGAGATCCAGAGGTGGAGCCGCGTCGTCGACAACGCCCGGGTCGAGCGCCTCGACAACTGAATACCGGCCTTAGCCGAGCGTGCCCTCCTGCAGTCCGGCGATGCGGCCGAGCGCGAACCGCAGCGTGTCGGTGACGAGCTGCCGGCCGAGCCGCTCGGCGAGCGCGGGGTCGTTCTGCCCGAGGGCGGCCACGAGCGCCGCCCAGGTCTGCAGCGACTGCGCGCGCCGCTGCGGCGCCGACAAGCCGAGCCGCGTGTAGCGCGCGATCTGCGCCGACATCTGCGTCAACAGCTGTTCGAGCCGGGCGTTGCCGGCGAGCCGCATCAGGTGCAGCGCCATCTGTGTCGATATGCGGGCGTGTGCCGCGCCGGCGGCCGGGTCGTCGAGCGCGCTGGCGGCCTGCATTTCGGCGCAGCGAGTGGCCAGCCATTCCGAATCGGCCATGGTGCAGCGCTCGCAAGCCAGTACCATCACCAGCCCGAGCAGCACGCAGCGGACTTGGTAGATCTCGATCAGCTCGTCGGTGTTCAGCCGCGTAACGGTGGCACCACGGTGCGGCTCGATGCGCGCCACGCCGTCGCGCTCGAGGATGCGCAGCGCCTCGCGCACCGAGCTGCGGCTGATACCGAACTCCGCTGCCAACGGCACCTCGCGCAGGCTCGTTCCCGGCGCGTAAAGGCCGTCGACGATGCGCGCAGTCAGCTCAGCGGCCAACTGGTTGGGTACGGTGGGCTGGACAGGATCGGAAGCTCGGGGCAGGGGCGTATTTTCCATTTAAGGTATGAGCCTGAAGCCGGGTTGAGAGGGTGATTTGCCGCTTCTCAGGCTGATCGGGTCAAGATTGGAAGTTTAAGGGCTTGAGGGTTTGTCTCCCGGTTTTTTTCCAGACCCCGCCAGGCCGCCGGAGGCTCCCCGGCGCGCATGTTTTTTTCACGCTTGTTTTGTCTTGAAGCGAATTGAGTCAGGACTGCTGTTTGCGTTTGGGTTGCCTACCGGCGTACGCTCTTTCGGGCAATCCTGAACTCGCGCAATTTCCGACTGCGGGTTGATTGATACCCTTCGGGTACCAGAATTTATTTCGCTAAAAACTGGAGGCCTGAAACATTGCGCGAGGCGGTCGCCGCACTGGCGCAGCCCGCCAAGATTGCCAACGCACCGACGCCGGTCGAACCGATCCCGCCGGATGCGGCCCCGACAGAGCCAATGAACCGCCAAGCGGTGCGCTACGTCTGGGCGCTTCTGTTGGCGCGCATCTACGAGGTGCTGCCATTGCTGTGCCCGCAGTGCGGCGGAGCGACGAGCATCATCGCTTTCAGTGCCGTCTACCGTCGCCGATCACTTCAAAGTTGCGAATAACTGCGTCTTGAACCAGCATGGTTTCAAGAAACACAGCCTCAGTCATGTCGGCTGTGTATTCGTCGATACGCGCCACGGCTTCGAGGATATGGCCCAAATAGTCGGGCAATCGCAACGCTTCGGCTCTGGTCATACCGGCACTGCTTCATCGAGAACGCGCTGACGGAATTTGTCCGGCAGGCCGCGAGGCGTAAGCACATCCACCGGTACGCCCAGAAGTTGTTTGAGCTCATGACGAATTGCGCCAATGTCAAACAACGACGTTTCGCTAGTGGGCTCGACAAGCAAATCCAGATCGCTGCCCTCCTTGTCGCTGCCGTCCAGAGCCGAACCAAACACGCGCACATTACTGACGCGATGGCTCTCCGCAATTCTGCGAATCGCGGCTCGATGGAGGGCAAGTGCTTCTGAAGGGCGCATTTTGAATGCCGAGAAAAACAAAACAGACGTGAAGAATGGACAAGGCTATACCGTAACGCTTTTTCGCTCCTTCCAGGTCGGGGCCGCCCGAGATCTTCCAGCAACGAGGCGGCCCCGGCTACTTCCGCGATCGCCACACCGTGGCGCCGCATCGCCGGCGCCACGGCGGCGTCCCACGATGCCTCGACGCCGGCACCGTCCAGATCGCGCCGCGTGTGCGGGGCGTCCGTGGCGGCTGCCTCGTAATCCCGTGGCATGAAACGCCAGGGCCGCGCTTCCCAGGTGCGCATGACGTAGTTGGCGATGCGCAGTCCCGGCCAGTCGAAATCGCCGTGATAGCGCAGCCGGGCGCCGGCTTGCGCCAGTTGGGCGAGCAGGGTTCGCTGCGCGGCGGGCGGCATGCCGTCGGTACCGACCAGCGGGGCGCAGCGGGCGCCCACGCAGTCGGCGGCGATGGCCACCAGATTCGGGTTCTCGCACACGTACACCGTCACATCGGCCACCGCCCACCATGGCGGCGCCCGCAACAGGCGACGCAGCGACAGGTAACCGGGTTCGCCAAGTGCTGCAGGAAGCAGCGCGCCGGTCTGAACCGGCAGATTAAGGAACAGCGCGGGCCGGAAAAGTGGCCTTGAATTTCCTATCCTTGCTAAACTCCCGCCGGACAGGAGCCGCCATGCCCGAGAAGATTGTGCCGTTGACGACCGAACACCTACGCATCATGCGCGAGGACATCGCCGGCTTGGGCCGGAATATCGCCGACATGGGTCGGAAGATGGAGAGTGGCTTCGACGATATGAAAAGGCGCTTGGCACGAGTAGAGCAGTCGATCTTCGGCCTCAAGCGTGACGAAACAGAAACCGCTGCCGAACTGACCGAACACCGGCATACGCTCGACAAGCTGGAATCGATAATCAAGGAAATTCGGTCGCGACTGGACGTGCTCGAGTCGCGCCCCGCGCATTAGCAGGTAGCGGGCGGACTACGCCGCCCGATTGAGCGGTGTCTCCGGGCTGCGCCACGCCGCCAGCAACGCATCGCGCTTCGCGCGCACCTTTTCAAGCACCGCCTCCTTCACATGGCCGAAACCGCGAATCTGCTCGGGTAACGAGGCCAGTTCGACCGCCAGCCCCTGTTTTCGAAAAGTGGCGCGCAGCGAGGGCACCGGCATGAATCAGTTCGTCGCTACGGCGGTCGCGGAAAAACTCGCGGTGTTGAACACGGCGGCTTGTTTTTCGGCACGAAAATCACGCGCGGATCTGGCCGCTTTCAAACGTCTGCTCAAGCGCAAGGGCGGTGAAGTGCCGCGCGAGGGCGACGAATTGCCGTAGTTGACGCGGACCAAAGCGGGCCGGGGCGTCTGTGGCGGCTGCCTCGTAATCCCGCGCCATGAAACGCCAGGGCCGCGCCTGCCCGGTGCGCATGACGTGGTTGGCGATGCGCAGTCCCGCCCAGTCGAAATCGCCGTGATAGCGCAGCCGGGCGCCGGCTTGCGCCAGTTGGGCGAGCAGGGTTCGCTGCGCGGCAGCCGGTATGCCGTCGGTGCAGACCAGCCGGGCGCAGCGGGCGCCCACGCAGTCGGCGGCGATGGCCACCAGGTTCGGGTAATGGCATTGAAATTCCTATCCTTCAGGAACGCAATGTGCGCCTTGAGCCGCGAGGGGTCGGGAACGCCCGCATCGGCCAGTGCTGGCGACGTCATCAGCATTGGCACAATGACAGCCGCGAAGAGGACGTGAAGATACCGAGGCATGTGCAGTAACTCCAGGCGAGGGGCGCAACAGACGCTTGTCGAATCGATTGTCATTCACGCGTTTGCAGGCTTCAAGGATCGGCCCTACCCTTGGATGACATTTGCTCCTGGCATGGGCGCGGCGGAAACACGCCTTTCGGACGGTACATTTTCTGTCCGTCGAGCAAACGCGAAGAACCTTGCAGTCGCCGGTAAGCGGCACCCGCTTGTGGACGGGACTGCCAGTAAGCCGCGGCACCCGGGAGTTGCCGGTCGCCATGTTGCCAGCGCGGCCGACTGCTTCCGCTCGGCGTCGGCGGCTCGAGTCGACCCATTCCAGTCAGCCTTGCAAATCGACGGCTCGAAAGCTGTCTCTCCAATTCTTTGAGTCCCCGTCTTCGTCGCTGAGCTAGGCAGGGAACGAGGTCATGACGATTCGTCGAGCCAGGGATTCAACAGCGGACTCGCGCGAGCTTGTAGTCACCGGTTATCGCGGGTCACGACCGTCAGCCCGTGTTGCAGGGCGGTTGCCGCGATGATCAAGTCAGGCTGCGAAAACGTATGGCCGACCTTCCGGCCGTTTTCGACGAGGAGGCGCCACTTGAACATGACATCCTCGGAGACTTCAAGTACGCGCTGATCGAACATGGGTCGCACTCTGTGCAGCAGCCAGTCATTCAGTTAGGCGCGGCGAATCGGATCGTCGACCGTCTCGATGCCGTATCGGATTTCAGCGAACGTGACGGTGCTGACGAACAAGTCCTCGAGCCGTTGGCCAGCGACGAAGCTTCGCACGCGCGCATTGGGGCGCGGTCGACGCAGCTCCGAAATCACATTGGTATCGAGCAACCAGCCGCTCACAGCTTGACCGCCCGCACTGGCATCGCAGAACGGTGTGGCTCGATCTCGATCTCGCGATGCGGCGACGCTTGCAGTGCTTCGATCAACAATTCGCCGGTTTGCACGCCCTTCAGGCGATTGAATTCGTCTGCATCGACAACTACCACCGCATCCCGGCCGTGCACCGTGACGTGCTGCGGTCCATCGCTATGTGCCATGCGCACGAGCTCGCTGAATCGCGCCTTGGCGTCCTGAAGGCGCCAGCGGCTGCGCGGAGGCTGCGCAGCCGCTGCTGCCAAGGTTGAGGTTTTTCTAGTCATGCTGACCAGTTTATCGCACTCCCCCTCGCTGAAGGCAAGGCGATGACGTCACATGCCCAGCCACAGACAAGCTATGCGGCAGCAAACCGGCGGCTGGATCGCAGCCACGGCTGGCAAATCACGACCCAGCGGCGACGCTCGACGCCTCGGATTGCCTGCCGCAAAGCTGACTGTCGGGATACCGCTGGCGCAGCCCACCAAGGGTGCCGCCGCACCGACGCCGGTCGAGCCGATCCCGCCGGAAACGGCCCCGGCGGCGCCAATGCATCGCCCGGCGCGCTACGTCTGGGCGCTTCTGCTGGCGCGCATCTACGAGGTGCTACCCTTGCTGTGCCCGAATTGCGGCGGCGCGATGCACATCATCGCTTTCATCACCGAGGCGGTGGTGATCCGGGAGATTCTCGGTCATCTGCGTGAGCCGACTTCGCCGCCGCGTCTGATGCCGGCCCGTGGGCCGCCGCTGCGGGAGATGCCCATGAGCTTGTTTGACGATCTGGTCGATCAGGCGCTGAAAAATCAGCGCAGCCTCGCGCCGCTGCGCATGGTGGTAAAAAAAGAGTTGCTCCATCACGACATTCTGCGGGTACTCAGCGGGGCCGGCCTGTTGGCGCAGCTCACCTTCATCGGCGGCACCTGCCTGCGCGCCTGCTACGGTTCCAACCGCTTGAGCGAAGCCCTGGACTTCACCGGCGGCACAGGCTTTAACCGCAACGTGCTGGCAGCGATGGCCGAGGAGCTGATCGCCAGTTTGAAAGTGAAGTACGGACTGAACGTCGAGGTGAGTGAGCCGGTGAAGT
>Ga0163154_10009047_pt1 | contig 11447 bp, 7 predicted proteins | sample OliLakLV19MP9P1_FD_148649 | JGI IMG/M metagenome (GOLD analysis project Ga0163154, IMG submission 148649) | Freshwater microbial mat bacterial communities from Lake Vanda, McMurdo Dry Valleys, Antarctica - Oligotrophic Lake LV.19.MP9.P1 | ecosystem: Environmental > Aquatic > Freshwater > Lake >...
GGCGGGACGGTGCATGTCGCGGTGGGCGCGGGCTACCCTGACACGGGCAGCGTCAATCGCAGCGCCGTTCACTGGGACATGATCTGCGATATGCGAACGGACAGCGAAATCCACGTTGACGGGGAGTTGTTTTACAAGAACGGGCAGTTTGTGGTGTAGCCAATTATGATTTCATGCAGGGCGCATCGTACAACTTCTTTACAGCGTCCTGCATGGATTGGCTGAATCTATCCCCTGTTCCATCAAGGTGATCAAACACCTTCTTTCGAGCAGGGCTTTCATAATTGATCCCCTTTTCTTTCTTCAACAAGCGGATCAATGCCCGTTTGGGTTTTCGTTCATTGTCCCAACTTCGCGGCTCAATTTTCAACCAACCGCACATCGCTGAATCTGCCAACAACCACGATTCAATTTCATCATGCGCGATGACTAACTTTACGCCCTTATCTCGGCAAGTTTTTTCGATATGCTCATATGACTGTCTATTAATCTGCTGTTGATGAATATCCAAATCGTGCAGCACAGTAACACAGTCGTGTTTTGTTTTTTCTGCTTTCGCAGTCTCAATAAGTCTCTCTAATTGTGCTGCTAATCGGCTAATTCCTCCGCTTCCGCCACTTGGGAATCGCACCTCAATGCGTACTGGAATAGATCGTTTCCTGATGATCGTCTTGACGACTTCACCGTCAGTTTTATCTTCAACAATCAAGTAGATTGTGCTGGTCAATCTGCTAAACCCCCGATTGAGTTTGTCATCCACACATCGCCTAACCCATATTCGCCATCCTCAAGCCAAATCTTTTGAATATGCTCTGGTATCCTTTTCACATGGGTGTAGCCGTCTTCATCACGTTCTACAACTCGCACTTCTTCTGGTTTGAACAAGTTCAGGAAGGCAGGATTATGGGTAGTGAGAATGAACTGGCGTGGCACATCCCTATCAACATAAGTCCGCAGAAGTTCAACAAAGTTTTTGAGGATACCAGGATTCAATGCAGTATCTGGTTCTTCGATAACAACTAAACCCGGCATATCTCCTAATTGCATATCAAGCACATAATATGCCGCCAACATTGACAACAACCGCGCCGTACCCCCTGATACAGTTGGAGCAATCTGACTCGAATGAGCAGACTCAGCTATTCTCAACCTAGTTCCCGATTTTGTAGCCTCAATCGAAATATCGTCCACGTGAGCCAGTAGCCAACTAAAATCTTCTTGGAATCTTTCGTAAACAGCGTGATTATTTTGTTGAATAAAATTGAGAATGCTAACCGTGTTAGCTCCATTAGGGAGTATCTCGTATAGATCAGTCGGGTCTTTGGAAATCAAGTTTAAATCTGGAATGAAATTTTCAGCAAGTAGCTGCCAACGTTGAGAAATATACTCAAAACACAGTTCAAGCGAGGTAAGGGCAGAGTCACTTGGTTGATCAACTTCCCAATTTGCAGGAGCCTTTTTGATCATGGGACGAAAGCGTGACACTGCAGGCAAGAGTAAATGTGGTCGACCTAATGCGTGTTTAAACTCAAATTTATTACCAAGGCTTCCTTGTCCATCCGTTGCCTCCAATTTCGTTAAACCATCATATGCAGACTCGCCAAAATGAAGTTTTCCATCTTCAATCGTCGAAGAAAGGCAATAGGTCACTATTTGTTCATTATCATTTTCAGTTTGCACTTTTACCGCAATTTCAATTTCAACAGGTTCACTCTCATCAGATCCGATAGTTTTTATCGGGTCTCGATTAACTTGTTGATATGTGGCTTCTGGTGCGTTGAACTTTAGCATAGTCTTGAGAAATTGTAGCCCGCTGACAATATTCGTTTTCCCCGAAGAGTTCGCCCCAATGAAAACCGTGATTGGCGTCAAATCGTTGATTTCGACATTCTTCAAACTGCGCCAGTTCTTAAAACGAAGATGGGTCAGCATGGGGCGTTCCTCTCAATTTCGACTTGTAGGGCGGAGATAATCCGCCCCTTGTGTATATTCTACCCGATCAGCATTCCGGCGGGGTCTTTATCCGCGAGAATTTTCTTAAGTTCGAGTACCTGATCACGCAGCAAGGCGGCTTTCTCGAATTCGAGCGCCTTTGCCGCCGCTTTCATCTCCGATTCCAGTTCCTTGATCATTTTGTGCAGTTCATCTTTCGGCAGCATGGTAATGCTGACCATACCGTCTGCCGGGGTCTGTTCTTCGGTGATTTGCGCCCGCACACGATCTGTCAGGTCGCGGATTTGCTTGACGATCTGAGTCGGCGTGATTCCGTGCGCTACGTTATGGGCGTGCTGGACAGCACGGCGGCGATCCGTCTCGTCAATCGCCCGTTTCATCGAGTTGGTCATCTTGTCGGCGTACATGATCACCTTGCCTTCAAGGTGACGCGCAGCCCGCCCGATGTTCTGAATCAGTGCCTGTTCAGAGCGCAAAAACCCTTCTTTGTCCGCATCCAAAATGACGACCAGCGACACTTCTGGCAAGTCGATGCCTTCACGCAGCAGATTGATCCCGACAATGACATCATACACACCGAGTCGCAAGTCGCGCAGGATTTCAATACGTTCTAGTGTCTCAATTTCGGCGTGCAAATGATGAGCGCGGATACCCACTTCGTTGATGTAGCCCGCGAGTTCTTCCGCCATGCGCTGCGTGAAGGTCGTGACAAGCGCCCGCTGTCCTTTCTTGACCCGTGCCGCGAGTTCTTGCAGCATGTCGTCAATTTGACCTTTGGTGGGTCGCACGTACACTTCAGGATCAACAATGCCCGTCGGACGAATGATCTGCTGCACGGTCTTTTCGCTGATGTTCCGCTCATAAGGTCCCGGTGTAGCAGTCGTGTAAAGCACCTGCCCCATCCGTTCCTCGAATTCCTCAAACTTGAGCGGACGGTTATCTATCGCGCTTGGCAGACGGAAGCCGTAATCCACCAGCGTGGTTTTACGGGCGCGATCTCCGTTGTACATGCCGTGCAACTGCGGGATCGTCATGTGGCTTTCATCGATCACCAGCAGATAATCTTTCGGGAAGTAATCGACCAATGTCCAGGGGGGTGTCCCCGACGCACGTTGATCAAGGTGGCGCGAATAGTTCTCAATACCGGACGTGAAACCCATCTCGCGCAGCATTTCGAGATCGTAGCGCACGCGCTGTTCAATGCGCTGTGCTTCAACCAACTTGCCTTCGCGCTTGAACTGTTGAATCGTGTCGTCTAGTTCCTTCTCGATGTCTGTGAGCGCCGCTTTGAGCTTGTCATCGTCTGCCATGAACTGCGCGGCGGGGAACAGGACTACCACATCATGCTGCGCCAGTAGCTCGCCTGTGAGCGGGTCAAACTGGACGACGCGCTCAATCTCATCACCGAACAGGGTGATGCGATAGGCGGATTGTTCGTAGGGTGGGTAAACTTCTAAGACATCACCACGCGCTCGGAATGTTCCGGGACCCAAATCCATATCGTTGCGGTCATATTGCAGCGAAACGAGTTTGCGTAGCAAAGTCTCACGCCGAACCTCGCTCCCCTTGCGGAACTCGACAGTCGATTTGCCCCACGTTTGCGGATCACCTGTACCGTAGATGCACGACACCGACGCCACAATGATCACATCACGGCGGGAGAGGAGCGCGGCTTTGGATGCGATTCGCAAGCGTTCGATCTCTTTGTTGATGTCGGTCTGCTTCTCGATGAACAGGTCATAGCGCGGCACATACGACTCTGGCTGGTAGTAGTCGTAGTAGCTCACGTAGTATTCGACAGCGTTGCGCGGAAAGAACTCTTTGAATTCAGCGTACAACTGCGCCGCCAGCGTCTTATTGTGCGCGAGGATCAGCGTAGGTTTCTGCACCTTCTGGATCACCTGAGCGACTGTAAATGTGTTATGGACGAAAAACCCGCCGACTCCTGCGAGAAAGTTCTCAACACCTGGAACACAGAAATCGTAGACATAGGGATGTTCGTAAGCAATCCTCTGTAATTGTGCAACAGGTGTCCAATGTAAACCGCAGAGTCCATAGAGATAATCCCACACCTGCTGCCATTCATGCGTTACCCTGTCTGCGGCAATTTTCTTGAGGATGATTAACACTTTCCGCAAACTGCTGCGTGCCGGTGAGCGTTTCCCCGTTTCCCAAAATTGAATGCCGCTACGAGACAATCCACATTGTTCGCCTATCTCTTTGGCACTCGCACCAAGCTGTTCGCGCAACCAGCGGAGTTGAGTACCGTCAATGGGAACAATATCCACATTGGAATTTTCTGCATATTCAGTTTGACGTTGAAGAGATCGGCGCTTGTATTCAATGTGAAAACCGATCTTTTGCTGGAATAAACGCAAATTCGTTTGACCTGATACGGTCACTTGAAAATACCAGTCCCCAGCGTGATCCGTATTGGTTGCACGTTTCCAGCGGCGCGAAACTCGCGCCCAAATACCTAATCGCATCAATGCATACAAGAGGTCAGACGCAAGGTCTTGACTTGCAGTCATTGCCGTTACATCGCTTGCTTTGCCAACCGTTCCATCCCCATCAAAATACGCACTTAGCAATTCGCCTAAATCGGAATCCGACAGCTCTGCCCAAAATGAAGGCAAATGCTTATCTCGTGCTGTCGTTCCGCAGGTTCGCCCCAAAACCTCTGTCAGTGCTGTTGATGAGACCTGAAAATCACAGTTTGGGCGAATTCCATAGGGAATGCCAAGCAAATTGAGGGCGGCTTCGATTTCGCTCCGCACTATCTCATTCTGATTGCTGATGACGATATACCCGCGCTGATGATTCCCTTCTGCGATGTAATAGCCTAACAAACGGAGGAATTCGCGGGTTAAGGAAAGTTGTACTGGCAATCGGTTTGCTGCCGACTTTCCACCTACTGTCGCTTGAATCGGATTATACAATCCACCGAATGCATCAGTATGCTTTAGCGTGGATTGAAATACATCGACAGCCATACCACGACCCTGTGTGTGGTTGCGTACAGCATAGAGTTTGCTGTAGGGAGCAGAAATACCGGCTGTTCGTAGTGCATGAGCAATCTGACGACTCCCTTGCGCCTGTGTATAGGCGTTAATCGCTTCGGGTGCTTCTACAAACAAGCGAGTACCCGCCAAAACATCCAGTACATCGATAGTATTTCGCTCACCTAGCGAAAGGACTGTTTCTGGCAGTGGGATATAATCAGTCGATTGTGCCTCTTCGGTGCGGATTAAGGTAAGCTGCCCATGGCGCAGTACCCACAGGTTATGATCGCCCGTTAAAGTTGCGCTGCGTCCACATTTCGTTTGCACATGGTACATTACTGCTGGTGCATCGTGGCGCACGAATGATTGGATAGGGTACAAGCCAACTTCCAAGGTTTGAGGATCGAAGGACTGGGCATAATACTTTACCTCTCCATCGAACAGATCAAGGAGTTGTGTATCGCCCTCAATACGGATTCCCGTTGCAGTCTCCATCAGGGTATCGATCAAATTGCCGATAGGGACGACCCGTGTTTTCGATTGCTGACCACGTTTTTCAACCACATAAACCGGATCGTGTTTACCTAAACTCTTACCCGTACCAGTCGCTCCTAACAGGACTTGATGACGCAAACCAGAATTAAGCCCGTCTACCAACTCACCAATTGCACGGGGTTGATCGCCAGTGGGTTGAAATTCAGATACAAGTTCAAATGGGGGCATGTGGGGTACTCCTGTCAGAACACCAGTTCGTCTATTATACCCGATTTAGGGGCAATTGAGGCATATTTCGCTATACTCTATGTGAGAAATTGGCTTATTTGTGAGGTTCTATGGCACATCAAACATTGACTACGATTACCCGTTCGCTGCGCCGCGATACACCGCCTATGCGTTTGTTCGAGAAGGCGAAACGCTACGGCATCTGGAATCCGAGTGATATTGATTTCTCGCAAGACATCGAAGATTGGAAACGCCTCACTGATGAGGAACGCGACGTGATTTTGAGGCTCACATCCATGTTTCAAGCGGGCGAAGAAGCCGTGACGCTCGACTTGCTGCCGCTGATCATGACGATTGCGCGGGAAGGTCGCATCGAAGAAGAGATGTTTTTGACCACGTTTCTATGGGAAGAAGCCAAGCATACCGATTTTTTCCGCCGCTTTCTGGATGAAGTCGCACAGCACCCCGGCGATCTCTCGCGCTACAACACGCCAAGCTATACCCTGCTCGTTTATGAGGCACTCCCGGCGGCACTTGACCGCTTGATCACGGATTCGTCGCCCGAAGCACAAATCATCGCGTCGATCACCTATAACATGATCGTAGAAGGCGTGCTGGCAGAGACGGGTTATCATGCTTATCACGCCATGCTGGAACGCAACGGCTTGATGCCCGGTCAATTGGAGGGGATCACCTACCTCAAGCAGGATGAGTCGCGGCATATCGCCTATGGCATTTACTTGATCTCGCGGCTGATCGCGGAACATCCGCATTTGTGGGAAACTGCCGAATCGACCATGAACGCCCTGCTTGTCCCCGCGCTCGGTGTGATCGGGGATGTGTTCGCACTGTATGACCCTGTGCCGTTCGGCTTACAGATTGATGAGTTCATGAATTACGCGACCATGCAGTTCAGCAAACGGTTCGCCCGACTGCAAGCGGCGCGGGGAGCATCGCTTGATCAAGTGGTGGGAATCACGCAAGCGGCGATTGATCACAATGATTCATGAGCAAAAGTTAAAAACGCGCTAAGTCACCGTTGACACACAAATATGCCTCTGCTATCATCATCCCTACATTGCGGGGTAGAGCAGAGGCAGCTCGTCGGGCTCAAGGTGTCGGACTGATGACAAAGACTTAACAAAACTTACGCCAAGTTTGTTGAGGATCAGGAGGACATGGGGCTGCGTACATGGAAACGTGTACGTGATAACCTGTCAAACTCGGGGAAGCCGGTAGCGCGGTAATCCCGACCCAAGCCTCAGAAGATCGAGGAAAGGGCGAGAGACTAGACGGCAGGCACCTAAACGACGCAAGTCGCATGGTGAAGGTATAGTCCAACGTCTTAAATATTCGATGAAAATCGGTCAGACGTGCATAACCCGGAGGTCGTGCGTTCGAATCGCACCCCCGCTACAATGTATCAATCTATGATGTTAGACCCTCAGTTGGTGATATAGCTCAGTTGGTCAGAGCGATGCACTCATAATGCATAGGTTCGCAGGTTCGAGCCCTGCTATCACCACACTAAGACCCCAAATTGGGGTCTTTTTGATTCTTGTTACTTGACTAACGATAGAATTACCATATTATTTTTAAAAAAGGATAAATTGTGGCGAAACCGTTTCTTAGAGAAGAGGCACGGCAATTACGCGCAGAGGGTATTTCAGTAGGTGCTATCAGTACACGCCTTTCTGTTTCAAAAAGCTCTGTAAGTTTATGGGTTCGGGACATTCAATTAACCAATGATCAGCTAGAGCAACTAAAGAATAACCATGTGCAATATGGCGAACAAAATAAGGGAGCGCAAACCAATAAAAAGGTATTCAAAACATTGCGGATGTGCTACCAAGAGACTGGGCGTGTAAAAGCAAAAGAAGGTCATCCCCTTCACATAAACGGATGTATGTTGTATTGGGCAGAAGGGGCAAAAGAAGCGAACCGATTCTATTTCATTAATTCAGACCCAAACATGATGCGCTTAATGATGCGCTTTCTACGAGAGGAAATGAAAATATCAGACAGCGACATTACAATAAGAATACACTGTCATTTTGATAATCCGGTGGAAGTGTCTCGTGTTGAAACATATTGGCTGACTGTTTTGGGGCTAGAGTCTAACTCGTTACGAAGAACAGTTTATAAAGAAGGCAGTGAAAATCGTGAAAAACGTCTGCCAAATGGGGTATGCAGTATTCGTGTGAAGAATAGTGTTTGGCTTGTGCAGCATGTGTATGGTGCAATCCAAGAGTATTCGCAGACCACAAATTCAGAGTGGGAATTTTAAATGGTCACTCGTCAAACTCGCGCAAAAGCAAGGGAATTGAGAGCAAGCGGCTTAACTGGTCAGGAAATCGCAGATTTATTGCAAGTCTCACTAACCTCTATTATTAAATGGACTCGTGACCCTAACCATCCATACAGCGTAAAAGCACGTGTAAGGCGATTACAATGGCAAGAAGAGGGTCGCAAAGCGGCACGTGAAGCAAATAAACTTCATCGTATGGGTAGCCTTTTGTATTGGGCAGAGGGAGGTAAATCCCGTAACAGTGTTGTGTTCGGTAACACAGATACAGCAATGATGTTGCTCTTCATCAAATTTCTAAGAACCGAACTTGCAGTTAAAGATGATGAAATAAAGCTTCACATCCAAGCACATGCTGTTGATCCCATACAAATAAAACAAATTGAGTATTATTGGCTAAATATCCTTATTTTACCCCATTCAGCATTGATGAAGACTCATCTCAAAAAAGGAAATCACGAAAGAAAGCACAAGACTTATGAAAACGGCTTCTGTGTAATATACGTGAATGACACAAGGCTCGTCCAGCACATTTACGGGGCAATCCAAGAGTATGGCGGATTCGACAACCCCGAATGGTTGTTCTGACTCGCCTTATCGCTCTGCTGCGACGAGATCGTCCCATGTTTCGCGGCGGCGGGCGATGTACCACATTTGACCATCCTCCCCGACGATCACCTCTGGCGGGCGGGGACGCGCATTGTAATTACTCGCCATGACCATCCCGTAAGCGCCAGCCGTCAAGATTGCCAAGCTGTCGCCCGCTTCCAACGGCGGCAAGCTGACATCACGCCCAAGCACATCGGTTGTTTCGCAGACAGGTCCCACGACCTGCACGCTTTCGGTGAGTGTTTCTTTCAGAACTAGCGGCACAATCTCGTGATGTGCCTCGTACAGCGCGGGACGGATGAGTTCGGTCATACCCGCATCGACAATCGCAAATTTCGCCCCACCCTGATCTTTGACATACTGCACACGGGTGATCAACATGCCCGCGTCCGCAATGATGGCGCGTCCCGGCTCTAGGATCACCTCGTAGCCTTCGAGCAGCGGCAAAATCGACGCGGCAAACGACTCAACAGATGGAATCGTTTCGTCTGGCGAATAGGCGACAGGTAGTCCGCCGCCAATATTTACCGTGTTGATGTTCGGGTACGGCTTGATCAAATCGAGCGCGGCACGAATGGCCAGTTGAGTCCCTTCGGCGTCGTGAAGCTGGCTGCCGATGTGAACATGAATCCCCTTAAATTCGAGGTTCGGGAACTCGTCTTGATGTTCCAGCACATAGCGGACAGCATCCGTCGTTAAGCCAAATTTCGCTTTGCCGTGACCCGTCGCTATATGTCGATGGGTGTTCGCGGCAATATCAGGGTTGAGGCGCAGCGCGACCCGCGTACAGCAGCTATGTACACCCGACATGCTGTTGAGCAAACGGCATTCTTCAATGTTTTCGACGTTGAACCAGCCGACATCGTTATTGAGGGCATAGTACAGTTCTTGACCTGTCTTGCCGACGCCCGCGAACACGATGTTTTCCGGTTGTGCGCCCGCCAGCAGCGCCCGGTGGATTTCGCCCGCGCTCACGGCGTCAATGCCCGCGCCCGCGTTGATCAGCGTTCGCAAAATGGCGAGGTTGCCGTTGGCTTTGGCGCTGTAATGCAGATGCGCGTTCGGGAAGGCTGCTTGAATGCGGCGCAAGTTCGCCAGCATCCGAATCGTGCTGTAAACGTAGACAGGTGTCCCGACTTGAGCGGTGATGTCTGCGACGGACACGCCATCACAGAACAGACGCCCATTTTCATAGTGAATAGATGTATTGAGCATATTTAAATGATCTTTTGCTAAGAGCCGCACGGGTAATACGCGGCTTAATCTACACGATGCAACTTTGATATAGTATACTCTACGTTTCAATATGTATCGCAGGACATGACGTGACCCCTGACACAAACACGAAACTGGCGACGGAATACGAAGTAATCCGCCGCCGCGAATACGAACTCATCACCGATCTACTGGAGATTGTGCCGAAGATCGATGGATTGGGTGAGGAGCGAGTGTCGCAGATGCGGGATGCGCTCTTTCACGCCGATCACCCCTATCTGATCGTTCTGATGGGACCCTATAACGCGGGCAAATCGAGCATCATTAATGCGCTGCTTGGCACGCCCGACTTACTACCCGTTGGACCGACTCCAACGACGGATCGGATCACCATTTTGCGCTACGGCGAACAATCCTCGCGCAGCCGTTCCGGTGATGTGGATACGGTGTTTTACCCGTCGCCGCTGCTGCAAAAAGTGAGCTTTGTCGATACTCCCGGCTTGGAGTCGGTTTTCCGCGAACATGAGGAAATCACACGGCGCTTTTTGCATCGCTCCGACACGGTGATGCTGGTGATGATGGCAACGCAAGCGATGACTCAGCACAACCTCGATTACATCAAGATACTGAAAGAGTACGGCAAACAGGTCATCTTGATTTTGAATCAGGTGGATTTGCTCACGCCCGAAGAACGCGAAACCGTGCGCCAATATGTGGCGGATCAAGCGCGGGGCGAACTGGGCAAAAACCCGGAAGTCTGGCTCGTTTCCTCGCGCATGGCGATTGAAGCGCGTCACGCTGACGGCACGGTTGATGAGGAAAAATGGGCGGCAAGCAACATCAAGCAGATCGAAAACTACGTCGATAACCAGCTTGGCGATGTGCCGCGCTTGCGCCAAAAACTGCAAACGCCGCTCAACATCGCGCAGAGCGTACACGGCGAGGCGTTGACCCTCGTGCGTGGCAGCCAGTCGGCGCTGGATCACTATCAGGGCATCGCGCAGAATGTCGAACAGCAGTTGAGCGTGTTCCGGCGCGAAAGTGAAAAAGTCGTCACGCAAACAACGGATGACATCAAAGCCAAGTTTGAGCAAGCGGGCAAAAACGGCGGCGAGGCGATCCGTGAGCAGTTCCAGTTTTCCCGCGCTTTAGGATCAATCTTTCGCGGGTTAGCTGAATTGGTGGGCTTATCCTCTATCGCACGGAGTACCGTTGGCGGGTCGTATACCCGTGCGGCATTTGAACGACATAAAGTGTTCGAGCCAATCAGCGAACTACCCACCACAGCCGATAAACTGCCTGCCCGTTTGGAAGGCAAAGATTTGCAGGACACGGACGATCTGGTCAAGTATGCGCGTAAGGAAATTGACGCGCTGCCCGCCCCGATCAAGACCAAAGTGATCGGCACGATACAGTCCCCCACGCGCTATGACCGTACCGCCTTGCAAGCGATCCGCACCGAACTGCAAACACTGGAAGAAGAAGCGCGGGTCGTTCAGACGGAAAAGATCGAAAAGGCGCTGCGAAATTCGCTGCTCTACCTCGCCGCTTATGAAGTGATCTTGCTGGTGTTCGGCATTTTCATCGGCTTGGCGAATCCGTTTGGCACGGATAGTGGTTCGACTGAATTGATCGTGATC
>Ga0163154_10009048_pt1 | contig 11446 bp, 13 predicted proteins | sample OliLakLV19MP9P1_FD_148649 | JGI IMG/M metagenome (GOLD analysis project Ga0163154, IMG submission 148649) | Freshwater microbial mat bacterial communities from Lake Vanda, McMurdo Dry Valleys, Antarctica - Oligotrophic Lake LV.19.MP9.P1 | ecosystem: Environmental > Aquatic > Freshwater > Lake >...
ATGCTATCGCCAACGGCATCGGTTTTGTGCCGTCAGAGCCACGCTGTAACGAGGCGTTCCAAGTGCAGGTGAACATCTCCAACGTCGGCAGCACGACGTTCGCCAGCGGCGGTACGTTGACCATCCGCGACATCCATATCGGTAGCGGTACGACCACCAGTAGCGCCAGCAATACCTTCCCCGCGCTGACGCCGGGGCAAAACTTCGTGGTTGTCATCCCGATTCTGGTGAGTTCGTTCGGTGGCGAAGACCACCAAATCATCGCCAGTGTGGACAGCGGCAATAACATCATCGAGGACAACGAAAGCAACAATACCTTCACCAGCGCACCGTATCGTCTGCGCCGTGCGGGTTGCCCGTAAAAAGCAGTGATGTGTTTTAAGTGATGAGTGATGAGATAGGGTAAAGCCTGTCTCATCGCTCAAGATGTCTAGGGGCGGACAGCCCATGGGCTGTCCGTACAGGAAGAAATGACGGCGCGGGATAATCCGTTTTGTACGGACGTCCCACGGGGCGTCCGCCTATTTGTGTATTTGATCGCTCCATTTTTCTATCTATTCCCCTACTCATACTTGTCTATAATCCCGTTCATCACTCATCACTCATCACTCATCACTTAGGACTGATTTTATGATTTTGGCATCAAGTTCCCCCCGGCGGCGTGAGTTGCTCACGTCGCTGGGGGTGGTGTTCGCGGTCTATAAACCTGATATTGATGAGGCGCTCCGCCACGGCGAAGCACCTTTGGCGTATGTGCGGCGGTTGGCGTCTGAGAAGGCGTTCGCGGGCGGCGTCGGGCGCTTGCTTGGCGGCGGATTCCCCGACCCATCCGACTGGGATAATCTGGTGTTGGCGGCGGATACCATCGTGATTTCGCCGGACGGTCAGCACATCTTGGGCAAACCCGCCGACGCAGACGAGGCCGCCGCCACATTGCGACTCCTACGTGGGAAAACCCACACCGTTTGCACGGCCATCCACCTCGAATGGTTCAGCCGCCGGATGAGCGGGACTGTGCAAGTCGAGGACGCCGCCGAAATCGTCCAGACTCACGTCACGATGCGCGATTATTCCGATGAGGACATCGCCGCTTATATCGCCACGGGTGACCCGTTCGATAAAGCGGGCGGGTATGCCATCCAACACGCCGGATTTAGCCCGGTAGCGCACATCGAGGGCTGCTATACCAACGTGGTCGGGTTGCCATTGTGCGCGGTCAAACGATGCCTAGAGCAATTGGGCGCGTCCAGCCAATCTGCGCCCGCGTTGGGGGAGTGCGATTGTGGTACACGGTTTGAATTGGGATGACCGTTGAATGGACAATCCCGCCTCGGAGTCTCGCGCTACGTTGGGCGCTGATTTTGGTCGGCGCGCTAGTGGTCATCTGGACGGGGCTAGAGGATGACCGCGTGTGGGTCGTGGCGGGCTTGGGCGTGAGTTTGACCGGCATCACCCTCGCGCATTGGCTGACCGGCGCGACGGCGGGGCGAAATTTGAACGGCTACCAAATCCCATTGGCGTGGTCGGGGTTCGGTGCGCTGACTGGCGGGCTGGGCGCGTTCACGGCTGTACTGTTGATGGCTTTCAAAGATGCGCGTCATTCGCACCCGTTCCCAGATAGCCCCGCCGGATTATTGGCCGCGATGTTGGGACGTGCGCCGGGTTGGGCGCTGGTTGGGGCGTTGATTGGGCTTGGGATGTATGCGGCGTGGCGGGCGCGCACCCCACGCTAAGGCGGTATGTTTGCAGCGATATGCTATAATTTGCGCCAAAATCCACCCACGGAGATTGACCCATGCAGCAACCAGACCCTTTGGCGCAATATTCAACCGCCGAAGCCGAAGCTATGAAACTCACGGTGATTATCCCGTGCTATAACGAAGTCAAAAGTATTGAGCCGGTGCTTCATCGCGTTTTGGCGGTGAATTTGGCGCATGAAATCCTGATTGTTGATGATGGCTCGACGGATGGCACATTGGACGTCTTAAAGAAAATTGAGACTGACGGCTTGCCCGGCGTAAAAGTGGTCTATCATGAGAAGAATCAAGGCAAAGGCGCGGCGCTCGTGACTGGATTTCGCCATGCCAGCGGTGACATCATCCTGATTCAAGACGCCGACTTTGAGTATGACCCGCGTGAATACCCGATTTTGCTACGCCCTTTGTATGAAGGCATCACCAAAGTGGTTTATGGGTCGCGCTTTTTGGGCGGATCACGTAAGGCGATGAACTTCTGGAACATGGTCGCCAATAAAATCCTGACCCTTTCGACCAACATCCTGTATAACGCGATTCTGAGCGATATGGAGACGTGCTATAAGGTCTTTACGGTGGATGTCGTCAAGAAAATGAACATCCGCGCACGCGGGTTCGAGTTTGAGCCAGAATTCACCGCCAAAGTCCTCAAGCAAGGGATTCGCATTTATGAAGTCCCCATCAGCTATAACGGGCGTGAGTGGAATGAGGGCAAGAAAATCAAGTGGACGGACGCGCCAATTGCGCTCTGGACGCTCCTCAAATATCGGTTCGTAGATTAAACCCCATCCTCAACCTTCGTTGTGGACAGGGCAGGCTTTGTCCCTACGAATTATCACAATCATCGTGTTTGGTTTCGTAGGGACAACGCCCGCGTTGTCCATTTGGGGGATTTTGGGATGGGGCTATACAGGAGAAATTTCCAAAGATGATGACTTCATTTCGCCTTGTTATTGTATTTCTTGCCTTTGCGCTGTCTTTCAGCACAGCCCGCGCCGTCGATGACGGGTCTCAGATTGACGTGCTGCTGGCCTTCACGCCGGGCGGGCGGGCGCAGATGGGCGGCACAGACACGTTGGTCTTGACCCGATTCAGCACCGCGCTCAACCAAATCAACACCCGTTTCACCGACGCCGGAATCGATACCCAACTCCGGCTGGTCGGCGCACGCCAAACCTTCTATCAGGAACAAATCAATGTCGATTTTCACGCCGACCTGACCAACCTGATTGGCACGACGGACGGGTTCATGGATGAATTGCATGACGCCCGTGATGCTTATGCCGCCGATATGGTCATTTTGGTGGCGGGCAATCAGTTTGCGATTTATAAAGGCGACGCCCCCGCGTGGGCGGGTGCGGACGCGACCAAAGGATTCGCCCTTGTCGAGGGGCGCTACTTCACCACCGAGACGCTGATTGCACAGGTCGGGTATTTATTGGGCGCAGCCGGCCTAGACCCGATTCTTGAAGTCGCCACGCTCAATGCCAACCGCGTCGCCGTCGCTGGCTACCGCGAGGGTATCAGCGTGCCGCCGATAGAACTGCTCATCAACGGCGGCTTTGATATGGATGCCGACTTGGACGGCTGGCCGGATTTCTGGACGCCGGTTCATCCGCGCCTGTCTGAGGGGACTCGCTGTAACGCCTTCGCTCGCAATGGCGGCTGCGCCCTCAAATTAGATGGGGTCAGCGGTAGCCAGACGCGCTTCAAATATACTGTCGGCGCGTTAGACGCCCTGCCGGGTGAAACGTTAACCCTCACTGGCTATGCGCGGACGAAAAACGCCCAAGCTGGGGCGACTCTGCGCGTGATTGTGCGCTATAACGATGCGCCTGAGCAGACCCTCATCCTCGACGCGCCGCTAGGGACAGCTGACTATACCGCGCTATCAGGGACGGTTGTGCTGACCGGCACGCCCAAAAATGTGCTGGTCGTCGCTCAGTTCAGTAAGGCGGGCGCACAGGGCAAGACATGGTTTGATGACGTGTCGCTGACGCTGACGCGCTTAGGGACGAGGGAGTAAAGCCGATGCGACGTTTATGGATTCTGATGATGGCGGGTCTTTTGGTCGGTGTGATAGGCGCAAGCCTGAGCGCACAAACCCCCGCCACGCCCCAAGCGATATTCGGGATGCTGGACTCGCGGCAAATCAGCCGCGTGGCGGTTTTCCCAGAACAAGTTGGCACGCTCCGCACCCGTTTGGCCTCGCTAGATAGCGCGGCGTTGTCATCTGGGTTGCGGAATAGCGGCTTGATGCTCAATCTGTTTGAGGATGTGACCCTGACCGTAGAATCGTCGCCTTCACGCGCTCCGATGAGCCTTGCGCTGGCCGATGACGTGCAAATCTGGTCGGGCGCGGTGACGGATGTGCGCTATGGGCAGGCCGTGGTCGTGACCGGGGCGGGCGGCGCAATCGACTTGCGCGTGCTGACGCCCGGATATGTGTATTATGTGCAGGCGGTAGGCGATGGGGTCGTCCGCATCAGCGAAATCCAAGCAGGACGCGGGCGCTATGACGCAAACGGGCTGCCGATTAACGATGGGGTGATGTATACCCCGACAGCTGAAGAAATTGCGGCGGATGCAGAACGGCGGCGCGAGGTCGGGACGCGGGCGGATGACGGCACGGTGATTGATGTGCTGGCGGCCTTTACCCCGGCGGCGTCGGCCATGTTGGGCGGCGACCTCAACGCAGAATTAGCGATTGTCGGCGCGGCGGCGCTCACCAATCTGACCTATGCCAACAGTGGGGTGAATTTCCGGATTCGGCTGGTCGGGGTCGTGCGTACTGAATACGCCGAAAGCGGATTCAGTGACTTGAGCCGGTTGCAGAACACAAGCGATGGATTCATGGATGAACTCCACACGCTCCGCAACACGCTCAAGGCCGATATGGTCAGTCTGACGCCGGGGACAGCGGTGGCGAATCGCAACTATTGCGGCATAGCAAACTTGCCTTCGACGCTCAATTCCGGCTCGGCCTTCAGCATCACCGAGGCGCACTGCATCAACGACATCACGTATGCCCACGAACTCGGCCACAATATGGGCAAGGCGCATGATAGAGCCAATGGCGGCGGAGGAATCAGCGCCTACGCTTTTGGCTATCAAGACCCATCTACCGGAGTCAGCGACTATGGCGACTTCGTGACGGTCATGGCCTATAGCACCAATCCCAGCGGCACGAGTTGTCCGTCCAGCTATATCCCCGGGGCTTGCCCAGCGATTGCGTGGTGGTCTGACCCGAATGACACGTTCGCGGGCAAAACGTTGGGGCGCGTCAATCTTGAGGACAATGCGCGTTCGCTGAATGAGACCGCGCTGACGATTTCCAACTATCGCGTCTCGGACGACGGCGGGGTGAACGTCCCGACGCCCGCGCCAACCCTGACACTCGTCCCGCTACCGACCCCTGTCACGACGGTGACGCAATGGATTCTGAACGGCGGCTTTGAGATTGACGCCGACCAAGACGGCAAGCCGGACGGTTGGAAGCTGAACAAGGCGATCTATTTCTGTGATACCGCCGCCAACATCACCAGAGGATTGACTGGCAAATGCTCGGTGCAATTGAAATCCGGCGCGAAAGTACGCCAGACGCTCACCACATCTGGATCAGTGGCGGGGCAGGTGTTGACGTTGGGGTTTGAGGCGAACGGGAAAAACGTCCCAGCGGGCGCGACGGTCACGCTGGATGTAACTTACCTCAGCCCAACCGCCGGGGCTAACGGAAATGGGCATGACATCTTGGTCGTGAGTTTGTCTAGCGGCTCGTTCGTCTTGCCGCTGGGTGAGCAAGGGTCGTTCTCATTGGCCGATACGGTGACAGCGTTCACGCTACGGGCGAGTTATCCGCTTGGGGTGGGCAATCTGCGGATAGACAGCATTTCGCTGACGCTGGAATAAACCGTCTCACGACGATTCGATAAGGGCGACTCATGGGTCGCCCAGCGCCATTATTCCACTTCGGCGGATTTGGCGCGGGCGACCAGATATGACCCAATCAGCAGCACAATCAAGCTGACCGCGCCGAATCCGAGGCAGACTTGTCCGGCGGCGTCGCGGTTGCCGTTAATCCACAAGATAAATGAGATTCCGCTGCCCAAAAAGGCGATGAACATGGTCGTCTGAGCCATGCCCCTTGCGAACATACGCGAGCGAGACATCGTGCGGTTAAGCCCCTTTGGTCTGTACGAATAGGATGTTGAACTTGCGCCCCCACATCGGTAAGTTTACCGAGTCGGTGCGGATATTTTCGATTTCCATGTCGCCGGGGTCGCCTTTGGTGGTGACGTATTCTTGGACTTTCATGCCCACTGGCTGCGAGAAATAGACGGCCAGCATCATGAACAACAGCGTGCGGTTGAGGTTGAGCTTATTGAAGCGGCGTCCGCCCAAAAATAGCACTCCGACCAGCGTCGTCAGCACCCCGGCAGTGACGAGGTTTGTGCCACAGTTGGGGTGAATCGCCAATTGGTGCGTCCCGCCTTTGAGGGCTGCGAGGGCGTCCTCTGCGGCTTTTTCGCCTTGTGCCGCCGTGCCGTTGTGCATCAGGAAGAACCCGAACGGGCTACTGACGCCAGACACGCGCAAATCTTTCACGGTGCGAGCCATCATGTGGGCAGTGGCGTGTTCAAAAGCGTGATTGCGGCGGGTTTTACGGATGAATCCGAATTCTAGGATTGAATTGCTCATGGTTTATTTGTCATCCTCATCTTTTTTACCGCGTAGGCGATTCGCCAGCGATGTCCCTAAGAACATGCTCATCATATTGGGGGCTTCTGGTTGTTTCTGACCCGCGTCATCGAACTTCCAATGGAAGCGCTTGTTGTACCATGTTTCATACGACTCGGCGGCGTTGGTGGCGACGGCTTCGAGCGCGTCACGGTCATCGCTGACCAGTGCGGCACGCAAATCACGTAGCGACACCATGACCGAATCAATCACGCGGGTGAGGTCTTGACGGCTGTCACGCAGTGACGCCACGAGGTCATCCGGGTGGGTATCGAACATCGGGCGGGTGAGTGCGCCGAAAGCTGGGTTGGTGCTGCGTTGGACATCGTGCCAGCCTGTGGCATTGCTCAGGGCATTGTAATAGGCCAAGCCCAACAGAGTCGGCAAGACATCGGTGGCGGCCATCATCGAATCATGTTCTGCGGGGTCAATGAACTGCGTCCGTGACCCCAGAATCGCCGCGAAATCGCCGCCGAGTTCGATGGCCTGTGGGATGCACGTCACGCTGGGCATGAGCAGAATCGTACCGTTCTCGAACAGGTCGGCGTTGGCATTGTCTGGCGAATCCAACGGGTCAAACAGGTAAGCCGGGTTGAGCAGGGGGGTAGCGCCGACCACATGCGCGTCTTTGCTGAGATGTTTGGCCGCCCACTTGAGCGGGTTGACCTTCAGCGGCGAGAAATCCAGCACGACCACGCCGGGGCGCATATCGCCCGCGATGGCTTGGTAGGCGGATTCGACCTCTGCATACGGCATCGCCATGACCACGATGTCACGCCCGCGCACAGCGTCGAACGCTTGACCGGCCACTTGGTCGATTGCGCCAAGTTTTTGCGCCGTCTTGACGTGTTCATTCCGCCCGCTGTAGCCGGTGATTTTGAACTGGTGTTTGGCATTGGCGCGTTGATTGTATTGTTTGAGGGCGAGGCCGATGGATGTGCCGACCCGATTCAGCCCTAAAATGGCAACAGCGACTTCTGGCATAAGATGAACTCCGTTTCTTTCTTTTAGTGATGAGTCCCGAGTCCTGAGTGAACAGCACGATTCTGTGATGATGATTCAGGGTCAAAATGAGTGTTTTGTAGGGGCGACCCATGGGTCGCCATAAGGATTTCGCCAGATGATTTCGCCTCTGGCGACCCTCCATTTTTCACACAATCTAACCTTCAATACCTTCGCCAATTTTGATTATCACGGACAACGCCCGCGTTGTCCCTACGAATTCTCCCGCGACGGGTTTTTATTGTAGGGACACGGCCTGCCGTGTCCGCTGATGATGGATGGTATCAATCGGATTTTGGCGAAGGTATTGAACCTTGAGTCGTGTTTCTCATCACTCAGGACTCATCGCTCGTTATTTTAGGGTAGCGACCAGCGTCATCGGGACAGCCGACAGTGCTTTGGAGATGATGCAGCCGGTCTTGGTGGCCTCAGCCATCTCTTGGAACTTAGCGGCATCGAGGCCGGGGACTTCGGCGGTGGTCACGAGGTCAATCTGGCTGATTCCGAAACCGGCGTCACCTTTGGTCAATTGGATATTAGCGACGGTGACAACCGAAGTCGCGGGCGTGCCTGCCCGCTCCAACGCGGCGTTGAGCGCCATCGAGAAGCAGCCTGCATGGGCGGCGGCCATCAGTTCTTCGGGGTTGGTTTCTGCGCTGCCCTCAAAGCGGCTGATGAAGTTAAAGCCGAGGTTCTGCGCCCCAAACGCGAGGTCGCCTTTGCCTTCCTTCAGCGTGCCAGTCCAAGTTGCGGTTGCGGTACGAGTAGCCATGTGTTGAAACGCTCCTAAAAGATATGAAAACCAGTAATGGTTCAACCCATTATAACCGATGCACCGGAGTCATGTCTGATAGAAGCGTGTTAGCATTGGCTAAGGACTTGTTATGCCCTTGAAATTACGCAGATAATTGGCGCACATGCAAGATGTCCCGATGGCTTACCGAGCGTATCTGATTAGCTTCGATGGTCACAACATCTAATGTTCTGCCATCTAAGGTGAAGAATTCAATTTCATACGCCTCACCATCTGGATAGACGTGAACCACAGTCCCTACATCGCCTATTTGAAGACCATATTCAGGTAAATCGACGATTAAAATAGCACGTTCGTGTTCTTGAATCATGAGCATTTCCTCTTTGAAATTATGCCCCTATTATTTCATTAGCCTTTCACATCGAGTCTGTCGCGTAGAGCCGATTCTATCGCCTGTGCGCGAGACGGGTAAACACCAATCAATGCACCACCATCCCAGCGATAGCCCCATGTTGCAGCATCCCGTTTCTCGATGATTAACCCAACACGCTCTAATGCTCCAAATACTCCCGCTAACGCCTCATTCAACAATTCATGTGATTCTAAAGGAGCTATAAGGTCTTCCTGTACACGATGTAGCACTGGTAGCCAATCTCGTGAGGAAGCTACCCAATTACGCTGTTGCATACGAGGATGTTCTTGTAGAAACTGCATGGTTGAAATGACTTTTCCGAGGTCTTCAATTGTTCTTTTGTGCGCTTCGCTCACAGACTTATCCTTGATGTTTTGATGGGTTATATTTGCAAATTGATTTTAACCGACATTTTCCTCCGGAATGGGACTAGTAATGAATTTCCAGAAATCATTTGCGATAGGAGATAATACGGGACGTGATATGTTTTTAGCCATCATATCCTTTTTAGGTAAGATGTTTGTCAGCAATCCAAGAGAATGTAAATCCCCGATGATTTGCATGTAAAGTGCATAATTTCCTTTCATCTCCGAGTATTTATCCTCAATGATTTGAGCAATCTCATCTGTAGTAATGCTTTTTCGCCAATTCGGAGAATCTAAATCTAAGCAGGGAATGCGAAAATCTTCCTCTTTGAAAACGCGTAAAATACAAATGTGCCAAGCGGTCAATTCTCCTGCCCAATCTACAAATATCTTCTGACGAATCTCATCTGGTGCGCTTGGTAGCGCGGCATTGAGAATGATGTTTCTTAATGCAAGGAGATTTTCTTGATTGTGATTAGAAATTGCATGACGACTTGCTTGAATAAATGTGGATGTGAACAACTCTCTTTCCAAGACTTCTTCCAATTGTAAATTATCAAACTGCTCTTTAAGCGCTTTAAAGCCTAAAGCGAGATTTTCAAGCCATTTATCCCGCCGTTTTTCTATCGAATCAGGAACTAAAACACCAAAATACTCTGCCATAAACCCACCAACTACTGGCACAGTAGCTAGTAAAGCCTTTATCGTCGCGTATCCAATATTAGTGGTATTGCTAGTAGCTGGTAATTGAGAATTGTTCATGAAAATAGTCCCCTCATGTAAAGCGATAATATACCACAGAATTAGAACATAAATACATCATTGAAACAATAACGAATGATGGTGGAATTCCATCCCACCATCATAATCGTATTGATTTACGTCCGCAGATACGACGCGCCGTTGACATCCAAGACCGCGCCGGTCATGAATTTTGCGCCGTCACTGGCGGCGAAACAGACCGCATAGGCCACGTCGTCCACCGTCGCGACTCGCCCGAACGGGCTTTGATTGCGGATAGCGTCTCCGCCTGCGCTGGCGAGATGTTCAGCCGCCATATCGGTCTCGACCCACCCCGGCGCAACCGTGATGATGTGGATATTTTGCGGCGCAAGTGCTACCGCCAGCGATTGCCCCATACTGTTCATCCCAGCCTTACTCGCGCCATACGCGGGACTAAGCGCCTCACCCCGGAACGCGCCGCGTGATGAGACATTCACCACCGCGCCGCCGCCGCGCTGAATCAGGTGCGGGACGGCGCAAAAAATCGCGTTGGCCGCCCCAATCAGATTGGTATTGATGATGGCGTCCCATTGGCGTTGCCATTCGGCGTAGTCGGTGTCCAAAATCGGATGCTCGGTATAAATCCCCGCGTTGTTGACCAAAATATCCAATCCGCCGAGTCTCGCCGCCGATTCCATCACCATGCGCTTGACCTGTACCGAGTCTGCGATGTCGGCTTGGATGGTGGTATGACCGTCACCAGTCAAAGAGGCGAGGGTGGCCTGTGCGCCGTCAGCATCGCGGACGTAATGCACCGCTATTTTTGCCCCCTGTGCAGCCAACATTTGCGCGACGCCGCGCCCAATCCCACGAGATGCGCCGGTCACGAGCGCGAGTTTGCCTGTAAAATTCACGATGATTCCCCTTCTATCCATATCCTGTTGCCCACTGACGAGTGTACTGTTATTCTATCCCGCGTATAATAAGGGGAAACATATCCATCCCAGACCGGCGGAGTTGTGAGACGATGAGACTAAAAACTTTTGGCGCGTTAATCATTTTAGCACTGTTAATGAGCGTGATGGCATGGGCGCAAGAGGCGACAACAGCCCTCTCGCCGCTGCAACTCATCGACACCGACCCGTTGGGCGAGTGGACACCCGGACAACCGGCCACCCTGACCTTTGACCGTCCGCTAGACTGTTCGGCGGGGACGGTGCAGGTCGAGACGCCCGCCGAGGTAGTAGTCGAGGCTGCTTGCTCCGGTAATATCGTCACGATTAACCTGACGACTCCGCTGCAAGGCGGCCAGACCTACCGCTTGATACTGTCCGGCTTTAAGGGTGCGGACGGCTCGGCGTTGACAGCCCCGCTGATGGTTGACCTCTTGGCGCAGTCGGCGTTGACCGTCACCAGCTTCAACCCGACGACTGGGCGCGACGACGTAGCGACAGATACGATCTTAACGGTGAGCTTTAGTCGCCCCATCGTACCGTTGGTTTCGATTGATGACCAAGCTGATTTGCCCAGCCCATTGAGCTTTGACCCGCCAGTAGCGGGCAGTGGCGAATGGGTCAATACCTCTATCTACCAATTCACGCCCGACCCAGCGCTCCCCGGCGGCCAGCCCATCACCGTGACCATCGACGGTTTGACCGCCCAAGACGGCGCGATGATGGAATCGCCGTATGTCGTGAGA
>Ga0163154_10009049_pt1 | contig 11443 bp, 17 predicted proteins | sample OliLakLV19MP9P1_FD_148649 | JGI IMG/M metagenome (GOLD analysis project Ga0163154, IMG submission 148649) | Freshwater microbial mat bacterial communities from Lake Vanda, McMurdo Dry Valleys, Antarctica - Oligotrophic Lake LV.19.MP9.P1 | ecosystem: Environmental > Aquatic > Freshwater > Lake >...
GCTCACGGTCGCCAAAGGGATGGGGGGCAAGATTGCCGTCATCGACACGGAGCGTGGTTCGGCGTCCCTCTACTCGCACCTGACGGACTTCGACACGCTGGAACTGGAACCGCCGTTCACGCCGGAGCGGTTCATCGAAGCGATTCATGCGGCGGAGGGCGGTGGCTACGACACCATCATCATCGACAGTATGACGCACGAGTGGGACGGGGCGGGCGGGTGTTTGGAGTTGAACGAGTTGATTGCCAAGACTCAGTTCAAGGGCAACACATGGTCGGCTTGGAGCGAGACGACGCCCCGGCACCGGTCGTTCGTCGATGCGATCCTGCAATCGAAGTGCCACATCATCGCGACGATGCGGAGCAAGACGGAAACCGTGCAAGAGGGCGGCAAGGTCAAGAAGGTCGGCATGAAGGACGTGCAGCGGGACGGGACGGACTACGAGTTCGCGGTGGTGCTGAACTTGGAACACAGCGGCCACTACGCGACGGCCGGCAAAGACCGAACGGGACTGTTCTTGGGTGATCCGAAGCCCATCACGGTCGCGACGGGGAAGATGTTGATCGACTGGCTCAACAGCGGGGCCAAGGTGGTGGACGAACCGAAAGCGGTGACGACCGGGCCAGTGATGATGAACTACCCCCTGATTGATAGCAGTAACGACCTTGTGCATACTGGCCCGACACTGGTGATGATGAACGACGATCAGATTGGTCGCATCATCGACCTCATGCACGATGCTCCGACGATGGTCGAATTGAAAGCCGTGTGGGCGTCGGCTTACACGGCTTTCAAGAGTCGCGGGCAAATGACGGACGCTCAACTGGCCAAGGTGAAGTCAGCCTACGAAAGTCTACGGGACGGCAAGTTCAAGGTGGAACCGGCCAAGCCGCAGCCGGTGACTCCGCCTGCGTTGGTGACGGAAGATGCGTTCTAGTGATCCACTGCCGAAATGCAATATGGGGGTATTGCTGAGTAGGTTTGAGCCGTGTTCGCCCGTGCGGTGTGGAAAACGGGCTTTATGGCATGGCGCCGCAACCGGTGCGGCTGGCGATTGCGACCCTGAACCGAATCTAGACGTAGGGACAGGGATCGCGGCGGGTTCAACTCCTGGCCATGTCAATCACCTCATTTAAGGAACACATCAATGGCCTACACAAAGAAGTCGATCAGTATCTCGGAACTGGTGCTGGACGACGACAACCAGTATCGGTTCGCATTGGACGAAGATCACATCAGTGATTTGAACGCGGCCTACACCGCCGATGATGAAGTGCCACCGCCCGTGGCATGGCAGTTCGACGGTCGCTATCTGGTCTCGCAAGGGTTCCACCGCATCACCGCCGCCAAGCGAGCGGGGTGGACGGTCATCGAGTGCATTGTCAAAGAAGGCACTCTGCGCGACTTCAAGATCGACTGCATCACGGGCAATGCCAAACACGGACTGCGTCTGTCGAGCAAAGAGAAGCGGCACGCGGTGGGCGAATTGTTGAAACTCTGCACCGATTGGAGCAATCCGCGTATCGCCGCCATGATCGGTTGCGATGCGACCATCGTGGTGTCCGTCCGGGCCGAACTGGAAGCAACCTCGGTTTTACCGAACTTGCCGTTCCGCGAAGGAGTCGATGGTCGGGTTCGGAAGGCGAAGCATTCAAAAGAGCCGGGTGCCGAACCGAGCGTCGCCATTCCCACGCCAAAGGTCGATCAGCCCATTGTCAGTGCTTCTAGTGAATCGGTTGTCGATCTGGATGAGGACACCGCTGCATTGGAGCCGGAACCGAAGCCGGCGGTCGTCGTCGATGGCGAACCGCCGCTGGATCATCGGTTCATGCCGAATGCGAACGAGTCGATTCAATTCGCGGGTGAATTCTTGACCTGGCAGCGGAAGCTCCAAAAGATTCGCGAAGAGTTGGCCGAAGTGTTCCGCAACAGAAAGCACGTCGTCGCCATCCGGATCGATGTCGGCGCCGTCGCCAACGAATTGAGCATGATGGAGCGGCTGCTGGGGTCGCAATCGCCCCAATTCGTGTGTCCGGCGTGTTGCGGGACGACGCAGGTGGAGGGTATCGCCTGCAAGCCCTGCGATGCCTACGGGATCGTCGGCCGGGATCACTACGCGGCCCTCAAGCCGATGTGGGCGAAGACCCGTGGCAATTACGATTCCCTGTCGGCCCGCGCAGAACTGGCCGAGGTCGATGCGACATGAACTCCCCCATCTCGATAACGTGCGGGAAAGTGCGACATCCTTCCCGCAAACTGGCGATGGAATCCTTGCATATTGTGACGCGGGCACTAGATGCCAACGCACGGGATCGTTGCTTGCTCCATGCGTTCTTATGTAAACAGTGCGGCGGTTTCCATTTGGGGAACAGTGTCCCGCGAATGAAATCGAACCGTCGAGAGAAGCGGCCCCGTAACTTCAGGATGGAACGTGTCGATGATCCAGATGCCATGCGATGTGACCGATGTTGACCTGTCTCGTTGGACGAAGCCGATTCCGCGCGACTACCAACTCGATGCTCACGACAGTTTCTTCAACCGCGATCTCCCCGCTTGTCTAATCCAACTTCCGACCGGGACCGGGAAAACTCTACTTGCCGCGACGATTTTTTCGTCGATGCAAGGGCGTTGTCTGTTCTTGGCCCACACGGACGAACTCATTCGCCAGACTTGCCGCACGATGTTGCGGGTGGGCCTGTGGCCGAATGTGGAGAAGGCTCAAGAGTATCAGGGTACGCCTTACCTGCCCGATACCAACGAGCGGAAGAAGTTATTCCCAGAAGGCTATCCGCCGAATAGTTGGTTTCAGTTCGACAAGGTGACTGTCGCCTCGATGCAGACATTTATCAATCGCATGGATAAGTATCGGGAAGGTGGATTCGACCTCGTTGTGTATGACGAATGCTTTCCGGCCGGAACGCTGGTAGACGGCCGACCAATCGAAGACATAAGGGTGGGCGACTTCGTAACAGCTTTCAATGAAACGACAAAGCGAACGATAAAGCGGAAGGTCGTGCGAACATTCCGAAAGCCAGCGCCGCCAACACTGGTTACTATCAGAGTCGGCGACATCCGTCTAACAGCGACCTCAAACCATCCGTTGCTAACCTCAAGAGGCTGGGTAAATGCGGGAAACATTAAAGTGGGAGACAGTGTGTACGGGCTGCTCAAAGACGTTCGTGGTTCCAGATGGGAAGGAAGACTTCTTGAAGAGTCGATGGTGGACTGTGTTGAGATTCAAGAACAAGGAAGTGATGGACGATACGGCCCAGTGTGTCCAGACGGTTATGTCTACAATATCGAAGTTGAAGGAGAACACACCTACATTGCAAACGGATTCGCCGTTCACAACTGCCATCGAGCCAGGAATGCTACGTACGAATCCATCACAAAGAGGATGATTGAATTCAATCCCCAGGTGCGGCGTCTGGGCGTCTCGGCTACACCGTACCGTGCGGATAAGAAATCACTCGGGAAGATATTTCCTGAATTCGCCTATCGAATGGATATTGCCAAAGCGATCTCACTAGGGTACTTGGTCGATGTTCGAGCCGTACAAGGGACGATCCCGTTCGACGAAAAGAAATTGAAGCGGGCCGGTAAGGATTTCTCCGACCAGAGTGTGGCCGACGCGATCAGTTCGGAAGACTGTATCGAATCGATTGCCCACGAGATATTCGAGCACGGTGAAGGTCGCCGTGGGATTGTATTCTGTCCGAACATTGCCACGACCGAATCGGTCTGTGCGGCCATCAACACGATCAGCAACGCTCGGATGGCGTCCGGATTGGCGGTCAAGCCGTACACGGCCACATTCATTCATGGCAAGGTTCCCAAGAAAGAACGCCGTCGCCGCATCCGGGCCTTGGAAGATGACGAATATCAACTCGTGGTTGGCTGTGACGCTTTGGTCGAGGGATTCGATGTCCCCGATTTATCGTTGGCCGTCATGGCTCGACTGACGGGTTCCCGTGGCCGGTACGAGCAGATGCTGGGTCGTGTGCTTCGGGTGCTCGCCAAATGTATCGAGGGCATGAACACGGCAAAAGAGCGATTGGCCGGGATTGCGGCCAGCGCCAAGAGTTGCGCGAAAGTTTTAGACTTCGCCAACACATCGCGTTTCAAGTTGATATCCGTGGAAGACATTCTTCTGTATTCCGAAGACGAAGAGAAGAACAACTTTATCAAGAAGAATCGGGACAAGGCCGATCCTCGCAAACTCCAAGATCAGGCCGAGGAGTTGGAAGCCCTGTACGCCCTTCGGGAAGCGATTCGCAGTGCGGGTGAGCAACCGCCGAAGCTGGACTACCAATACCAAGAAGTGAACTTATTCGGTGGTGGGACGACGACCAAGAAGACGGTCGGGACAAAGGATGCCGGTCGGCCGAGTAGCGATCAGATTTTGCTAGGGGAGCAGTTCTTCATTGAGTCGTCGAAGTCGGAGCGGATGACGAGTCGCCGGTTGAGTGACGAGATTGAGAAGCGGAAGGAACGCATGTGCGGGAGGCGGAACTACGGGTTCCTGATGGGCTTGGGTATCGACCCCAAAGAACATTCCTTGAACTGGCATGATGCGACTTACTTGCGGAAGCTGGTGATGTCGAGGCCGGACAAGTCGTTGCCAGAGAACTGGTCGCAGTTGGTATCCAAGAAGAAGTCTGAACGTCAAAAGGGCGAATTGCAATGAGCCGACAAAAGGAACTCGAAACGACACTCCGCAAGATCGGTGCAATCCCGTACCGACGATTCGGCAAGATTCGAATTGCGGTGGCCAAAGAAGTGGGTGACGCGCTGGTGGAGAAGGCGATGGCGGCGGTTCGGATTTGTACGGACAAGGGCAAGATCGATTGGGATGAGCGACCGATGGAAGAGATGATGAAGTGGCATCGCCTGTCGATGCTGGCGAAGGACGTGTGTGACGATCCCATCCCGGAGGGGATTGACCAGAAGAACGTCGATGTGCGGTGGCTCTTGGAGCAGTGTCGCCGGTATCACTTTCGGCTGACGGTAGTCGAGGGCAAGTTGACACCGGTTCCGGACGATGGCTATAAGATGGACGATGTGAAGAAGAATCTACCGAGTTGGTTCATGCCGATGTGTAGCGAACGGAAGACGGAACTGATTGGTGTGTTATCCGATGGATGATGAACAGATTGCACTGGATGAGCTTCGCACGGCCATCGCGGTGGTCGAGGATGATAATTGGCGTTGGTGCCAAGAGTGCAACTCGAATGTCGATATTCGGGATAAGGCGGCTCTGGTCGCACTGTGCATCCGGGGTGAGCGGTGTCAACAGAAGCCCAAACAAACACGGAGATGGGAGTAGACTTGCGCCAGAGTATTCGTCCATGATAGTATCCCTTGTCGATTGAAGCAGGGGATATACCATCGGACGGACATTGTTTGGTAGCGATGACCAACCGGTATCGCCGAATCGATTTGAGCCGACCCATTACAAGCCCGGATCGCCGGGCAAGGTGATGGTGATGGCCAAGAGGGCGAAAGCCGGATTGCCTTTGTTTCATCCGAGGGACGGTATCTTCAGCGACGACAATGAACGGCAAATATTGTTGTACGAAATGAGTCAGAAGTTGGAATCCGAAAGTAAAGGGGAATGAACATGGAGTGGGTAGTTATCATTAGCACATTGTGCTCGACTGGATGCGTCTTGTCGCTGGCCCATGGGTTTCGCAAGGCCAGGGCTCAGTTGCGAGAACGCAGAATTGAGATCGACCGACTGCTGGAAGAGATTCGCAAGACCCGTGACGAACTGGACGAGATTCGGAATACCCCCTGCGGTCACCCGTACATGAAACTCTTTCAGTTCGACCACGCCGATGTGACGGGCGTCGTAAAGGATGAGTCGTCCCCAGAATTACCTGAGTCGAAATAACGGAGATTGCCTTGAAGATTCAATTGCCGGCCAGCCAGCTACTCGATGTCGTCGCCAGCGTCCAGCAGGGCGCGGCCAAGCAAACGACCAAGCCGATCCTTTCCAATGTCAAGATCGTCGTCGAGGGCGGATTGCTCACCGTCTCCGCCACGGACTTGGAATGTGCGGTTCAGCGAACTCTGCCCATGGAAGGGTCGCTCGCCGCAGTGGTCGATCCCAAGCGGTTGTCGGCGATCCTCAAGGAGTTGGGGACCGACACGGTCTCACTCTCGGTGGACGACGATACCGCCACGTTGAAGTCCAGCAGTGGCAAGTGGAACCTGCCGAGCATGTCGCCCGACTTGTTCCCCAGCCTGCCCGAGTTCGCCTTCGATGACGTGGTGGAGTTCACCGTCCCGTGCGGTGCCTTTCGCCGGTGTTGCAAGCGAACGCACTTTGCAGCCGAGCGGCGGGAGAACACTCGATATGCCGTGACGGGCATTCTATTCGAGGTCGAACCATCCAAGCTCCGGATGGTGGCGACGGATACCAAGCGGTTGGCGGTCGATGAGGTGCCGTGCTCCACGGGCGACATGGTGGAGAATACAGACGCGAAGAAGCCGACGTATCTGGTTCCTTTGAAGGCATTGCAATTGGTCGAGAAGAACATTCGCAGCGACGATGAAATGCTGACGATCAAGTTGTCGCCGAACAATGCCGAGTTCTCGATGGCGAACGCAACGATCTACACGCGGATGGTCGAGGGTCGCTTCCCGCCCTACGCGCAATTCCTTCCCAAGAAGATGAACGTGCGGATGGAGTTGTCGCGGGAAGAGTTCGCCGGGAAGGTGCGGCAGGCGAGCATCACGGCCGACAAGGAATCGCAACGGGTGGACTTCAAGTTCGGGCCGGGGCTGGTCGAGATGCGGGCGCACGGTGCCGAGTCGGGTAGTAGTGAAGTCGATATGTCGTTGCCGGGGTACGATGGCCAAGAGTTTGAGATCGCGTTTGATCCGGCTTATCTGGCGACCTACTTCGCCAGCGTCAACGATGAAGCCACGGTGACGCTGAAGGTGACGGATCAGAGAGACCGGGCGGTGTTCACTTGCGGGGATTCATTGTACCTCGTCGTCCCCATGGTTTCTTAATTGGGGTAGCGATGGGATATTCATCCGAATGGGAGCAGGTCGCACGCGACAAGGGGCTATTGGGCAATCAGCCAATGGTTCCATTGTCGATGGTCGGCACGCTCCCATTCGTGGTTCTTCCGATGTGTCCGAGCTCGAACAACCTGTTTCCGTCCGGCAAGAACGGCAAGCGATTCAAGTCGCTGGAATATGCCAAGTGGATCAAAGCGGCCACGCCGATTATGATGAACTTGAAGAAACCCGATCATCTCCCCGTTCGCTATCGGTATACAATTCTGTGCAAGATTCGGTCGAATGCGGACGGTGCGAACAAAGAAAAGGCGTTGACTGACCTCGCGGTGCAGTGCGGCATTATCCCCGACGATTGTATCAAGTATGTCGTCGGCGGTACTTGGGACTATCAGCCGGACTTCAAAATCAGCGGTATCAAGTTTGAATTGGAGCCCATCAATGTGTCAAATGTTTAGGATGCCAAACGGGGAATGGATTCACACGATGGGGGGCGCTAGGCGAGTGTTCAAGGTGCTGATCCAACAAGACTTCTATTTTGAAGGATCGCTTGAAGGCGCCCCCGAGTACTGCACTTGCCCAATCGATCTGGAGAAGACGGCTCACGCCAACGGTATGGTCGCAACATTTGATACCGATAGTGGCGACTGGCATTTGGGTCTTTCGGATTAGTTCCATTTGATACAAGCAAGGAATCGGTTGATGTTTGAAGCGAATGTTTGGGTACTCGAAGGCAAGTCGCCCGAGGCCGGATTCTACTTATTGCGGCGTCCCAATACGGGAACGATTGCCACATTCCTCACCCGTCAGGATGCCGTGGACTACGGCAAGGACACACAAACGATTCCCAAGTACATGCGGATGACATTGAAAGACCCCGACAGGAAGTGGTAGGGCTTATCCTTTGGTTGCCGGAATGTAGTACAACCCAAGGGGAACCTCGTGTCCAAACCCCGCAAGACCAATCCTCGCGCACGAACCAAATATGCTGAAGACTACAGCCATTCACCTCCCCCCCCGCCGCCCAAACCAGTCCTTCGCGCTCGAAACGCCGCCCAACGAGAAGCCATTACCGCGTTCAAGACGCACCCCATCCTGATTCTCTTGGGCAGTGCCGGTAGCGGCAAGACGTTCATTGCGACCCAATTGGCCTGCAATGCGGTTGCGACCGGCGAATGTGACCGGGTGGTCATCACGCGGCCCCAGCAAGAACTCGATGGCAACAAGATGGGGTACTTGCCAGGCGGTGCCGACGAGAAGATGCACCCTTGGATCATGCCATTCCAAGATGTACTCACCACGATGGTGGGACCCAGGGACGCTCCCAAGGAACTCGCCAAGTTCGAAGTGCTGCCGTTGCCTTACATCCGTGGTCGCACTTTGTCCAATTGCGTAGCTATTTTGGACGAGTGTCAGAATTGTAGTCTGAGTGAGCTATATGCTTATGCGACTCGGTTGGGTGATGAGCCACGGCAGGGGCGGATGATTTGGTGTGGTGATCCGAAGCAGTCGGACTTGCCGGACGGGAGCGACGATCTCTTGGACTTCGCCGATGAACTCGAACATGCCGGCGTTGCGAAGGTGATCTCGTTTACTAGCGCGATGATCGTGAGATCCAAGTGGATTGAAAAGATCGAAGTTGCTCGCGAGGCGTTGAATGATAACGACTAACCGTGGCCACCAAGAATCCTGGGGTAAAAAATGAACACCGTTGTCATCCTGAAGCCGGTCGAGAATGCCGGTGATGTCAAGCAGTTCGTCGAGTACTACGGCCGCTGTCCGACCGACAATGATCGTGTGGGGAACTACCTGTTGCGGTTCTTGAAAGAAGAGCCGGAGCCGGTGGAAGTCGCCATCGCGGAGTAGCCACGATAGTGTGTGCTTGTCCGCTCAAGCTCTGGAGAACGACCATGGCGACTGAAAAGAAGAACGACGGGGCCGCTGATAAAAAAGCGGCCGCAAAACTGTTGGGCCGACTCGGGGGGCTCAAAGGTGGGCCCGCTCGCGCCGAAGCCCTGAGTCCAGCCAAACGAACCGCCATCGCAGTATTGGGCGGCGAGTCGAAGCGGGACGGCCGCGCCAGCGGGAATGCCAACCGGTCTAAGATGAACGAGAAGAAACCGGAAACCAAGAAGAAGAAATGATCCATCGCCTGATTTGCGTTTGGCTCCAGTCGAGGGGATTAGACCAGCATTGGCCTTCCCCTTTGTCTTTAGTGGACGCCGTGTGCGACTCGCTCAGTCGGCCTTATCGTCCAAACACGGCGTCCAGTTCGGGGTTGTGTCGCGTCTCCGCCATCCGCAGTTTGCGACGCCCGTCATCGACCGCCCGTTGAATCGGATCGATACTGTGAGCGATGGGAGTGGTTGCTTGAGCGGTCAAGCTACTACTCTTTTTCTTCTTGGTTGCGCCCGTTGAGAACTGGTAGGTCACGCCGTTCACGGTGAGGCTACCGCCCGTCACGCCGGGTTGTTGCAGCGTCCACTTCGTCCAGTCCAGCACCGTGTCCGGGATCGTGTCGGCCCGTCGATGGAAGAGTTTGCCGCCCTTCCATTCGAGTTGAGCCAGTAGCGTCGGGAAGCCGGTCGGCGATCCGGAGTACAGGTTTATGTTCATGGTACGTAATCCACTTTGTGGGTAGCCCCGATATTGGCACAATACCAATCCGGAGACTCAACAATGTCCGAAACACTTCTCGCCGTCGCCTTGTTCGTCCTGCTGATCGCATTCGTGGGCACTGGTTCGCTCGTCTGTGTCACCGTGATCGCCGGTTGCTATTGGCTCAATTCCCGCATTCTGGGGCAAATGGAAGCCTATCTCAACGGGTGCCAGCACGCGCAATACCATGCGGCGCAGGCCCAAGAGAAATCGGAAGCCGCCGCCGCCTTCCTCGACGCCGAGGCCCAAGCCCAAGGGGGAATTTACCTCGGCGACGACGAGCCTAGTTGAGCGGTCAAGCTACTACAGTTGCTAGTCAATCCGCTCCGCCGTTTCCGGCAAGGCTGCGAAGATTTCCGTGATCGCGGATCGGTACGCCGAGCCGATCTCGTGTTCGATCCGCTTTTGTTTCTCCGCGTGGCGTTCGCCCGTCGGGTATCCTACCCAATGGGATAGCGGGTCGTACCGAGTCAGGGCCAGCGTCGCCTCCTCCGGCGTGTCGCAGGCGATGGCGAAGGCGTGGCCCGATTCCCCTTGCCACAGGGAATGGAACTGGATCGACAGGGCGACACTCCCACCCTTGGTTCGGTAGGCGTCGATGGTATGCCAGCGGTTCTGCGCCGCCCCGCTTTGTTTGCGACTCACGGCCACGGCGATATGCGTGCCCTCGAACTTCAACACCGGCATTCCGGTTCGTTCCAGCGTGATCCATTGCATTGCAGAGACTCCCGAGAAGGGCCACCGGCGGAATGCCGGTAGCTAGTTGAGCGGTCAAGCTACTACAAGCGCACCGTGCGGTCGGGCGGAAGGGGGGTTACATATCTCCGGCTTCGGCAAAGTGCCCGCTCGTTCGCCGGTCGGTCGCATCGCGCTGGCCTGCTGCCGAAAAAACAATGGTCGGGTCGAATCGTCTCACCATTTCGGATTCGGATTCGGTCAGCACGGTTTTTTGCGACCAGGATGCAACCAGATCGCGAGCTCGGATCTTCGGCGCCACCATCCCCAGCCGACGGGACGGGATGATATCTGCGTGTCCGAAGACTTCTCCGCTGTCCCGCACGAGCACCGGAATCCCGTAGCTGCTCGCGGGATGCGCGTCCGTCAGGCTCCACGGGAGATCAACGGATCGGTAGGTTTCGAATGGGCTGTCGGGAGTCCGTTCGGTCAGTCTAATCGTGGTCATCGGTCGTATCCTCAGTTGTTTGTTGTGCGGTCGGAAATCGGCCGCTCTCCGCGCCCCGGCCACGAGCACCGGGGAAGGAAGAGGGGTCGATGGTCACTTGGCGAGGTACTTCACCGCGGCCTTGCGGCAAGCCTCGATGGTGGCGCGGGGTGGGAGTTCGCCGCTGCTCGATTCTAAGTCGGCGGTGACGCCCTTCACTACCGCAAGCCCGCGATACCATTTCTGATAGCGCGGGCTTGCGATAGTCCTAGTTGAGCGGTCAAGCTACTACCAAAATCTTGGCGTCTTCGAGAACCGTGTCATCCGAGTAGTCCTCCATTTCCGCCCCGTCCTCTGGCAGAATCACACTGTCGAGGTCGAACTCCATCCCCACCGAGGCGAACGCGAATTCGTATTTGCGAAGGGCCTCGCGGTCCGCATCGTCCAGGACGGACTCTTTCGCCGTGCGGAGTGCGGTTTCGAGGTCCCCGATTTTGTCGCACGCGATCCGGGCCATGTCCCGTTTCTCTTTCCGCAGCGTCTCGTTCTCGGTGTAAATCAGGTTGAACCGATCCACCCGTTCCGCAATGTCAC
>Ga0163154_10009051_pt1 | contig 11440 bp, 7 predicted proteins | sample OliLakLV19MP9P1_FD_148649 | JGI IMG/M metagenome (GOLD analysis project Ga0163154, IMG submission 148649) | Freshwater microbial mat bacterial communities from Lake Vanda, McMurdo Dry Valleys, Antarctica - Oligotrophic Lake LV.19.MP9.P1 | ecosystem: Environmental > Aquatic > Freshwater > Lake >...
AGTCGAATCTGAACCCCAAGGTCCGGAAATATCAACACTCTGCGCGTTATTCCAGCGATAAAGGGTGAGGTAAACATAAGTCGTGTATCGGCGGGCGGTATTCTGCGGATCAAACGCCGAGAATCCTCCATCGCCCGCCTGAAGCTGAGGCCAGGTCTGGCTGTCGCCGGTCCGCTCGGGTGTTCCGTTGTCCTGCGTGCCAGCCAGGATGCGGGAGGAGAAAGTGGGGTGAACCGCGACATGGTACATCTGAGTTGCGGCGAGATTACTATTTACATTGGTCCAGGTCGTGCCGTTGGCGCTCCTGTAAATACCGCCGTCGTTGCCTTCCCAAATGATGCCGCCGGGCCCAAAACTCATCGCATGATGGTCCGGGTGCAGGCCGACCCCACCGCCAGAGACTTCGGTCCAGGTCGCGCCCGCATTAATGCTTCGCAGCACACCCGCCTGAGCGTAACGCGGATCGACCCCGCCCAGATACATTTTGTTAGCATCGAGCGGATCAATCGCAACATACGCATCATAACTGCATTGGTTGGCGCAAAAGTTTGGAGCAGAGTTTAATCGCGTCCATGAGGTTCCGCCATCGATGGTGCGGTAGACGCCCAAGGACGTACCGCCATCCAGGAACGCCGCGGAAAGCACGAGCGCGTTATTCTTTCCGATATCCATCACCACGCGCTGAAACGACCCCGCGGCCGGAAGACCCGCGGTGAGAGAGGTAAATGTTCCGCCCCCGTTGACGGACTTTTTAATCCCTTGCCCCTCTTGGGCAACATAAATTATGTTTGGATCACTGGGGTGCATCCGCAGCGCTGAGCAGGTACCCGTGATAACGTTGCTCCAAGTGGTACCCCCGTTGGTAGACCGGACGTAGCCAATACTACCTGTGGCGTGAAGGATCTGGCTGTTAGTAGGATGTACCGCCAGACCACTGAAACGCGAGCCCGCTTGCGCAGAGGTTGCGATCCGCGTCCAAGTGCTACCGCCATCAAGCGACTTAAACATTCCATCACCGTTGGTTCCGGTCTGGTATTCTCCCGTTCCCAAATACACATGCTCGGGATTGGTGGCGTACACCGCGATCGCCCCACCGTTCAGTGTTGAAAGCTCGTCGGTAAGTGGTGTCCAGGAGGCACCCAAGTTGGTAGTTTTCCAAACACCACCCGACGCCGAAGCGATGTAACATATGTTCTGGTTCGTTGGGTGGGGTGCTATTGATACGACGCGACCTCCTGCGTTATTCTCATACGACCAGTACTCGCTTGAGATAGGCCGCGGCCCTAAGAAACTCCATGCAAACGGGCTGGCACGCGGCGAATAGCCGGGCTGAGCATTCCGTGCTATCTGCGCGTCCCAGTCAGGATCGGGGTGGCCAACGATCCGCCAATGGCCGTAAGGCGCGGGGCCCATCTCGAGCTTGCCTTCGCCCTCTCCTTCTTCTTTATCCTTATGGGCTATAAATGCCATATTTGCAGGTTTCACGGGCGGGGGAAAACCACCCCAAGCCTGAAATTGATAGGACTGCTTCGGAGCACAGCCCGCTGCGTTCAGCAACGAACATATTGCAACCGCTACTGCGGACGCACCAGCCGCCCGAAATAACCAGGGCATTGATCGCGTGAACTCTAGCGAACTATTAATTATGTTGTACTCGCTCATTTGCATCCTTTTCTTAGTTTGATAAGGCTGAGCAGTGCCCTGCCGCCTCCCTTGCCTGTTTCTGATTCAGTCGTTAGTGTAGTCGCGTGGATTACGGTCGGTTTTCCCCTTGTAACTTCCAGAAATACGCAAGGTTTGCGCGAACGATGGCTAGACGGTGGAAAACGACCCAGTCCATTGCGTAAGGATCCGAGGGGGGAAGGGGGGCTCGCCGATGTGTGTGATTCAGGAGGGGAGGCGTGCGAGCCGCTTATGTTTCGATCAAGTCCGCCGTTATGGGCCGTCGATACAACGAGGCCTTAGCAACGGCCCGCCGCAGTTGGCCGCATCTCCCGATTGAGGCGCGAGGACAGTTCGATCTTTGGCCATGCGAACTTGAGAAGCTGCTAACGCGGGGGAGTGGCAAAACACAGATCAACTAGCGCAAGAGACTGCCCTCGCCGCGGCGTAGCGGGGTGCCAAACGGGTCGATACGCTGTGGGGACGAATGGTTTCACATTTGCGGACCCGGGTTAGCCCTTCGATATGATCAACCTCTCATACCAGCTTCTGCGCCTAGCCCGACCCAAACAGTGGGCGAAAAATGTATTTGTTCTACTGGGGCCGCTCTACGCAATGCGCGATCGAACGGGGATGGGGTGGGGATCGGTCCGGACCGCGCTGCTCGCTGCGGTCGCCTTCTCGCTGGCTTCGAGCGCTGTGTATGTGATTAACGACATCCTGGATATCGAGAAAGATCGCAACCACCCCCGAAAATGTAAGCGACCTCTGGCCAGCGGGCAGGTACGCAAGGGCCAAGCCTGGGTGTTCGCGGTTGTCCTCGCGGCGTGCGCCCTCGCAAGCTGTGGGCTTGTGGAGTGGGTGAACGGGGGAGAGGTCTCAGGGGGGCCTCTGCCACTTATGCTGACGGTTGGGCTCTACGTTCTTAACGTCTGCCTCTACTCGGCGGTGCTCAAGCATCTGGTAGTCATGGATGTGCTTAGCCTTTCGCTGGGCTTTGTCCTGCGAGTGCTGGGGGGCTGCGTCGCGCTGGCGGTTTCGCCCAGCACCTGGCTACTGAATGTAACTTTATTTTTAGCGATGTTCCTTGCCTTCGGCAAACGGCTGGGCGAGCGGCGAACGCTGGGTGAGGGCGCGGCGGGTGCCCGGGGCGTACACGTCATCTACACAGACGATATATTACGTATGTTCGTCGTGGTGACGGCGGTGGCGACCCTCATTACTTACGCCTTCTACGTGCAATCCAGGGATCTGTCGTTCAAAGTGGCCTTGCCCGGTTTTCCCGAAGGCGTGAACGTGCTTTGGCTTACGATGCTGCCCGCGGTTTACGCGCTCGCTCGCGCCATCGTGCTCCTCGAACGTGGCGTCTTTGATGACCCAACCGAGTTAGCAAGCAAGGACTGGCCGATGCAGCTTTCCGTACTGGTATTCGTCGCGTTTTCGCTAACCGCGAGCCGCGCTGCGGTTACGCTGCCACACGTTGAAGGCGGTCGTGGCACAAAGCATGAGCAGCCAGCGCCTTCCCTGCCGCGCCCGGACGATACGCAAAGACCCAACCCTCTATCGCAGCCGGCCCCTTAACCGAGGCGAGCTGATTATGATCGTACCATCCGTGTCGGCTAGGTTACCTCTGACAATACGGGCCGAATGCGAAGAGATTATCGAGCAGCGCCTTGGCTGCTCGCCTGCAGTTAATATTTTGGTGCGAGACGCGGGGATTTCTAGTGAAGCGGGAGCGACGGGACCCAGGCAGTCGCGCAAAGTACGGCGCGTGCCGAGCTACCCACCATCAGTTTGCACCACCCAAGTTGCCCGGTTTGTATGCCTTTTAGCTCTGGTATTTTCGGGAGCGCTGGCAGCATGTGAGCGCACTTCAGAACCAGCGAAGGTGGCCGCGGCCTCGGGGCCCAGCACGCCGCGGGTTCAGCAGACTTTGCGCATCGCCGCGGCGTCTGACCTTTCGCACGTGATGCACGCGCTGGTGACAGGGTTCCTGGAATCGGGGGTCAATAGTTCGCGGGAAAGGGATGCCGGGGTGCCACGTGTAGAGGAATTAGTGCCCGCCGGTGAGGCCACCGATGCAAGCGTTGTTAACATGAGAGATGGAAAAGATGCGGGCTTGGGTCACCCTGATCATATAACAACGAGCAGGGTTGAACCGGTGTTCGGCTCATCGGGAAGCCTGCTCGCCCAGATTATGCAGGGCGCGCCGTTTGATGTATACATGTCGGCGGATGAAGAGTACACGAAGACCCTGATCCGCGAGGGTTATGGGGACGAAGATAGTTATGTTATTTACGCACATGGGTCGCTGGCGCTGTGGGCGAGGGATGGAGCGTTACTCGATATTGCGGGTCGGGGAGCGGCGGCCCTCGAGGATAGCAGTGTTGTTAAGATCGCCTTGGCGAACCCGGTACACGCGCCATATGGTCGCGCGGCCGTGGCGGTTCTTGAGAACCTGGGGCTGCTCGAAAAGTTACGACCTAAGCTGGTGTTCGGAGAGAATGCGGCGCAAGCGATGCAGTTTGTCGATTCGGGAGGAGCCCAGGTCGGAGTGGTCGGAAGAGCACTCGCGCTGTCGCGGGTGAGAACTGGCCGAGGATCCATGTGGCCTATTCCCGAATCACTCCACCCGCCGATGGCGCAGGCTGCGGTAGCATTGGTCGCTAAAAAAGTGAGGAGCGGCGACGACCGCGCTGCCTTATCCGGCAGAGTGGAACCCGAACGAGGCGCTGCGAAAGAAAACACGGCGGCGCATGCATGGTGCTTATGGTTACGTTCGGAAGAAGCGCAACGAATCCTGGCCGAGGCGGGCTATGGCGCGAGTCAAAGGTGACTTCCTCGTTTTATTGCATAACCATCGCGATCCATCGGCTAAGAGCTACAGAACGCTCTTATGGGTCGACTACGAAAGTTTTTCCGGGCTCGGACGCGGATTGGAGCATGAAAAGAAGCCGCGTATCCTTTAAGCTCGTGCTGGGCAGGGAATACGGTCCATCCCACGGGCGCGTCGCACCGGGCGTGTATACAGCGTACTGGCCCGAACCGAGTTGAACCGTGCTGCTCGAGGAATCATCCGCTGTGTACTCAAGGGGCTGACTCTCCTTCGCGTTAAAAATATAATGTTTGCTATCATGGAGCACTGCGAGCACAATGTATGGTTTCTCGAAACGTCGAGACTTGTCGGTCTGATGCACTCGGCTTTCGGAGCTGAGAGCAACATTCACCTCGTCTTCGTCACCCACCGACGCGATCGCAGGGCGAACGCGAGTTGTCCGAATCGGCGCAAAACCGTAGCGGCGGTCGGTGGTCGCCCACCCTGCTCTCAGCTCCAATCCCGCAGTGCCCAGACTTGCTTCGGTTTTGTCGATCATAACCTTACTATTACGCCCTGTAACATCAGAATAAGTCCGCCCAAACTTCAGGACATAGCTGTGGTCGTACGATCCAGAGGGGTGAGTTGAAACGTAGGCGATTTTGAGCAAACTTAACTCTTTCGCTTCGTAGATAACCTCGCCGTTGTCGCCGCCTTGATCCTTCACCTCGGCGGCCTGCCAAGAGGTTAACTTCTCTTGCGGCGAGCCCGCAACGCTCAACTCGGTGGTGGAAGTGAGAAACCGACGCTCGGCGCAGCCCGTAGCCGCCAAGGCGATACTCATCGAGACAAACATTCGCTGTAGTGATAAGGTGCGGCAAGCCGAAGGTTCAAGCGAAGCAATAGACATAAGTATTTCTGTAAAAGTGGACGGTGGAGGGTTAGCCACGACATGCCGCTGTGCGGCAGTCAGTTATAAACTGTGCTGAGAAAGCGATAGCGTTTTCACCACCTACTCAGTTGCAAGGAGCGTCGCTAAAAAACGATACACCAGTCTTAGTTTTTACGTGCCGGAGTAGATCATTGACTGTTTTCTGGGCAGTGTCCGCTGAACTGGGAATTTTGAGCTGGGGAGACCACTCCCACTTACCTCCCAAATCACGCTTATATACGCGATAAAATCCTTTCGCGATCACGACTTTCGAATCGCCTTCGTTGTATTCAATCACAACCTCTTTGCCTGGCGACTTTATGCATGTGGCGAAAACATAATCGGCGTCTGCGGTGCTGTACGTAAGTACCTTTGAAGGGTAGATCGCTTTAAGACTGCCATCTTCAGCTTGGACGCTTTCCGCGGGTATCGGGATGCCCGAGGGTTTGATTCCGGTGACCCGGGTGGTGCCAACTGGGGCGCGGCTGGCGAAGTTAGTTCCGATCGCAGGCGTTGCAAACGCATAGCCGGACTCAATCGCGGCGGCGTCCTTCACACTAGGCGGGCTCGACAGATACATTAGGAGCTGCGCCTGCATCTGGGCTTGGCCCGCAGGGCTCCCGTTGGGCGGAAAGACACCGAGGTGCCAGACCGCTGGTTGCCCCGTAGGTCGCTCATTACCGCTCTTGTCAACCCAAGTGTCGTTGGGCGTTCGCCGCGAAATTAGGTATGCAGTGGTCGCAGGCTGTACCCCGTCTTGGTTCACGCGAGCGTCGGCGGTTACCTGCCGCGATTCAATCGAGGCACGCTCAGACTCACCCGGACGCGAAGCACGGTCCCTGCTCGCAGCGCACCCGCCTGCTACCAGCAGGCCAGCCGCACTTATCAAGGCCGCGAGAAATATAACGTTATGACTCAAGCTTTTCATAGGTTGACATACCCACCAAACTTCACAGTACACACACCGCGATCCGCACATTTCCTAGAGACGTGCGCTGAACACAATAAGAGAGATTCCACCCGAGCATCAGCGACACGTAATCAGAGAATATTCTGTAATCCTCGTATTAACCTCGTCCGAGCGTAGCAGCTGGGAATTACTAACGACGCCACCATGGGAGATAAGCTGTAAGCACAATGGCAAACGCCGCGATGCACAGCATGGGCAGAGGGTTCCAGTAGGTGTACCAGTTATGGTAGAACAATGCGGATAAACAAACAAACACGAGTACTAGCAAAGGAATGACCGTGATGAATACCGGCCACCACGCACCCGGCACCTTTCCGCGCCGGTTACGCCGCCGCGTTGCGGAGACGGCGATGATCGCGGCGGCGGCATTTGCGGTCGCTTCGTAGGACTCGGGCACAAGCGTAAGTATCGGCGGCGGCCCGATCCCAAAGAGTGGGCGGAAATGGTGAAGCAGGTAGTGGGTGGCGGTTTGCAGCACTTGGCTTGTAGTTTTAGAACCATCGCCCGTCGTGAGCGGAGGATCTGTATCCTCACCCTCGATGGCGATGAGGATCGGGCGACCGTTGCACCACGCGGCGACTTGTGACGGCGTCATCGCCATCAGCTCCTCCGCTTTTTTTGTACTCCGGCTTAACGCTCCCGCCGACGGCCACGCCGCAAGATGCAACATCGCCACATTTCGGTTGGCCTCATCCGAACAGTATTCATCACGGTCAAGTTCCTTATCCGCCGAATGGACCAGGAGTTCACCAAACGTAGTCCAGGGAAGTTCATTAATTTTGACCGTTATTGGGGGCACAGCCGCATCGCCCTCATTTGTAACTACGAGCGGCCCTTGCGACGACGGTGCCGAGAAGGTGGGTGAATCGCCCGCAAACGCGGTGTGCGCTGCCAGTAACAGCGGGAGACTTGGTACCACCTTGCCGCTGGCGTCTAAAGCGGCGGGAATAAAGACGGGCATTAGCCCGAAGTTGTGACATCCATAAGTTCCCACCAGCGTTTGCGGTCCAACTACGCGCTGGTCGGGTGGCCAGGTTTTTCCGCTCAATTCGTCGGGGGGGCACAATGGATTGTTTTGAGCGAGGATTATAAGCGAACTGGACTTGCCGCTTCCCCTCAGGCTAGCGTTGACAGCTCGCAGTGGAACAGCGTCCTCCTCCGAGAGTAACTCCTCGCCAAAAATGGAATCGGACGGGTCAGCTCGAAGGGGGAAAGCCGCGAGCGGGACTCCAACGGCAATACACTTAACATTCGCCGCCCTTAGCATCTCCACTACCGCCGCGATGGCGGCGCGGCGTTCATAATTATTCTCGCCTATGCTGGGGTGCGACGCGGCCTTGATCTGCTCGACCTGCTGCTGAGTTACGATTACCCTGGCGCAATCGAGTTGGTCCACACCCAAAGCGGGCGGAGGTAGGGCACTCATGTAATAGCTATTGAGCCCACTTTCGTAAATTGCAGGAGTAAAGCCGAACCAACCTAGAACCAGCGTCAAGGCCACCGCCGCCGCGTAGGTAGCGTACTCGCGGATTGGTGAAGTTACGATGAGCGGCCGGAGCATCCGACCGAACGCCGCGGCGTCTTTGGGCCGCTCCCGCTGGTCGGGATTGGCGGCGGTCCGGAGCGCCGTAGTAAGCGAAGGCGGTAGGGTGCGGCCAGCGCGACGGCGGCGAATCTTTGCGCCCGCGGCGATGGCATTCTTGCACGCCTGCGACCCGTCCATCGCGGTTGCGCCAAGCTTATACGGCAGTTGCCCGGTCAGGCACTCATAGAAGGTAACCGAGAGCGCGTAAACATCGAGCGCAGGCGTGAAATGGTGAGGGTCACAACCGGGCTTACATTGCTCGGGAGTCATGTAAGCCCAGGTGCCGCGGATCGCGTTGATCTCGCGGCCATAACTTTCCGAGCCCGGGCCTGCCTGGGCAATCGCTAGGCCAAAGTCGGTGAGAAAGACCTCGCCGCTAAGGTTGGCGAGAATGTTATGTGGCTTAATATCGCAGTGAACGATGCCGCGTTCGTGAACCAGCGCCAAGATCTCGCAGACACGAGCGAAGATCGCGACCCGCTCCGCCCAGGTTTTTCCCGCGCACGCCAACGTAAGTGGAGCAGCTTCCTTGATCCACTCCAACACGATATACTGCACTGGTTCGTCGCTACTCTGATGGATAAAGCACCCGTGGTCGAGCAGCCGCACCACGCCGGGAATATCCGCAACGCGCGCATGCATCCTAATTTCTCGTGCAAACAGCTGCGTCGAAAACTCAGATTTACGGTCGGGCCGAATTATTTTTACCGCGACCCGCTGCTTACCATCGGGATGTCGGTGTGCCGCGGCCCAGATCTGGCCCATCCCGCCTTCGAGTATGTATTTTTCAAACTCGTAGCAGTTATCGGGGCCGAATCGAAACCCCGTGAAATCTACAAAGTGGCGACGCTCGGCATCGACAGGATCGCCCTCGTGAGGGCGTGGACCTAACACAGTGGAACCCGCAAAGTTATCGAAAGAAGGTTCCAAGGTGCGAGGTAGGGCCGGGCAACGAAGAGGTTATTGGCCGCAAACGGTAGCCGAGCATTGAGGCGGCGATTGAGGCCGATAAAGATTTTTTACGGTTACCAGGGCGTTATGCGGCTTACCAACCAGCTGTTAGCTTCTGTTAGGCTGTGGTAAGAGGTTTAGGCGAAATCAATTGTCTGCTTACGCTACAATTCGCTTGAATCGAGACCTCATCGCGGATATGTTAAGAACGTGTAAAGAACTGTCCTCGCTGGCGGATCTGTCCGGTTGTTACCGGAGAGGCCCGGCAACACGCTATGGCCTCTAACGGAGTTGAAGCGTAAACGCTTTGGATTATTGTGAGCTGGGAATGTTCGTCAGAGGTGGCGCCGCTTAGCGCACCGTGGACGAGTGAAGCGCGGAATGAGGAACAATGACCATGAAAGCTAATGACTTGTGTAGGTCCGCCAGCGGCTCGCTTTGCGTTTCGGTGGCCGCCGGTTTGATCATCGGCGTGACCGTTCAGGTTGGGGGGGCGGGTACGGCGTTTGCGCAGCCGGTAGTTAATAATGAGATCGAACCCAATGATAATAAGTTGACTGCAACTCCCGCCGACAGCGGCGGCACTGGGCTTCGCGCAACTCCCTTTCCCGCAGCGACCGATCGGATCGCGGGCTTCTCTAATGGAGGAGCTGGCGAGGCGGGTTCGGCGGATTACTTCGAGTGCCGATCGGGGCCGGAGAATGCTGGCCTTTATTGTTACTATCTCGAGAGCACATCTGCGACGGACCATGATTTTTCGATGCGCGGACTGGTTCAGTCCTTTGGAACCATACTTCCATTCACCGACGTTCTCGTGCAACAGGCGACGAGCGCTTCACAGAAAGGACTCTGGTACGGGTTTGGCGGGGAGGAGAAGGTGTTCATCCGGGTACGTGGTAGCGGCTCGGCTTTGAGCAGTTATGTCTACGAATACCGGTGCGAGCCATATCGTCCGCGTGCTCCTGACCCCAACGGCGGCGGTGAGCCGTGGCAAAGAGGTGTCGTCCGTCTTACCGCGAGTTCTCCTTCGCCTTTGGACCTAGACCTGTGGGTGTACGATCATAACTTCAATCCGATCCCCGGTTACGGGCACGACAACCCGGATGCAAGCGGCCTGGAACGAATGTTCAATGCCGGAAAGTATTATGTTGCCGTGACCGACGGCAACCTGCTTAATAATCTGCCAAGCCCCCCCGATGACGAAGAACGGAATAAGCCCGTGCTCGATTATCCCAATATCGTCGCTTCGAGCAGCCCCGTCTTCCCCATCCCGATGATTATGTTAACTATCAGTCAGAATGGGTTGACCCGCACCGTGGGCGGACCAAAGGTCTACCCCTACCAAGTCTTGTTTTTTGAGTTTAACGTCTCCGATCCACAGGCCTGCCCCGTTTGCATCGCTGACTTTAACAGAGATGGCGGCGTAGACGGAACCGATGTCGAGGTCTTTTTTCAACGCTGGGAGATCTCGGACCCCTGCGCGGACATCGATGGGAGTGGCGCCGTCGATGGATCCGATGTGCAGCCCTTCTTTGACGTTTGGCAGACCGGCGGCTGTTGATGCCGCTGCCACAACATAACTCCACGGGTCCTCGACACCGTTCACTTACTATTTAGCTCGATCGGTCATCCGGCAGAGCTTGGCCCAAATCCCGGGTAACGCAACTGTTTTCACCTGCGCGGCAATCGCGATAGTCGCGCGCGAGGGCGCCGCCTCATCCGCGCTGGCCACCAACAACTCTGCGGGTGTTTGCGCACCCGGACCAACGCGCCCGGCTGACCGAACGTCCATTTCAACTGTAAGCTCACAGGTGTGCTCGGTGGCACGCCTGATTCGGTTGAGCAGCCCCTTCGGCTCTTTGAGCTGAAGGCTTACGACCTCGCTCCCGCCAACCGGAATCGGAGATTGTTTGCTCCGCAGCTTGATCGAAACGGCAGCCAGCTCCCGCCGCGAGCCGCGGGCCCCCCGGATTGTCGCACGGACCCGCACCCGCTCCACGATCATCGACGCGGCGGGCAGTGGGTTCTTGATCGTAATTTCTAGCGGCCTGCACTCGCTCGCGTCCGCTCCGCCGGGGATACCGCAAACGAGCCCTGGCTGGTTAGGCCGGGTGTTTAGCTTAAGTTCAATGGAATCGTACACCCGGCTTTGCGGCCCCTGCCCCTCGGCGTGGCTAGGAGGATTCGACTCTCGCACAAGCTCAAGCACCCCCCGCTGCTCTCCGGCCTCGAATCCCTCCATGTCCCGGGCTACGAACGCTAGCCACCCGGTGCATGCCCCCGACGGATTGGCAAGTTGTAACTGCTCTGCGACGGGCGAAGACGCACGCCCAACATAATACCCTTCGGGAGGCTCCGCGGTTGAGGATGTTATATCCCACACGCCGCCCACCGATCCGGAGGGTCGCCACCGAACTCGCAGTTGCGCCGGATCAATCGGCGGCTGCCCGCGTGCCGAGGGCGCCACAATAAACCGAAACTTAGCCTTATTCGTATACGCCGCCCTCAGCGGGAACACTAACGTTT
>Ga0163154_10009055_pt1 | contig 11439 bp, 9 predicted proteins | sample OliLakLV19MP9P1_FD_148649 | JGI IMG/M metagenome (GOLD analysis project Ga0163154, IMG submission 148649) | Freshwater microbial mat bacterial communities from Lake Vanda, McMurdo Dry Valleys, Antarctica - Oligotrophic Lake LV.19.MP9.P1 | ecosystem: Environmental > Aquatic > Freshwater > Lake >...
ATGTAGGCCGAGTAGGGGCCTTCAAAGACGTGCATGCAGCCCTCGCGTAGCTCCCAAATCTGCGTTGCCAGGCGATCGATCAAGTAGCGGTCGTGTGACACCATCAAAATCGTGCCCTGAAAACCTTCCAATACTTCTTGCAAAACTTCCTGGGCTGGAATGTCGAGATGGTTGGTCGGCTCATCAAGCAACAGCAGATTAGCCCCTTCCAAGGCTAACAAGGCCAGCGCCAAGCGACCGCGCTCCCCACCACTCAGCATGTGGATCGGCTTGTAGACATCTTCGCCGCGAAAGAGATATTGGGCTAGATAGTTGCGCGCCTGCCCGATGGGCAAATTGCGAAAGTTCAATAACTCTTCTAGCACCGTGTTATTCGGATTCAATCGATCCTGCGCCTGGGCGAAATAGCCGACCTTGAGGCTGGCCCCAAAGCGCAGATCACCGGCCAGCGGCTCGATTTGGCCCATCAGCGTGCGTAAAAAGGTCGTCTTACCCGTGCCATTGGGACCAATCAGCGCCGCACATTCGCCGCGATGTAACTCGATCGGGTCGGCGGCAAAGAGGGACTTGGTCGGATAGCCGATCCGCAACTCGCTGCTGCGCAAGACGAGGTTACCGCTGCGCAAGGCTGTCTTCAGATGTATGCTCAGCTTGGGCGGGCGTACATTCGGGTTGCGCAGGCCTTTTATCGCCCCTTCCACGTCCATCACGCCCCAACGAGTTTCCGAGATGTCCACCTCGTCCATCACCTCGCCCCAGTTTTTGGTGAGCAGCAGGTTTAAACCACCCTGCTCGACCACACGCACCTCGCGGATCAGCCGTTTCAAGCGGCCCTTGGCCCGATCGCGCGTGCTGTCACGGGCGATATTGCGTTTGACGAAGTCGAGTTCACTCAGGAACTTTTCCATGATCATGGTGTAGTCGGCTTCACGGCGCTCCCAACGCTCTTGGCGTTGTTGCACATAGGCGCTGTAGTTGCCGCGGTACGTTTCCAGCCCGTTGCGGCTCATCTCCCAGATCACGTTGACCACTTTGTCAAGGAAATAACGGTCATGGCTGACAATCAACACCGCGCCGGCCCAGGTTTTTAAGGCACTTTCCAGCCACTCAATTGCATCGACATCTAGATGGTTGGTCGGCTCGTCGAGGATCAGCAAATCTGGTCGCTCCAGCAGCAGGCGGGCGAGCAAGGCGCGCGTCTTTTGGCCACCGCTTAGCACTTTGAGCGGCATCTGCCAATCGGCTTTAGAAAAGCCCAGGCCATGCAATACCTGGTCGATGCGCACTTCGTAATCATAGCCGCCAGCCATTTCAAAGCGATCGTGCGCCGCGCCATATTCGGCCAGCAAGGCTTCCGAAGGTTCGCCGCGCGCCATTTGCTCTTGCAGTTCGTTCAGGCGCGCCTCTTCGGCTTTGATGTCGGCAAAGACGGTCAGCATTTCGGCAAAGAGCGTATTCTCGCGCTCGGCAAAAGCTTCCATCGCCTCTTGGCGCAGATAGCCAATGCGCGTGCCCTGTGCAAAGTGAATGCTGCCACCAGAAGGCACATTCAGCCCGGCCAGGATGCGCAGCAAGGTGGTCTTACCGATGCCATTGGGGCCGACCAGGCCGACTTTGCCCTCATTCTGAATGCTGGCGGTGAGACCGAGAAAAACATCGAAGTCACCGTACGATTGGCTCAAGTTAGAAATGGATAAAATCGCCATAGAACAGTTCCAAAAATAGAGTTTACGTCAAGCGGATCGGTAGCTTGGCTAGGTTTCAAACGAATAGCATACCATAGCCAGGTCTGTTTTACCAACCCAACAGAGGCATAAATCCGGACGCAGAACGGGCCGATGAACCGTTTTTTGAGCGTTTGACAAGCAAAAACCCCTATTATATAATGCCGACAAGGCTCCTCAGCCCCATATTTTTTAACCGCATCTATGCACCCCCGAAGCTACATGCGCTGACTGACCAGTGCTATCGCATTGCAAGATTGCACCACTGCTTAGGAGAAAAGAATGGCAACACTCAGTCCTGAAGATCTTGCTTTTTGGGAAGAAAACGGCTACGTCATCATCCACAATGCCGTAGCGCAGGAAAATCTCGACGCTGTGATTGAAGCAATTTGGGAATTTCTGGATGTGGACCGCAACAACGTCGATGAATGGTATAAAGCCCCGATTAGCAAAGCGGGCATGTTAGAGATGTACCACCACCAATCGCTCTGGGACAACCGCCAAAACCCACGTATCTATGCAGCGTTTACCCAAATCTGGGGCACCGAAAAGCTCTGGACGAGCCTCGACCGCGCCAACATGAATCCGCCGGCGCGCCCAGAATGGGACTACCAGGGCATGGTCCACTGGGACATCGACACTAGCCTGAACCCGCCGCCCTTTATGGTGCAAGGCGTGCTCTATCTCGCCGACACCGATGCAGACCAAGGCGGCTTTCAGTGCGCGCCTGGTTTTCACCGCAAATTTGCCGAATGGGTCAAAACGCAGCCGGCGGACCGCAATCCACGCCAACCGGATCTGACCGGTCTCAACGTGCAGACGATTCCCGGTAAAGCCGGTGATTTTCTGATCTGGCACAGCCTGCTCCCGCACGGCAACAGCCGCAACCGCAGCAACAAACCGCGCCTGGCGCAATACATCACCATGTCACCCCCGCGCGACGAAGACGAGCGCCAGTATCGCATCAAAGCCTGGCAGGAACGTTTGCCCCCGCGCGGCAAAGCCTTCCCCGGCGACAAGCGCGAGTTGGAGCAGAAGTACGGTACAACGCCTGAACTCACCCCATTGGGCCGAAAATTATTGGGCGTAGATTTGTGGTAAACCTGGCCGCTTTTTGGCGATCAGCCCTATTCTAAATCAGAGGGATTCAAGGAGAAGAACACCATGATTTTATCGCGACGACAAATGCTCAAGGTAATGGGTACGGCCAGCGCTGGTGTGCTGCTAGCGGCCTGCGCGCCCACACCGGCAGCCGCACCAGCGGCACCCGCAGCCGAAGGCGAACAAGCCGCACCAGCCACGGCGGCGACAGAGCTGGTTATTTGGTTCCACTGGGGTGGTGCTACCGGCGAGACCGCCCAGCAATTCATCGACAAGTACAACACCGAGGCTGGGGCAGCCGACAACATTCACGTCACCATCGAAACGGTGCCCGGTGGGGAGTATCGCCAAAAGATGACGGCCTCGCGCTTGGCCGGTACAAGCGCAGATGTCTATCATACGTCGACACCGATCCTCGAATTGGTGAGCAACGGCATCGTGCGCGAACTGTCCGACGAGGACCAGACCTATGTGAAGGAAAGTTATATCCCCGCCGCAGTCGGGCGGATGACATTCCAGGGTAAAGTCTGGGGCTATCCGACCGAACATCAAGCACCGGCGCTGATCTATCGCCGCTCCATTTTGGAAAAAGCTGGCATCACCGAGATCCCTGCGACGGCCGAGGAGATCCGCGAACTGGCCAAGGAACTAACCTACGAAGAAGGCGGCCAGAAGTATTACGGCTTCACCCAGTGGTACGACAATTACCCCGCCACTTTCCACTTCCCTGGTATCATCTGGCGTCATGGCGGCGAGATGTACAATTTTGAAGGTGACATCCCGCGCGAAATCATGGTCGATACACCGGAATGTATCGAAGCACTGAGCTGGTGGCGCGGCATGGTGGACGACGGCTCGACCCAAGTCGGCGAAATCCCCTTTGTCGACGCCTGGCAGAATGGCCTGGCCATCATGGGCGAAATCGAGCCGTGGTTCCCCTTTATCAATCTGCGCGACGCCGGTGTAACCGACGTTTACGAAGACCTGGGGGTAACGCATGTACGCCCCAAAACCGGCGTCGACCCGGTGATCCAGTCCGGCGGTTGGGAATTGGTGGCCGAAAGCCAATCCAAGAACCCCGAAGCAGCGGACAAGTTGATGCGGGCGATGATGTACGGCCCCGATATGCCCTTCTCGCACTTTATCGTCGAGGTGATCGGTGCATTGCCGGCGCCACTGAATTATCCGTCACCTATCCCTGGTTGGTCCGAGGCGATGATGGAGGGTTATGCAGGCGAAACCGCGCCGATTACGCGCGAAGACCCAAATCTGAAAGTGCTCGGTAGCGGCGAGATCAATCAGGCGATCAGCGAGGTCGTGCAGGCTGTCATGCTCAAGCAGAAGGAAGTCGAACCAGCGCTGAAAGAATTGCAGCCGGTGTTGGCCGAGATCCTTGAGCGCACCGACGGTAGCCGCACATCTTAATCCGCTTTATTCTGTTGCGTAGATATTCCATCTTACACAGCGAGGCGAGCGTGTTGCTCCATAAACATGTGAGCAGCACGCTCGTCCTAGAGCACCCCCGAAAGGAGAGAGCTTATGGCTGTTGCAACCGCTCTGCCGCGTAGCATGTCGCGGCCATTTTGGCGGCGCGCCGGGTTTCGCCGCGGGTTAACGGGTTGGCTGTTTGCTGCCCCGATTCTCATCTACTTCACAATTTTTGTATTCGGACCGATCCTGGCTTCGTTGGCCATGATGTTCTTCGAGTGGAACGGCTTTGGCCCCCTCAACCAGGCCAAGTGGGTCGGCTTGCAAAATATGAGCGAGCTCTTGCGCGATGAGAAATTCCTGGGCTCTTTTCGCAACACATTCTTGTACGCTGTCATTGTCGTTGTTAGTGGCGTCGTTTTTGGGCTATTGTTAGCACTGGTCCTCAATGGCATCAATCGCTTTGTCAGCCTGGTACGCGCCACCTACTACTTGCCGGTTATGTTGCCGATTACGGCGATGTCGCTGTTGTGGGGTCTCATGTACCAGCAGCGCTATGGGTTATTCAATCAGATTCTGGGCGCGGCGGGTCTGCCGTCGATTGCCTGGTTGATCGACCCTGCGATTGCGCTCTTTTCGATCTGCCTAATGGTGATTTGGAAAGGACTGGGCTGGTACATGGTCATTTTCCTGGCCGGTCTGAAGGCAATCCCCGAAGACTTCTACGAGGCATCCAGAGTAGATGGCGCCACTGGCTGGCAACAATTCTGGTCCATCACCCTGCCACTGCTGCGTCCAACGCTGCTCTTCGTGCTAGTCGTCACTATCATTGGGAGCCTGCAAGTTTTCAGCCCCATCTTTATCATGACGCAGGGTGGACCGGCCAACGCTACGAACGTGGTTGTTTATTGGGTCTACATTACTGCCTTCCAATTCTTACGCTTTGGCTATGCCACCGCCATGGCCGTCTTCTTGTTTTTGGTGATTATGGTTATCACAGCGATTCAGTTGCGCGTCTTCCGTGAAGGCGGCCTGACTTCATATTACTAGGGCAAATTGCTAGGGAGAAAAGCCATGTCGACAAGTGCACTTGAACAGCGGATCGCCTTCGAACGTCAGGTCGCCACCGTTCAGCGACGGCGCGCTATCCGCCACGTCCTCCAACAGACCGGGTTGTGGATCATCATTTTGCTTGGGATTATCTTTATGGTGACGCCTGGGCTTTGGATGGTGTTGGCCAGTTTTAAGACACGCGCAGAAATTCAGGCCGTACCGATGCAGCTGCTACCCGAGACCTTTCGCCTGGATAATTATGCCAAGGCGATTGAATACACCAAGTTTCCGCTCGTCTTTATGAACAGTCTGATCATCACGTTGTGCATCACGGTTGCTAACGTTTTCACCTGTACTTGGGGCGGTTACACTTTCGGCAAGCTGCGCTGGCCGGGCCGTGATGCGATGTTCATGCTTTTGCTCTCGACCATGATGATCCCAGGCTTTCTCACCCTGATTCCCCGTTATGTCTTGGTCGCCAAGCTCGGGCTGCTTAACTCCTATGGCGGGATGATTATCCCATTTTTGACGGGTGCCTTTGGCATCTTCCTGACCAAGCAGTTTATGACGGGTATCCCCAATGACTTGGTTGATGCAGCCACGGTAGACGGCTGCTCGGCGTTCGGTGTCTACTGGCGCATCATCCTGCCGATGAGCAAGCCGATTATTGCCGTGCTCTCGATCTTCGTCTTCGATTGGGCTTGGGATGACCTGCTCTGGGGCATTATGATTCTGACCGACCGCGAGATGTGGACGCTGCCCGTCGCCATCGCCAATTTGCGCGCCCAGGTAGGTAATCAGTTTGAATATCAGATGGCCGGCTCGACGCTGTCGATCATTCCGGTCCTCCTTCTCTTTATCCTCCTTCAGCGCCACATCGTGCAAGGCGTCGCCCTCAGCGGTTTGAAGGGCTAGTCTGGGTTACATCATACAGCACGATCATTAGGACAAATCCCGCAATAAAAGAAGCACCTGATCTAAACAGATCAGGTGCTTCTTTTATTACTGTTATATCTTGGTCAATCTTGGTCAATCATGGTCTTGACTGTTTCGCCAGTTGGGCATCCACATAGGCTTTGAGAACGGCATTCATCCGGGTCTGGTAGCCCCGGCCCTGTTGCTTGAAATAATCGATCACATAGGCGTCATAGGCCGCATAGACGCGCTGCTTCTTATTCGGTTGCGTGACGATGGCATTTTCAATCCACTCGTCGTCGATGCCTGCCACTTCTGGGTCGAGCGCATTGGCCGCGTCGATTTCCTCATCAGACGGAATGGGGCGGCCCCAATTCGTTTTGCTCGGCATTGACCGTAGTTGCTCGCTGGTATAGCTAACGATTTTGCGCATAGTATACTCTCCGTTCCTTACCTTTCGCATAGCGCAGGAAAATGAGCCGAATACCCTCGCCGCGCAAGGTGTAGACGAGCAACAAGACCCTCCTGTTTACTTCGGCAATGGCAAGTAACCGCTGTTCATGCAGGTAGGGCTGACCAGCGTCACTTTATCCGGGTGCGCATAAACCTGCCTAGCCTCATTGAAATCCAGCCCGTGCTGTTGCAGGTTGATCAGTCGTTTCACTTCATCCCACTCGTAGGTCATAGGCAAGAATATATATGATTATATATAGTTTGTCAAGCTAATGGTGGCAAGATACTTTTTTTGCAATGCACCAGCCCAAGTGGTAGTCACATTGACTTTTCGCCTGTCGATGGTACAATGCAATGGTGCTTTTGCGCGACTTACACAGATAGAGGACAGCATCGGGGCAATGATGGCAGAAGAGGAAGCGACGTTTATTCAGACCAATGGTATCCATTTGCATGTGGTCCAGCACGGCCCCGTGGATGGTCCATTGGTGATCCTGCTGCACGGCTTCCCCGAATTTTGGTATGGTTGGCGCAAGCAAATTCCAGCCCTGGCCGCGGCTGGCTACCGGGTTTGGGCGCCAGATCAGCGGGGATACAATCTAAGCGATAAGCCGACGGGTCTTGATGCCTACACGCTAGATCAACTCGCGGCTGATGTGATTGGCTTGATCGATGCGGCTGGATGCGACAAAGTCTATCTGGTCGGCCATGATTGGGGGGCAGCGGTAGCCTGGTGGACGGCGCTCAAATATCCGCAGCGAGTCCGCAAGCTGGTGGTGAGCAATGTGCCCCACCCGCTCGTCATGAACCGTACGGTGCGCCGCAATTTTTCCCAATTGCGAAAAAGCTGGTACATTTTCTTTTTTCAAATCCCCTGGCTGCCCGAACGTTTGCTCCGCGCCAGGAACTGGACTAGCCTCATTCGTGCGCTGCAGAGGAGCAGTAATGCCGGTTCGTTTACCGAGGAAGATTTCATGCATTATCGCGCGGCCTGGTCGAAGCCCGGTGCATTTACGGCGATGCTCAATTGGTATCGCGCTGCGGTGCGCCGCAAGCTAGAACGCCTACCCAGTCTGCGCGTTACCCCGCCCACCCTCTTGATTTGGGGTGTCCACGATCTGGCCCTGAATCGCACAATGGCCGAGCCAAGCATCGCCCTATGTGATGATGGTCAGCTTGTCTTTTGCGAAGCGGCCACACACTGGGTGCAGCACGATGAGCCGGCGCGGGTGAATCAATTATTGCTCGAGTTTTTGGGGAAGGCGGACGAATAAATTCGCAGCAACACAGACAAAACCGCGCCCACAGAGCACCTGCAGCGGTTTTATAATATTTTACACAAGTTACAAACTTATTGAAGATTGAGCCTATCAGATTGGAGATCGAAGATTATGACGGCAGAGTCAACCGGCTACAAACCGGGATTGGAAGGGGTCGTTGCCGCCGAGACGCGGTTGAGCAGCGTAGACGGCCAAAAGGGTGAGCTGATCATCAGCGGCTATCTGGTCGAAGACCTGGCCCTGCACGCTACTTTTGAGGAGACCTGTTACCTGCTGTGGTATGACCGGCTGCCGAACGAAAGCGAATTGAGCGCCTTCAAACAATCACTGGCCGCCCGTCGCGCCCTGCCCGCGGCCACGCTGGCCTTGTTGGCCGCCGTTGCCGAACAAAAACTGCCGGCGATGGATGCGCTGCGTATTGCGGCTGGCACGCTCGATTTGGATCTGGGCGGTGACCAAACCAGCGTCGATCAGCAAGCCCACACACTAACGGCGCGCATTCCCACCGTCGTGGCCGCCTACTGGCGCCTACTGCAAGGTCAAACACCAATCGCGCCCCGCACCGATCTGGATCACGCAGCCAACTATCTTTACATGCTCAATGGCGAAACGCCGAGCCCGGCGCGCGTGCGCGGCTTGGAGACTTATCTAAACACCGTTTCCGATCATGGCCTCAATGCCTCTACCTTTGCGGCGCGCGTGATCATCGCCACCCAATCCGACCTGACTTCGGCGATTGTCGGCGCGATTGGCGCGCTGAAAGGGCCACTGCACGGCGGTGCGCCCGGTCCCGCCCTAGACATGGTCTTTGAGATTGGCGAAGCAAATAAGGCTGAACCTTTTATGCGCGCCAAGCTCGATCGCGGCGAGCGGCTGATGGGCTTTGGCCACCGGGTCTACAAAGTGCGCGATCCGCGGGCAGATGTGCTTTCGCAAGCGGCCGAGGAGATGTTCAAGGCCGACGGCGATCTAAACCTGTATAACCTGGCCAAACATGTAGAAACGATCGCGATCAAGCTGTTGGACGAATACAAACCAGGGCGCAACCTACGCACCAACGTCGAATTCTTCACGGCGCTGCTGCTGCACGGGTTGGACCTGGAAACTGATCTCTTCACGCCCACCTTTGCCGCCGGGCGCGTGGCCGGCTGGATTGGTCACTGCTTCGAACAGCAACGGACGGGCCGCTTGATTCGCCCGCAATCCGTCTACATCGGCGAACGCGATCGCACGTGGACGCCGGCGGCAGAGAGATAGCGGTAGCTTGCATGCACAAAAAAGAATTTGCTACGCCGCCGCGGCGCGTGGCGCTGTTTGTCACCTGTATGGTAGACATGCTCTACCCAGAGGTGGGCATGGCCACGGCCGAACTGCTTGAGCGCCACAATATTGAGGTGGTCTTTCCCTATGAGCAGACCTGTTGCGGCCAGCCCGCCTTCAATGCCGGCTATCGCGACGAAGCACGCACGTTGGCGCGGCGCTTTCTGGATGTTTTTGAGCCATTTGTGCAGCAAGGGTTGGTGGATGCAATTGTCGCGCCCAGCGGCAGTTGTACGACGATGACCACCCATTTTTACGCGGTCTTGTTCGAAGATGCTGCGTCCACGGCAGACCGGCAGCGCGCGGAAAAACTGGCCGCTGTCACCTTCGAACTGACCGAATTCCTGGTCGATGTGCTGGGTGTTACCGACATGGGCGCCCACTTCGAGGGTAAGCTAACCTATCACGCCTGCTGCCACCTCTTGCGCGAACTCGGGATCAATGAGCAACCGCGCCAGCTTTTGGCGGCGATTAAAGATGCCGAGTTGGTGCCACTAAACGGAGCAGAAGAGTGTTGCGGTTTTGGCGGCCTCTTTGCGATCAAAAATCCCGGTATCAGCACCGCGATGGGCCACCGCAAGACGCGCAATCTGGCCGAAAGCGGCGCCGACGTAGTCGCCTTGTGTGATGTCAGTTGCATGACCCACATCAACGGCCTACTCAGCCGGCAGGCCCAGCGCTGTCGCGCCCTTCACATTGCCGAAGTGCTTGCCAGCCGCATCGATGTCAACGATCCACCCAAGGCCCCCGCCCCCGCGGCACCAGCGCCAGCCCCGCGGCGGTGGCAAGATGCAAAGCAGGAATAGGCGTAAATAGTAATTGGTAATTGGTAAGTGCCCGTGTTGACTTACCAATTACCAATTACTACTTACCATTTACCACGTTACGGAGTCAACCATGACGACAACCCCAATCGATCTGCACGCGCCGTACAAGAAGCGCGTCGCCGATGCGTTGAATAATAAACATTTGCGGACCGCGCTCTCGCGGACGACCTGGCGGATGAATGATGCGCGCGTCAATGCGATGGGCGCCATAGACGGGGCGCGGCTACGCGACCAGGTGCGCCAGATGAAAGAGGATGTGATCGCCCGCCTGCCCGATCTGCTCGAAGAGGTGGAGAGCAAGCTTCAGGAGAATGGCGGTCAGGTGCATTGGGCCAACGATGCCGCAGATGTGCATCGAATTGTGCTCGATATTGCCCGCCGCGCCAATGTGCAGAAGGTGATCAAGGCCAAGTCGATGGCGACCGAGGAAGTGCATCTGAACCACGCCCTGGAAGAAGCGGGCATGCATGTGGTCGAGACTGATCTGGGTGAGTATATCATCCAGCTAAATGGCGAACCGCCCAGCCACATTGTTGCCCCCGTCCTCCATCGCCGGCTGGAAGATATTGCCGACATTATGCATCGCAAGCTCGATATACCGCTAACGTTTGACCCGGAGATGATGTGCTCGGTGGCGCGGGCCAAATTGCGGCAGGAGTTTTTCGGCGCCGATATGGGCATTAGCGGCTGCAACTTTGCGATTGCCGAGACGGGCACGATCTGCATTGTGACCAACGAAGGCAATGGGCGCATGACCTCCACCATGCCGCGCGTCTATGTAGCGGTGGTGGGAATCGAAAAACTGGTGCCCAAGGTGGAAGATGCCTTTTTACAATATCAAGCGCTCTGTCGCAGTGCGACCGGCCAAAGCACCAGCGTTTATCTGTCGATGACCAATGGTCCGCGCCGTCCCGATGATGTCGATGGCCCGGAAGAGTTTCACGTCGTTTTCTTGGACAATGGGCGCAGTGAGATGTTGGCCAAAGGTTATGGCGAAGCGCTGATGTGTATCCGCTGCGGCGCATGCCTAAACGTCTGCCCCGTCTACCGCGAAATTGGCGGCCACGCCTATGGTAGCACCTACAGCGGCCCCATCGGCGCCGTGATTAGTCCGTTGCTGCACGCCGAGGTGACCAACGCCGAAAAATTACCCCATGCCAGTACCCTCTGTGGCGCCTGCCGCGAGGCATGTCCTGTCAAGATCGATCTGCCGCGCCTGCTGCTCGATCTGCGCGCCGACCAGGTGCGCGACGGCGAAGGTGCGCTGTTTGATAAAGCGGCGATGTTCGGTTTTGTCCAGACGATGCAGAGTCGCGCCCGCTATGAGGGCGCGACTCT
>Ga0163154_10009060_pt1 | contig 11435 bp, 9 predicted proteins | sample OliLakLV19MP9P1_FD_148649 | JGI IMG/M metagenome (GOLD analysis project Ga0163154, IMG submission 148649) | Freshwater microbial mat bacterial communities from Lake Vanda, McMurdo Dry Valleys, Antarctica - Oligotrophic Lake LV.19.MP9.P1 | ecosystem: Environmental > Aquatic > Freshwater > Lake >...
TCCCACACCAGCTTTCGGGCGGCCAGTGCCATGGCGATCATCGCGCGCTGCTGCTGGCCGCCCGAAAGCTGGTGTGGGAAGGCGGCGGCCTTGCCTGGCGGATCGGGGAGCCCCACCTCCTCCAGCGCCGCAAGCACCCGTTCCGCCACCGCCGCGCGGCCGAGCGCACGATGCGCGCGGATCGTCTCGCCGATCTGGTCGCCGATGCGCATCGCGGGGTTCAGGCTGCCCAGCGCCTCCTGGAACACCACGCCGATGCGCCCGCCGCGCAGCGCCCGCCAGTCCCGCTCCGGCGCGCCCAGCAACTCCCGCCCGCCGATGCGCAGGCTGCCCGACAGCCGCGCCGCCGGTGGCGACAACCCGGCGATGCCAAGCGCGGTCAGCGATTTGCCCGAACCGCTCTCGCCCACCAGCGCCAGCGTCCGGCCCGGATGCAGCGCCAGCGACACGCCATCCACTGCCACGGCCGCGCCGAAGCGCACCGTGAATCCCCGCAGTTCCACAAGCGCCGTCATCGCCGCAACCGCGGATCGAGCGCCCGCTGCAACTGGTCGGCCAACAGGTTCACCGCCACGACCCCCGCCGCGAACACCATCACCACCGCCTGGATCACCGGATAGTCGCGGCCCGATACCGCCTGGTAGGCCAGCGTGCCCAGGCCCGGCAGGCCGAACAGTACCTCCATGGTCAGCGCCCCGCCGATCAGCGCGGCGAGCATCATCCCGCCCAGCGCCACCACCGTGGTCATCGCGTTCGGCAGCAGGTGGCGCAACACGATGCGCGCCGGTGACAGGCCCTTGGCCCGCGCCGTGCGGATATGCGCCGCGGTTGCCGCCTCCTTCAGGTCCTCATGCAGCGGCTTGGCGATCTGCCCGGCATTGTCGATGCCCAGGATCAGCACCGGCAGCAGCATCTGGCCGATGACCGGCAGCCAGCCGAGCCAGACAGAGAACACCAGGATGCCGGCGAGCCCGACACAGAAGGTGGGCAGCGCGATCGACCACAGGTTGACCGCCTCCACCAGCACTGGGAACGGCGAGCGCGGCCACAGCACCGCCGCCGCGGGCAGCGCGATCCCCAGCGCCAGCCCCACCGCCAGGGCGAGCGTGCCGAGCGCCAACGTGGTCGGCAACGCCGCCAGGATCAGTTCCGCCACCGGCCGGTCGAAGCGCAGCGACAAGCCCAGGTCGCCGCCGAGCGCGCGCACCACCCAGATGCGCAACTGCGCCAGCACGCCGGCATCGAGGCCGAGATCGGCGCGCAGTGCAGCGACCGCCTCCTCGTCCAGGCTGCCTTCCATCGCCATCGCATCCACCACGTCGCCCGGCACCACGCGCATCAGGGCGAACACCGCGACGGTGATCGCCGCGAGCAGCAGCGCCTGGCGCAGCAGCGCCAGCCCGACATCGGCGAGTCGCGCGCTCATCGGCCGTGCTCCCGCAACGGGTCCAGTGCCAGTCGCAGCCGGTCGCCCACCAGGGCGAAGCCCAGTGTCACCACGCAAAGTGCTGCCACCGGCGCCAGGACCGCATGCGGCGCCGCCTCGGCGAAGCGCGCGGCCCCCGCGATCATCCGCCCCCAGCTCGGCGTGTCCGGCGCCACGCCCAGGCCGAAGAACGACAGCACGCTTTCGGTGGTGATCGCCCGCGGCACCACGATCGCCGCCTGCGTCACCAGCGCGCCGGCGATGTTGGGCAGGATGTGGCGCCCCAGCGTGGCCAGGGGCGCGGCGCCCATCACCCGCGCCGCCGCCACGTAGCCGGACGCGGTCTCGCGCCGCCAGGCCGCGCGCGCCACCATCGCCATGTGCGGCGCAAAAGCGATGCCGAGCGCCAGCACCAACGGCGCCGTCCCCACGCCCAGCGCGACCATCAGCGTCAGGGCCAGCAGGATCGAGGGCAGGGCGCGCACCATGTCGAAGGCGCCGAACACAACGAACGAGGCCCAACGGCCGTTCGCCTCCGCCACCAGCCCCAGCCCGGCCCCCAGAATCACCGACAGCAGCGTGGCGCCGAGTGCCACCAGCAGGGAGATGCGCGTGCCCGCCGCCAGCCGCGCGGCGATGTCGCGGCCGAGATGATCGCGGCCGAGCCAGTGCGCCGCGTCGGGCGGGGCGTTGCCCGCGGCCAGCGCCTGCGCCAGCGGGTCATGCGGCACCAGCGACGGGCCGAGCACCGCTACCAGCACCGCCACCGCCAGGATTGTCACCCCGGCCGCGAAGCCTGCAGAACTCCGCCCGGCGCCGAGGCGACCGGCGGCGAGGCTGCCGGCGGCACTCGCCGACATGCAGCCGGCCTAGCTGCGCGCGCCGAGCGCGGCGTGGGCCAGGCCGCCATCCACCCGGTGCTGGCCCCAGGTGAAGCCGGGCGAATAGCCGGTCACCGCGCGCCGGTTGGCGATTGGCTCCGGCGCATGGCCGATCACCACCGTGTAGTAGTTGTCGAGCGCGCGTTGCCACGCGGCGAGGTAGAAGCGCCGCCGCTCGGCGAGGTCCACCGCCGCGACCGCCTGCTTCACCAGCGCGTCGAACTCGGCGTCGCGCGTGCCGCCCCACAGGCCCACGTTCGGGCCGTCCGACATCAGGCGGATGAAGCGCAGGAAGATGTCGGCACGCGGGCCGGAGGCGAAGGGCGCGAGGTCCCAGTCGTACTGGCCCAGGCGCCGCTGCGCACCGATGTCGTCGAGCGCCAGGTGCTCCACCTGGAAACCCAGCTGGCGCTCCGCCTGCACCGCGATCTCGGGATAGGTGCTCTGCCACGAGACGATGCGACAGGGTGTGCGCGCCGGGTCCACCCCGGCTTCGGCCAGCAGGGCGCGGGCGCGGGCCTCGTTGGGCCGGGCATGCACATCGGCCTCGTGCATCGCCTGGTCCCAGAAGAACTGGCCGGGGGCGGCCATCTGGTTGGTCACCACACCCGCATCGCCGGCGACGAAGCGCATGAAGGCGGGCTTGTCCAGCATGTGGGAAACCGCGCGGCGCACCCGCAGGTCGTCGAACGGCTTGCGCGGCGAGCGGTTGTTGAAGGACCAGAACCACCACGTGGTGTCCTTCATGAACTGCACCTCGAGGTTCGGGTCGGCCTTCACCGAAGCCAGCTTGTCGTAGCCGATGCGCGCGATGTGCAAGTCGCCGGCGCGCAGCGGCAGCGACAGGTCGCTGTCGTCGCGCAGCGAGAACTCCACCGCCTCGGCGCGTGGCAGGCCCGCCTGCCAGTACTGCTCGAAGGCCGGGGCATGGAAGCTCACGTTCGGCGTCCAGCGGCCGAAGCGGAACGGGCCGGTGCCGATCGGCGTGCGGATGGTCTGCGCCCACCCGTCGCTCTCGGGCGCCACGATCCACAGTTCCGACAGCAGGTTCAGCAGCGGGCCGTAAGGCTCCTTCATCGTCATCACGAAGGTGCGCGCATCCGGCGCCTCGAGGCTTTCCACCAGCTTCATCGGCGCCGACAGCCAGCCGCCGCGGACCTGGTCGCGCACCCGCACGGCGTTGGCGCGCACGTCCTCGGCGGTCATCAGCCGGCCGTTGTGGAAGCGCACGCCTTCGCGGATGGTGAAGGCGTAGCGCCGCCCGTCCGGGCTCACTTCCCATGACGTGGCCAGGAACGGCTTCACCGTGCCGTCGTCGGCGATCGAGGTCAGCGTCTCGACATAGACCTGCTGCACCGCGATCGAGCCGGTGTGGCGGTGCGGGTCGGCGGTGTCCAGCCCGAGCACCGCGATCTTCACCGTGCCGCTGCGCGCGCCCTGGGCGTGGGCGCCACTGCCGGGCAGGTGGTCGAGCAGGCCGAGGCCGGCCATGGCGGCGGCGCCGCCGATCAGGCCGCGGCGCGAGGCGTGGAAGGTGCTGGACATCGTTGGTCGCTCCCGGAGGGGCGGCCGGCGCGCGTGCCGGTCCGCCGGTTGTCGCGATGTGCGCGCGGGGCTCAGCCGAAGCTGAGGTTGTAGGCCCGCAGGTCCATGTAGAAGAAGGAATAGGGTTGCCACTTGAGGGACTTGCGCACGCCATAGGTCTCGAGCGGCAAGTAGAGAATGGTGGCCGGCGCCTCCGTCTCCCATTCGTCGAGCAGGCGGCCGAACAGCGCCTTGCGCCGGGTCGGGTCGGATTCAACCTCCAGCTCGCGGCCCGCCGCGTTGAACGCCGCGGCACTCTCCTTGGCCCACATGCCGCGCACCTGGAACGAGGTGTTCGGGCCCCAGGAGGTCCAGATCGCACCCAGCGGGTCGGGCAGCCGGGTGGAGTTCGAGGTGTTGCCGATCTGCTGCCCGGGCCCCTGCATCTGGGCGAAGCTCTCTACCACCTGGAGTTCGGCGTTGATGCCCGCAGCCTTCCACATCTCGACCAGGATTTCCGCCGCCGCAAGCGCGTTGGTGTAGTAGTTCGGCATGGTGCGGTAGGTGATCTTCTGGCCGCGATAGCCGGCCTCGCGCAGCAGCCGCTTCGCCCGTTCGGGGTCGTAGGCGAGCGCCCGGCCCTCCAGGAACATCGGGCCGTATTCCGGATAGTTGTGGCTCGGCGGCACCACCGCCTGACCGTTCCACAGCGTCTCCACCAGCAGCTGTCGGTCGATGGCCAGGCCCAGCGCCTGGCGGATGCGCTTGTCGGCCATCACCGGGTCGCGCATGTCGAAGGTCACCAGGTGCGCGTTGGCCAGCACCACCGAGCGCGCCTCGACATTCGGGTAGCGGTTCAGGGTGGTGATCTGGTCGGGCGGCAAGTTGGTCACGATGTCGAACTCGCCCGCGACCAGGCCGGCCACGCGCGTCGCCACTTCCGGCACCTTGCGGAACTCGACCGCCGAGAAGCTGGGCCGGCCCATCCAATATTCGTCGAAGGCATCGAACTGCGCCGTCGAGTCGCGGCTGAAGCTGCGGAACTTCATCGGCCCGGTGCCAACCGGGTTACGCGCAAAGCCGTCGATGCCCACGGCCTGGTAGTGGCGCTTGTTCACGATCCACGAGGCCCATGAGGCCAGCCGCGTCTCCAGCAACACGTCCGGCCCGCGAGTACGGAAGCGCACCGTTTTGTCGTCCAGCGCCTCGACATGGGTGAGCACGCCGAAATAGTTCCGGGCGTCCGGGATCATCGGCTTCTCTCCCCACATCCGCTCGGCCGAGAAGGTGAAGGCGACGTCGTCGGCGTGCAGCAGGTCACCATTGTGGAAGCGCACGCCCTGGCGCAGCGTCACGACCAATTCCGAGGGGGATTCGCGCTTCCAGGAGGCGGCGAGTCCTGGCTCGAGCTTCGAGCCCCCGCCGCCGGGCAGCGAGAGGAAGTCGCGACGGATCAGCGTGTCGTAGAGCGTGTATGAAATGCGGGTGCCGACATTGCCCATGTCGCGCGCCGGCTCCAGCCCGGCGGGCAGGTCGGCCACGGCCACGGTAAGCTTCGGCCGCGCCGCCTGGGCAGAACCCGCGCGGGGCAGGGCGGCAACGAGTGGCGGCAGGGCGGCGGCGGCCAGCAAGGCGCGGCGGCCGATGGGTCGGTAGGATGCGGTCATGGCGGGTCCCTGGCTCCGGCCCCGGCGGGGCTTCACCGTGGAATTTGCCTGCCGCACCGGGGCACGCCGATGACCGACCTGTTACCGTTGAGTGAAGTTTGCGCTGGCAACTGCGATTATTCCAATCGCGGGCGAAGTCATCCGAACCTGCCCGGATGTTGTCGGGGTGCAACAGAACTGTCACGCCAGTGTCTTGCCTCCGTGCTGTTTGCGGCCGCCCCTGCGCGCCATCGTCGCGCACGACCACCAAGGGATGCCCGTGCCGCTCGATCTCAACTTACCTTCCGCCGCATCGCTCCTCGCCGGGCCGCTCGCCGCGCACGAGGCACCTCTGCTCGCTGTCAGCGCCCTGCGCGTGGGCATCGATGGGCCGCAGGGCCAGGTCGTGCCGGTGGACGGCGTGGACCTGGCCATCGGCGCCGGGCGCACCCTGTGCCTGGTCGGCGAATCCGGCTGCGGCAAGAGCCTGACCTGCTTCGCGATCACCGGCCTGTTGCCGCCCGGCGGGCGCATCCTGTCCGGTTCGGTCCGGCTCGACGGCCGCGAGATCGCGGGCCTGCCGCTGCGCGAGCTGGTCCGCCTGCGCGGGCGCCAGGTGGCGATGGTCTACCAGGACCCGCAATCGGCGCTGAACCCGGTGATGACCATCGGCGCCCAGATTGCCGAGAGCCTCACCCTGCACGGCCACGACCCCGCCGCCGCCTGGGTCGAGGCACGGCGCCTGCTCGACCGCGTCGGCATGCCGGCCGCCGGCCAACGCCTGCGCGACTATCCGCACCAGCTCTCCGGCGGCATGAACCAGCGTGCCGTCATTGCCATGGCGCTGGCCTGCCGGCCACGGCTGTTGATTGCTGACGAGCCGACCACGGCGCTCGACGTCACCATCCAGGCGCAGATCCTCGCCCTGCTGCGCGAGGTTCAGGCAGAGCTCGGCATGGCGCTGCTGCTGGTGACACACGACCTCGGTGTGGTGGCCGAAATGGCCGACGAGGTGGCGGTGATGTATGCCGGCCGGGTGGTGGAGCAGGGCGATGCGCTCGCGCTGTTTGCCGCCCCCGCCCATCCCTATACCGCCGGCCTGCTCGCCTGCCTGCCGCGCATTTCCGAACGCGCGGCGCTGCATGCGATCGAGGGCACCGTGCCCGGGCTTGCCGATCTGCCGCCCGGCTGTGCCTTCGCGCCGCGCTGCCATGCCGCCACCGCACGCTGCGCTGACTCCCGCCCGCTGCCGCATGCCACCGCCGACGGGCGCCGCGTCGCCTGCCACCACCCGCGATCGGCATGACCCTCCCTGCGCCTCTGCTCGAGGTCGAGGCGCTCGGCCGCAGCTTCCCCCTCCGCCGCCATCTCCCGTGGCAGTCGCGCCGCCACCTGCTTGCCGTCACCGGCATCGACCTTGCGCTGGCCGCGGGGGAGACGCTGGGCCTGGTCGGCGAGTCGGGTTCCGGCAAGTCAACGCTGGGACGCATGGTCGCCGGCATCTTGCCGCCCAGCGAGGGGCAGGTGCGCTTCGCCGGCCAGCCCCTCGCCGACCCGCGCAACACGCAAGCGCACCGCGCCCAGGCGCGCCGGCTGCAGCTTGTCTTCCAGGACGCGCTGGGCGCGCTCAACCCCCGCCTCACCATCGGGCGCCAGGTGGCCGAGGTGCTGGACATCCACGCCATCGCCGCACCGGCGGAACGCCCGGGCCACGCCGTCGCCGCGCTGGCCCAGGTCGGGCTGGCCGCGGAGCTGTTCCACCGCTACCCGCACGAAATCAGCGGCGGCCAGCGCCAGCGCGTGGTGATCGCCCGCGCGCTCGCCGCCGGGCCAGACCTGCTGGTGTGCGACGAGCCGGTCTCCGCGCTCGACGTCTCGGTGCAGGCCCAGGTGATCCAGGTGCTGCTCACATTGCAGCGCGAGCGCGGCATCGCCTACCTGTTCATCTCCCACGACCTGCGCGTGGTCCGGCAGGTCTGCGATCGCATCGCGGTGATGTATCTCGGCCGCATTGTCGAGGAGGCGCCGGGGGAGGCGCTGTTCGCCGCCCCGCGCCACCCCTACACGCAGGCGCTGATCGCCGCCGTGCCGGTGGACGACCCGCGCCGCCGCCGGCCACGCCCACTGCTGGCCGGCGAGCCGCCCAGCCCGATCGCGCCGCCGCCGGGCTGCCCGTTCCACCCGCGCTGCAGTCTGGCCGAGGCGCGCTGCCGCACCGAAGCCCCGCGCCCCCGCGCCGTGGCACCCGGCCATCGCGTCACCTGCCACGTGGCGGCCTGACCGCGATGCTTGTCCTGTTCCTGATCAAGACTGGCCGCGCCCTGCTCACGGTGCTGCTCTGCGTCACCTTCGTCTTCGTGGTGCTGCGCCTGTCCGGCGACCCGGCCGAGACGTTGCTGCCCGACAACACCCCCCCCGCCACCGTGGACGAATACCGCGCCCGCTGGGGCCTCGACCGGCCGCTGCCCGAACAATACGTGCTCTATCTCGCCGCGGTCGCACGCGGCGATTTCGGCCGCTCCTTCGGTGACAACCGCGACGCGCTGGAGGTGGTGCTGGAGCGCGTGCCGGCCACGCTGCTGCTGGGCGGGGCGACCTTCCTGCTGGCGCTGTCGATCGGCATCCCGCTCGGCATCGTCGCCGCCATTCGCCGCAACACCGCCGTCGACCGCGCGGTGATGGGCTTCGCCGTGTTCGGCTTCTCCACGCCCAACTTCTTTCTCGGCATCCTGCTGATCCTGTTGTTCACCATGCAGCTGCGCTGGCTGCCCTCCTCCGGCAGCGAGACCTGGCTGCACATGGTTATGCCCGTCTTCACCCTGGGCACCGCCGCGGCCGGCACGCTGGCGCGCTTCACCCGCACGGCGATGCTGGAGGTGATGGGCCAGCCCTTCCTGCGCACCGCGCGGGGCAAGGGCGCCACCGAAGGCATCGCCATCCGCCGCCACGCCCTTCCGAATGCCGCCATCCCCGTGGTGACGGTGATCGGCTTCCAGCTTGGCGGGCTGATCGGCGGCGCGCTGGTGACCGAGACGGTGTTCGCCTGGCCCGGCGTCGGAAGGCTGCTGGTCTCGGCCGTGGCAGGGCGGGACCTGGCGGTGGTGCAGGCGATCGTGCTGCTGGTTGCCGCCACCATGGTCACGGCCAACTACCTGGTCGACCTCGCCTATGGCCTGCTCGACCCGCGCATCCGCGATGCGCGCCGATGAGCGTCACCGCCATGCCCGCCGCCCGCCGGCGCGCCGCCATCCCGCCGGTGATCATGTGCGCCATCGCCTGGATCGCGCTGATGGTGCTGGTGGCGATCCTCGCCGACCTGATCGCCCCCACCCACTACGCGACCCAGAACCTGCGCGCGCGGCTGCAGCCGCCGGTGTTCTGGGGCGGAAGCTGGGCGTATCCGCTCGGCACCGACGCGATCGGCCGCGACATGCTCTCGCGCCTGATCTACGGCATCCGCTTCTCGATCCTGATCGCCGTCCTTGGCACCCTGATCGGCGCGCTGCTCGGCACGCTGCTCGGCATCCTCGCCGCTTGGCGCCGCGGCATGGTGGAGGAGGCGATCATGATGATGGTGGACGTGCAGGCCGCGCTGCCCTTCGTCATCCTGGCGCTGGCCGTGCTGGCCTTCTTCGGCAATTCCTTCGTGCTGTTCGTGATCATCGTCGGTCTCGACGGCTGGGAACGCTATGCCCGCCTCGCCCGCGGCCTCGTGCTGTCGGCGCAGGAGAGCGGCTATGCCGTGGCCATCCGCACCCTCGGCGCCGGGCCGCTGCGCACCTATGGTGGCCACATCCTGCCCAACATCGCCGGCGCGCTGGTGGTGCAGATGACGCTGAACTTCCCCGGCACCATCCTGCTGGAGACGTCGCTCTCCTTCCTCGGCCTCGGCATCCAGCCCCCGCTCACCAGCCTCGGCCTGCTGCTGGGCAGTGGCCGCGCCCTGCTGCTGAACGCCTGGTGGATCGCGGTGCTGCCCGGCGTGGTGATCTTCCTGACCACCCTCTCGATGAGCCTGTTCGGCGACTGGCTGCGCGACCGGCTCGACCCCACCCTCGCCGACCACTAAGGAACGGAACCATGACGCAGAATTACGCCGCAGGAAGCAAGGTCGCCGGCCATGGCGCCGCCGCCGGGGCCACCTTCGCCACGCTGGACCGCAATCTCGCCCGCCTCGCCGCAGCCGGCTGCACCCACGCCGAGCTGTCGGCCACCGCGCTGTTCGTGACGATCGCCGGCCAGGACAACGCGCCGCGGGTGGAGGCGGTGGCCGAGCTCTGCGCGCGCCATGCGCTGCGCTATTCCGTGCACGCGCCGATCGCCATCAACCTGATGGACGAGACGCATCTCGACCTGCACCAGGCGGTGCTGGCCAGTTCGCTGCGCTTCGCCGCACGCATCGGCGCCCGCGCCGTGGTGATCCATCCGGGCCGCGTCCACCCACAGGCCGACCTCGCCGCCCGCCGCCGCTTGCTGGCCCTGGAACGCGACGCGGTGCTGCGCGCCGCCGACCTGGCCGGCGCGGGGGGGCAGATGATCGCCATGGAGAACCTCAACCCCAACCGCACCATGATGGCCGGCATGATGACCAGCTATGCGCTCGATCCGCGCGCGCTGGCGGACCAGATCGCCGCCATCGGCCACCCGGCGGTGTGCGGCACGTTGGATTTCGGCCATGGCTGGCTGGCAGCCGGCCGGCTCGGCTTCGACTACATCGCGGCCATCCGCGCCTTCGCCCCCGTGGTCGGCCACCTGCACGTCACCGACAATTGCGGCGTGCCGATCACCTACGTGGACGCAACCGACGAGGAACACGTCGCCTATGGCATGGGCGACCTGCATCTGCCGATCGGCTGGGGCAGCGTGCCGTACGACATCCTGCTGGAGGATCTGCCGATCCGTCCCGGCTGTGCGGCCATCCTCGAACTGGCCGGCCGACACGAGATCGAGCTCGAACTCACCCTTGCCCACGTTGCCGGCCTCATGGCCCGGCTGAACGCCACCGCCCCCCGGGGCTGAAGGAGCAACGCCATGCGCCGCGCCGTCCTCGTCGTGCTCGACGGTCTCCGCCGCGACTTCGTCACCGCCGGGCGCACGCCCAGGCTGCATGACTTCGCCGCACGGGCGGTGCGGTTCGACGCGCACCGCTCGGTATTTCCCTCGGCCACCCGCGTCGTCTCCTCCTCGCTCGCTACCGGCTGCTACCCGAACCGCCACGGCATGCAGGGCAACTCGTTCGCGCTGATGGAAGGTGGGCAGTTGGTGGCCCACGATGCCGGGCTGCCGGACTTCCTGCAGCACAAGCGCGCCGTCACCGGGGCCTCCCTGGCCATGCCCACCCTCGCCCAGCGCCTGGCGCCGCATGGCGGGGTGTGGGTGTTCAGCAACGTCTCGCCCGGTGCCGCCTATGCCCACGACCCCGATGGATGGGGCCACGTATACCATCGCGCCGGCTCCTTCGGGCCCGGCCGCGTGCCCGTGCCAGACCCACTTTCGGTCTCGCTCGACGCCGCCGGCGACCGGGCGATGACCGAGCGCTTCGTCGCCGAGGTGCTGCCCCGCAAGGCCGCGCTGGCGGTGCTGTGGCTGGGCGAGCCCGACCACATCCAGCACGAGGCCGGAGTGGGGCACCCCGACATGCTGCGCGTGCTGGCCGAGGCCGACCGCAACGCCGGGATGGTGATCGATGCCATCGGCGACGATCCGCACGTGCTGCTGCTGCTCGCCTCCGACCATGGCCACCAGACCGTGACCGAGGTGGTCGACGTCGATGCCGCCCTGGTCGCGGCGGGGTTGAAGGACGCGGACGATAGCGGCGACGTCGTCACCGTGTCCAACGGCACCGCCATCCTCATCTATCTCCATCCCGCCCAGGCGGCACGCCGCGCCGCGCTGGGGGCGTTCCTGCGGACCCAACCCTGGGCCGGGCAAGTGCTGGAGGGCGACAGCCTGGCCGCC
>Ga0163154_10009061_pt1 | contig 11434 bp, 7 predicted proteins | sample OliLakLV19MP9P1_FD_148649 | JGI IMG/M metagenome (GOLD analysis project Ga0163154, IMG submission 148649) | Freshwater microbial mat bacterial communities from Lake Vanda, McMurdo Dry Valleys, Antarctica - Oligotrophic Lake LV.19.MP9.P1 | ecosystem: Environmental > Aquatic > Freshwater > Lake >...
ACGTGAAGAAAAACAGGAAAATACCCCTCGAAACGTGGATGTAGGGGTGGATTAGGCGCTTGTCAATCGTTCGTTAACATGAAGGTTCGCGCGCCGAATATCCACCCATTTGCCGCCAACGGTCATTTCTCCCTTTATTACCGACCGTTTTTCAGCCTGAGCAGTTACAGTTCACCTTGACAAAGTTATGCGGTAGTTTCATGCGAACGACACTGTTTGCTCCCAAGCATTATCTTTAATCGTTCACCGCAGAGTTCGGAACTGGTGAGGTATTCCGAAGTGCCTATGTATTTACCGCTAACGTAGCCCTTGCGGGCTGAGTCGGGTAAGCATTGGGGCTAAAAGCCCCCGCCTTTAGGCGTGGGGATGCTTACTTGCACTTCCCCGATATCTTGGGTACATTTGTTAACAATCCTTGAAAACGTTTACTTGCCAACCCGTTGTTGGCTCATTCGTCACTCACTGCATATTGGAAAGTAGATTATTTTGGCAACTATTAAAGAAGTCGCACAACACGCTGGCGTTTCGGTCGCCACCGTCTCGCGCGTTGTCAACAACAAAGGCTATGTCAGTGATGATCTGCGCCAGCGCGTGCAGGATGCCATGCGCCTCTTGGATTACAAACCCAGTGCCGTCGCCCGCAGTTTGCGCCGCCAAGAGTCGCTCACCATCGGCGTCTTGGTGCCGGGGATGCACCAACCTTTTTTCGCCACCCTCGCCCATGTCATTCAACGGACGTTGTTTGAACGTAATTACCGCACCCTCATGTGCAGTTCCGAAGAAGACGGCGATAAAGAAACAGAATATGTCGATATGCTAGTACGGCAACGGGTCGATGGCGCGATCATCGCCCCCACCGGGCAAGAGTCAGAAGCCATCAAGATGATCAGCGCCAAAATCCCCGTTGTGCTGGTGGATCGCGACTTGCCCCACATCGAAGTCAACCGTATCCTCGCCAACAATTATCAAGGCGGCTATGATGCCATTGAGCATTTGATCAACTTAGGACACCGCCGCATCGCCATCATCGGGGGACCGCCCTACAGTGACGCCATGCAGCAGCGGACGCGCGGCGCTGATCAAGCCATGCACGATGCGGGCTTGGCATTTGATCCCGCGCTCGTGATCATGAGTGACCTCATTGAATTTGATATGGGCTTCCGCAGCGCGCTCCATATTTTCAAAAACCATACGCCGATCCCCACCGCCATCTTTGCGCTCAATGATGTGGTCGCCGTCGGCATTATGCACGCGGCGGCTGAGGTCGGTCTGCGGTTGCCCGATGATCTGTCCGTCATTGGCTTTGACGACATCCCGCTCGCCCAATATATGATTCCCTCCTTGACGACCATCGCCCAACCAATTTATGAAATGGGGGAGCGTGCCGCGCAACTCCTGTTGAATCGACTAGCGACCGGGACAGCCACGCCTTACGAGTCGATTGAACTGGAGATGAAACTCAAAAAACGGGCTTCGACCGCGCCTCCCAGCACATCTTTTTAACCACCATTTCTGCGGACAGGATGAGACTTTATGCCGTTGTTACTCGGAATTGACATTGGCACCTCTAGTGTAAAAGCTGTTATCTATGATCCCGATAGCGGAGCCGTGATCGCTACTGCCGGGCAAGAATATCCCTTGCTCAAACCCGCCCCCGACCGCGCCGAACAGGAACCAGAAGCGTGGTGGGAGGCAGCCAAAAGCGTCGTTCAAGCCGCGTTGGTACGGGCAGGACGGCGCGACATCATGGGTATTGGCGTCACGGGGCATATGCACGGGGTGGCATTTCTCGACCGCCTGAATCATTCGGTGCGCCCTGCCATTATCTGGGCAGATCAACGCAGTGGTGCCGAGTGCCAAGCGTTGATCGACAGGATCGGCGCAGACCACTATACCGCCATTGCTGGCACCCTACCCGCCGCTGGCTTCGCCGCCGCTACGCTGTCATGGTTGCTCAAATACGAGCCAGAAACACTTGACCACACCTATGTGATCCTGCTGCCCAAAGATTATGTCCGCTATAAGTTAACGGGCAATATTGCCACCGACGCCAGTGATGCCGCCGCCACCGGTCTGTTGGATGTCAGCGTGAAAGCATGGTCGCCGGAGATCGTCGGGGCGGTAGGGATTTCGCGCACGATTTTACCCCCCCTGCTCGACTCCGCCGCCGTCGCGGGCACGCTTACGCCATCCGCCGCCGAAGCGCTCAACTTAACAGCGGGCATTCCCGTCGTGACAGGCTGTGCTGATCAAGCGGCGCAAGCGGTCGCCAATGGCTTGATCGCCCCCGGCACAGCGTCGATCACTATCGGCAGTGGGGGGCAAGTCTGTGTGCCTATCAGCGCCCGGCGCGATGATGGCGAATTTCGTCTGCCCACCGACCCACGCGCCCATGTCTTCAATCACGCGGTGCCGGGCATGTGGTATATCTTGGGGGCAACATTATCCGCCGGTCTGTCCCTCCGTTGGTTGCGCGATACTTTTAGCAATGGGGGGGATGAAAAAGCCGATTATCTCGCGCTCAGCGACGCGGCGGCAAAAGGCACCCCCGGTGCGGGCGGCTTGTTGTTTTTGCCCTATCTTTCTGGCGAACGCACCCCCCACCTTGACCCGTTGGCGCGCGGTGCCTTCATTGGGCTGAGCTATCACCATACGCGCGGCGATTTGGCGCGGGCGGTCATGGAAGGCGTCGCTTTTTCGATGCGCGAAACGCTCCATGTCGCGCTGTCCATTTCGCTCAACAAACCAATTACGAGTCTGGTCGCGGCGGGTGGCGCGATGGAAAGCCCTGTCTGGCGGCAGATCATGGCGGATATCCTCGGTTTGCCCTTGTGTCAAACAGCGCTCACCGAAACGACCGGCGTAGGCGCGGCATTATTGGCGGGGGTGGGGGTGGGCATGTACGAAAATTATGCCGACGCCAGCGCTCATACGGCGATAACCATGCGCGTGACCGAGCCAGATGCCCGCAACGCTGCGCGCTATGACGCGCTCTATGCGCAGTATCTCACGCTTTACCCCAAGCTTAAAAATGATTTTCACCAGTTAGGGCGACCGAACTAAACCTCAGCCAATGCGCTGTCCGCTCTTGGGGTCAAAATACAACATCGCGTCGGGGTTGGGGGCGCAATACACCACCTCCCCGACGGCGCTCCGCATCTCCAACGGCAGCACCAGCGTCCACTGGTCGTAGTCCGTCACCACCTGCGCGATCTGGATGCGCTCGGCAAAGTGCGCTTCAATCTCAGTAATGCGGGCGGCGACCGCCGCCGGGTGAGTCGTCGCCTCAGCCGTCACCGTGAAGTGTTCGGGGCGCAACGCCATGACGACCTTAGTATCATCATCTAAATCCCCCCGCACGGGATACCCGCTAAAGGTTTTGCCCACCCAACGATGATTTTGCACCTGCCCGCCGAACAGATTGATCGTCGGCGTGCCGACGAAAGTCGCCACGAACAAGTTGATCGGGTTGTCATGCAAGGTGGCGTAGCTGCCTACTTGCTCAATTTTGCCCGCCCGCATGACCACAACCCGATGCGCCATCGTCCTCGCCTCGCTTTGATCATGGGTCACATAAAACGAGGTTACGGGGAACTCGCGCAGTAAGCGTTTCAGTTCAAAACGGGCTTGGGTACGCAAGGCGGCATCAATGCTAGAAAATGGTTCATCAAATAAGAAGAGGCGCGGATCGCGCGCCAACGCCCGCGCAATGCCAACACGCTGGCGTTCCCCGCCCGACAATTGCGAAGGTTTGCGTTCCAGCAATTTCTCCAAACCGATCCCTGTGATTTCGGCGATGCGGCGGACGCGCTCTGGGATTTCGTTCTCGCGCTTGCGCAACGACAAGAAAAATCCGACCGACTTTTCCGAGATCCAATGGGGCATCAGCGCGCCGTCTTGAAACACCATGCCGACGCCGCGTTCCATCGCGGGGACATCGGACAGCGGCACATTGTCGTACAGCACAGAACCGGAGTCGGGGGCGATCAGTCCGGCGATCACCCGCAATAGGGTTGATTTGCCACAACCAGAAGGACCCAAAATAACGATGACCTCGCCGTCAGTCGATTTGAGCGAGACATCGTTCAGCGCGATGAAGGCTTCGCCGTCATCAGACACGAACTTTTTTTGAATGTGGGAAAGCGTCACGATGGTCATGATGTGATTGTACGCCAAAAGCGACTGAGGCGGGTATGGGGATTAGGGATGCGCTATTTTGGGCGGCAATGGCTATCCGCCGCTTGCCCGCCGTGGTGCTGAGATCGCTTGCCCCGCGCCGAAAAGCCTACTAATATTTGATGGTACGGTTTAAGCTACTTTGCGACACCGTGCTGTAAAGGTAAACTCGTGACACTCCGCAACCACTAAAGGCGGGGGCTTTTAGCCCCAATGCTTACCAGACTCAGCCCGCAAGGGCTACATTAGCGGCGAAACTATAGGCACTTCGGGATACCTCACCAGTCCCGAACTCTGCGGTGAACGATTAAAGAGAATGTTTGGGAGCAAACAGTGTCGTTCGCGCCAAACCGTCGCATAACTTTGTCGAGGTGAACATTACACCCGCAAGAGAAGAAAAGTTGAGGTAACTCAAATGCAACGTGTGTTAGTAGTCGACAAAAACAAGCAACCGCTCATGCCCTGTCATCCGGCACGAGCGAGAGAACTGCTTAATAAGGGGAAAGCGGCGGTCTAACGTACTTTTCCTTTCACCATCAACATGGAATCCCGCTTTGGTAGCACCGTCGCGTTTGTCTTGCGTCACTGCTTATAGCGAGGCAAATAGCATTAACTGTTCGCGTCTCGTCTATTATACTTGGTTCAATGAATTTCTGATGCGTAAAGGGGTAACTCCACGACTGAGTGATATCTTAGCCATCACCTTTCGTGCTGAGCTGGGTACCGTTCCCGTGGACTCGGGCAATTATCGACAACAGCGCCGGCACGATTGATTATGCCGCTGGCGCGCTCGAAGAGATACCCACCGGACGCTTCAACACGGTGACGATTCGCTTTCGAGCACTGTTGCCGTCCGAAGGCGTGGTGCCACCTTTGGTGACATTGGCGGTCAACGACGCCAATGTCACGTTTGGCGGCGTGTCGGTGTATGGCGGCGTGATGGTCACGCCATTCACGATTCGCTAACGGGTAGGGGGCGGCGCGACGTGCGGAGTCGCCCCCACCTTACCGAAACCCCCTTGCGTTGATGCGCCTTTGCGATAGCATTGTCCTTATCCGCAAGAGGAGCCTCTACACATGGATTTTATCGATCTGCGCAGTGATACCGTTACCCACCCCACGCCCGAAATGCGCGAGGCAATGGCGACCGCCCCTGTGGGCGATGACGTTTACGGGGAAGACCCCACCATCAACGCCCTGCAAGATGAAGCGGCGGCGCTATTCGGCAAAGAAGCCGGTTTGTTCGTCACCAGCGGCTCGATGGGCAACCTCTGCTCATTGTTGGCGCATTGTGGGCGCGGCGACGAGATCATCGTTGGCAAACAAGCCCACATCTTCCAATACGAAGCGGGCGGCTCGGCAGCGCTCGGCGGCATCCACGCCAATACGCTAGACGTACAGCCTGACGGCACGCTTGACCTTAACGCCATCCGCCGCGCCATCCGTGCCGACAATATTCATTTCCCGCCCACCCGTCTCATCTGCCTCGAAAACACGCATGGCGGAGCCAGTGGTGCCCCCGTGCGCGCTTCCTATATCGCCCAAGTCGCCGAGATCGCACGGGCGAACAATCTCAAGCTCCATATCGACGGCGCGCGCATCTTCAACGCAGCAGCGGCGCTCAACACCACTGTGCAAGCCTTATGTGCCGATGCCGATAGCGTCACTTTCTGCTTGTCGAAAGGCTTAAGCGCCCCCGTCGGGTCGGTCATCGTCGGCTCGCGCGCGTTTATCACCCGCGCCCACCGGATGCGCAAACTCGTCGGTGGTGCGATGCGGCAAGGCGGCATCTTGGCGGCGGCGGGCATCGTCGCCCTGCGCACCATGCCCCAACGCCTGCACGAAGACCATGCCAACGCCCGCGCACTGGCAGAAGGCTTGGCAAGCTTGCCGTATATCGAGATTGACCTCGCAACCGTCAAGACCAATATGATCTTCTTCCGTCTCAGCGAAGATGCGCCCATGTCCGTGGAAGAACTTTCGGCGCAGTTGAAGACCGATTACAAAATCTTGGCGCGCCCGTACAACTCAGCAGATCGCAAATTCCGCATGGTGACGCATTATTGGTTCAAAGCGCATCATGTCCCGCTGGTCATCGACGCCTTGCGCACCCTGCTTACAGGCGTGGCGCTCACCCCTGAAGCCGCAGCCTTGCACACGGCATCGGATTAGCCCCTATGGTGGACCCGACCCCGCGCCCTTCGTGGCAGCCGCGCGATCCGGCGGATCCTGCGAGTATACCGCCGCCGCCAGTCCCGCCAACGGGGGCAGATTTTGAACCGGAGCCGCTCGATATCGGTGCCAGCTTTGACTCGGCAGCGGCGTTCATGCCCGGCATTGTCGTGCCCGGCGTCAACGCTCAACCGACGACGCCCGCGCTCGATACCCCTGCCCTCGTGGATGACGGCGAGGAGCTTGACGACGAAGACGATCAAGGCGACGAAGATATCGCGCGCTCACGCGGGGCAAACAGCGACCCGATTTTCGGCTATTTGATCGCGGTGGCGTTGGCAATTGGCTTGACGCCCCTCATCCCCGACAGCGCCGATTTGCGTTATGCGCTGGTGTGGAGCCTGATGGCACTTTTCGGCGTGATGGCATGGTTGTTGGGCACGACCACCCACATCGAGCGCGAATCGCTCGAAAATCTATCGTGGGGTATCGTCTTTGGGTTGATGATCGGCACGCCCCTGCTGTTGTTCGGCAGTGCGCCCTTGTCCACCACCGCCCAATTATTGTTCAGTGTCGGGCGGGGCAACAGCTTGATCTTGTTGCCGCCGGGGGTCGTCCTCAGCTTTTTGATCTTCACACAACCACTGGCGGAAACGCTCTTTTTTCGCGGGTTGCTGCAACGCAATCGTGCCTTTTGGCTGGTCAGCGCGCTGAGTACCGTTTGGTCAATCGTACTCTTCGTGCCCATGATCGACCTCGGTCGTTTCCCCGTCGTCGCTGTGATCATCAGTGTGATGTTGTTGATGGTCAATGTCATCTATAGTTATGTGCGCCAGCGCAACGGTTTGGCGGCGGCATGGTTATGTCAGATCGTGGTAAACTTCGTGATCTTCTTTTTGCCATATCTGGGGGGCTAATCCACCATGAGCGAAATATTTCTGATCGTCGGGTTAGGCAACCCCGGCGCACGGTATGACAATACCCGCCACAACATCGGTTTCATGGCGGTGGATCGCTTGGCGAAACGGCACGGGCTGACCTTGGCGAAAGTCGAACACAAAGCGCACACCGCCAGCGGCACCATCGCCGGACGCAAGGTCATGCTTGCCAAACCCATGACCTTCATGAACTTGAGCGGCGAGTCCGTCGCGCCGCTCGCACGTTTTTACAAGATTCCGCCAGAAAATATCATCGTCTTGCATGATGATCTCGACATCGCCTTCGGCACCCTACGCATCCGCAAAACGGGGAGTTCCGGCGGGCAAAATGGCTTGAAAAGCATCATCGAACGACTAGGCACCCAAGACATCCCGCGCATCCGCATCGGCATCGGGCGACCGCCGGGGCGAATGAATCCTGCTGATTATGTCTTGCAAGCATTCAAAGGGGATGACGCCATCATCGCGATGGAAGTGGGCGACCGCGCGGCGGATGCGGTCGAAGCATGGTTACGCACAGATTTAGAAACGGCGATGAATCGTTATAACGGGACGGGCGAAAAAACCACCCAAACACCCGCTGCCCCAGAAGAAAAATAGGCGCATTATCGATCTTATCCGGGCATCTGTAGGGGCTTCTGTTGAAAAATGGGGGCGACCCCATTGGGGCGTCCACCGACTCAAGCCCTTTTACCCTTGAATCCAACGGGGCGTCCGCCGCCGCGCCTTTCTCACCCATTTGCGAGTTGCTATCACAGCAAGAAAAGCAAGTCCACTATGTTGAATCTCTCAGGTCTCATCGACTCCCTGCGCATGGCACCCTCCTTCCGCGCGGCATTACGGGCAATACGCGCGCGCGCCGCGCCGTCACTGGGCGTCATGCGGGCTGCACGCCCCTATGTCGTCGGGACCCTCGCGCGCGAATGGCAAGACCATGCCGCCCCCGTCATCGTCATCACGGCGAAGATCGACCGCGCCTACACGATTTCCGAACAGCTTCCGGTGTGGACGGGGGACGCACGCGGCATCTATCGTTTTAATGAACCGTCTCCGTTGTTTTACGAGCGCGCCCCATGGGGCGAAAACGCCATCAGGGGACGCTTAGAGACACTGGCAGCGCTCATGCCGCCCGAAGATGTGCCGCTTAGCCCCAAGCCGCCGATCATCATCGTCTCGGCACGGGCGCTGATGCAACGCACGCTCCCCGTCCATGCCTTTCGTCAGCGCGCCATCGTCTTACGGACTGGGCAACGCTACAGCCTTGAGAGCTTAATCGGGCAGTGGGTCGGCTTGGGGTATGAACCCGCCACGCTGATCACAGAGCCGGGCACCTTCAGCCGACGCGGGGGCATCCTCGACATCTACCCGATTGCCCACGATCAGCCCGTGCGCATCGAATTTTTCGGCGACGAGATTGAGACCCTGCGCGCCTTCTCGCCCGACACACAACGTTCGACGGGCAAAATCGAGCGCGCCGTGATCACCCCCGCGCGCGAGGCGTTGCCCCAAGATGCCCCCTTGCTGGCGACCACACTCAGCAAATGGTTTGCCGGTTTGCCCCTGCAAAGCGCCGATGTGATCAGCCCCAAAGGGGATGAGGTGCTGCTCAGTTCGGGCGCAGGGTTCGCCTATCTGGAACATTATTTGCCGTATCTCTATCGGAATCCGGTCAGTCTGCTGGATTACGCCCCCGATGACGCCTTGATCGTCATTGAAGATGGCGCGGAACTGCGCAGCACGATAGACGAGATCGACGAAGCAGCTACCCGTTCGCGGGCGGAAAAAATTCACGCAGGTATCCTTGCCGAAGATCATCCCATGCCCTATCTGACCTGGGCACAGATCGAAAACTCGTTGCAGGGGCGTCCTGTGACCTACCTTAGCGAGCATGGGGCGGACGATAGCGACGCCGCCGATGCCCCTACAGATGTCGGTGCCCTACGCGGCATGATGTCGCCCGGCATTCGCTTTGGGGGGCAGCTCAAAACCTTCTTTCCTCACATCCGCACCTTGCGCGATAGTGGCGATGCCGTTGTTGTACTGACCAACCAAGCCGAGCGTCTCAGCGAAATTTGGTATGAGCAAGAACACGAATTTTTGAGCAAGACCGAGGCGATCACGACGCCCCCTGCCAAACGCACATTGGCATTTGTCGAAGGCTTGATCGGCGAAGGCTGGCGCTTGCGCACGGGCGATGGCGAAGTGCATATCTTCACCGATACCGAAATTTTTGGCTGGAGCCGCCCCGAACCCCGCCGCCGCAAAACTACGAAGAAAGCCCGCGCCCCCGAAATGGCATATGCCGACCTGCGCGAAGGTGATCATGTCGTGCATATCGATTATGGCGTCGGGCGCTTCGCCGGGATGCGCAAACGCACCATTGAGGGCACCCAGCGCGAATACTTGATCATCGAATACGCCGGCACAGATACCTTGTTTGTGCCCATCCATCAGGCGGATCGGCTTACGCGCTATGTCGGTCCCGATGACAAACCACCCAGCCTCAACAAACTCGGTCAAGCCGATTGGTCGCGCATCCGAGGCAAAGCGAAAAAAGCTGTCGAGGACGAAGCGAAGGGCTTACTCGAAATTTATGCCCGTCGTGCCGCCGCCCCCGGCTATGCCTTCAGCCCCGATACCCCATGGCAGCATGAGCTAGAAGCCTCTTTTCCGTTTGTCGAAACCGAGGATCAACTTAAAGCCGTGCGCGATGTCAAAAACGATATGGAAGAACCCCACCCGATGGATCGCCTGATCTGCGGGGATGTCGGTTATGGCAAAACCGAAGTGGCATTGCGGGCAGCGTTCAAAGCCGTCAATGATGGCAAACAAGTCGCCATCTTGGTGCCTACGACGATTTTGGCACAACAGCATTTTCAAACCTTTAGCCGCCGCCTTGCCGCATTCCCCATCCGCGTGGATGTGATCTCACGTTTCCGCAATAAAGAAGAACAAAGCCGTATCATCACCGAACTAGCGGGGGGCAATATCGACATTATCGTCGGCACCCATCGCTTGATCTCGGATGATGTGATCATCCCCAACTTAGGCTTGATCATCATTGATGAGGAGCAGCGTTTCGGCGTCAAGCACAAAGATCATTTCAAGAAGTTACGCGCCGCCGTCGATATGCTCACACTGACGGCGACGCCCATCCCCCGCACCATGTATATGGGGCTGACGGGCGTCCGCGACATCAGCATGATCCAAACCGCGCCCGAAGACCGCCTGCCGGTGATTACCCACATTGGTGCCTTCGATGACCGCTTGGTACGACAGGCGATCTTGCGCGAAATGGAACGCGGCGGGCAGGTGTTCGTCGTCCACAATCGGGTGCAAACCATCGATAGCGTCAAAGAAAAGCTCGAACAAATCGTGCCCGAAGCGCGCATCATCACCGCGCATGGGCAAATGGACGAACGTCTCTTGGAGTCCGTCATGACGCGCTTTGGCAGTGGCGAATATGATGTCATGCTGGCGACGGCGATCATCGAAAGTGGCTTGGATATCCCCAACGCCAATACGCTGATCGTGGATCGCGCCGATTGGTTCGGCTTGGCGCAGATGTATCAACTGCGCGGGCGCGTCGGACGTAGCCCACAACAAGCGTTTGCCTATTTCTTCCACCCAGCACACAACCGCCTCACCCAAGAAGCGCAATCCCGCCTCGAAACCCTGTCCGAATATACGGACTTAGGCAGTGGCGTGCAGATTGCCATGCGGGATCTAGAGCTACGCGGGGCGGGCGACATCCTCAGCACTCGGCAATCGGGGCATGTGGCGGCGGTCGGGTTACATCTTTACACCCAAATGTTGGCGGATGCCGTGCGCAAGCTGAAAGCCGAAACCAACATGCCCATCGCACCCAATGCCGTCAATGACGCGGTGCCGTCTATCAGCGAGATCAGCATCATGATCGACTTGCCGCTGACCGCCTATCTGCCCGCCGAATTCATCCCTGACATGGCACAGCGGCTCCATATTTATCGGCGTATTGGGGCGCTTCGTGCGACCGAACAAATCGATTCCATGCACGCCGAGCTGATCGACCGGTTTGGCGCACTGCCCAACCCGGTCGAAGGCTTGCTTTATCAAATCTATGCCAAGCTCTTGGCGCAAGGCGCAGGGGCGACCGCGCTGCTCCACCG
>Ga0163154_10009062_pt1 | contig 11434 bp, 9 predicted proteins | sample OliLakLV19MP9P1_FD_148649 | JGI IMG/M metagenome (GOLD analysis project Ga0163154, IMG submission 148649) | Freshwater microbial mat bacterial communities from Lake Vanda, McMurdo Dry Valleys, Antarctica - Oligotrophic Lake LV.19.MP9.P1 | ecosystem: Environmental > Aquatic > Freshwater > Lake >...
AGCGCATCCTCGGCCTGATGCAGGTCACGGGTGGCGCAGGCAATCACCGCAAGCACGCGTCCATACGCGTGCCTTGCGATGCGCTCGGCTTCCAGGGCCGGATTGGATGGAGAAATAGTCACGGCGCGTTGCGGTTGGGAGGGATGTTGTACTGTCGCAAGAGACAGACCCTCTACATGACAAGCAGGGGGCGAAGCTCGACACTCCCGCCCGGACTTGGAATCCGCGATGCCCACTGCATCGCGACGTCGAGAGTCGGGACATCAATCAGGTAGAAGCCACCCAGAATTTCCTTGCTCTCGGCATAGGGGCCATCGTGAACTTCCTGCTTTGGAGAGAGGCGCATGGTGGTCGCGGTTTCGGGGCCTTGCAGGCCCGCCCCGCCAGCCATGACACCAGCATCGGTCAGGGCTTTCCCATATGCGACCCACCCGGCCCAGTACTTGCCAGCATCGGGACTGGTGCGCTTCGCGAACTCCTCCTTGGTTTCGTGGATGATCAGTGCAAACTTCATGGGCTGCTCCTCAAAGATAGGGGACGATGGAAGAATCGAGCCAACAGACGCCCGTTGGCAGTGCTTCCTGAAGGTGTCGAGGTTGGCCCGAGCAATTCGACAGGAAGTTCAAGATTTCCTGTGAAGTGGGCGACATCATTACCCAAACAAAATCAGCACACGTGTGACGAATGCCGATGCGACCGGCTATCCTTAAACCCCTATGGGAAAGACACGCGAGATCAAGAAGCGCATCAAGGCTGTCGGCAATATCAAACGCATCACCAAGACGATGCAAATGATCGCCACAGCGAAGTTTGCCGCCAGCCAGCAACGTGCGGTCGCTGGTCGCCCCTACACGGATGCATTGTTCGAGTTGGTCTCGCAGTTGGCTACTGCCCTCCGCGATGGCGGGGGCGACGTGACTCATCCCCTGCTGGGTAGTCGCAAAGCAGCCGCCGACGCGAAGGAACTGACGCTCGTCATCACCAGTGATCGCGGCCTCTGTGGACCATACAACGCGGGCGTTCTGCGCACGTCGATGAACTTCCTGAAGACCAATCCAGCCGCAAAAGCCGGAGTCGTTGAGTTGGTCGGCAAGAAGGGGACTGGCTTCTTCAAGTTCGCTGGCGTGCCCCTTGCTGTGCAGCATACGCAGTTTGGCGACAAGCCCAAGTATGAGGACGTGCAGGCCTTGGCTGAGGACTATGCCCGGCGCTTCATCGCGGGCGAAGTCAGCACGGTCCGAATCGTGTACATGAAGTTCCTCTCGCCCAGCAAGCAGACGCCCTTCATCGTGCAGTTGCTACCCTTCCAGACTGATTCGGTCGCCAAGGCTGGTGCCCCTGCTGCTGGAATTGGTACTGGAACTACTGCTGGAACTGCTGGCGGAACCAAGCAAGTCTACAAGTTTGAACCCAGCGCCCCCGAACTGCTCGATTCGCTGCTCCCTGCGGCCATCAAGGCCCTGATGTTCCAAGCCTTCAACGATGCCGTGGTTAGCGAAAACGTTGCCCGCATGGTGGCCATGAAGAGCGCGACCGACGCGGCTGGTAAGATGGGCAAGCTCTACACCCGTAAATTCAACCGTGCTCGTCAGGCTCAGATTACCACTGAACTGACCGAGATTATCTCGGGCGCAGCCGCCTTGGAGTAGGCCCGAAAATTCAATTGATTCGTGTCGATGCAGCTCTCGAAGTTCGGCGGGGGGACGTTACTATTTTTGAGGTCTTGCGCAGTCGCAGCCGGTTCATATAATCTTCGCCGAGTGCTTGGCATGGTCGTATCGGCGGAGGAGCAGGCTTGGAGCGGGAGCAAGATGACAACTCGTCGCCAGCCACACCACCCTCCACGGTTGGTGCCAGTCACGAGGCCTTCCAAAACCTCCTCGATGCGGCTGGGCGGGGTGAATCAACCGCTTCTGAGCAGTTGCTGCCGCTTGTCTACGAACACCTTCGAGAACTTGCCCGCGCAAAGCTTGCCAAAGAACCCAGCGGCCAGACCCTCCAGCCAACGGCGCTGGTGCATGAAGCCTACTTGAAACTTGTTCGCAGCGATCAGACTTGGAACGATCGGCGGCACTTCTTCGCGGCTGCGGCGCTGGCGATGCGTCGAATCCTGGTTGATCGGGCCCGAGCCAAGCGGGGATCAAAACGTGGCGGAGATCTTCGCAAGTTCTCGCTTGAGCAATGGGACAGGCCAGCCGATGGCGCAACGGGCGGGACGCAGTATGCTGCACCCGACCAAGGCGATGACATGGATTGGCTGGCGCTGGAGGAAGCGATGCGGGCGTTGGAGGCTCAGGATAGTGAACTCGCACAAATCGTGCACCTCCGATACTTCGCAGGGCTGACACTCGAAGAGACAGCGTTGGCCATGGGCAAGAGTTCGAGAACGATCAACCGGGACTGGATGGTGGCTCGGGCTTGGTTGCTGCGGCATATGCAGGCAACCCAGCGGGAATGAATCACGCGAGCATGAGTATGAACAGCGATATCCCGAGCATCTCTCCCTCGCCCAGTGGAGTATGGCGTCTCACCAAGGCGATCGTGGGCGAGGCGCTCGAACTGCCGGGGGTCGCGCGTGGGGCATTTGTCGAGCATGCCTGCGAGGGCGATGCTTCGCTGCGGAGCGAAGTTGTTGCGCTGCTCCGCTCGTATGACACGGCTGGAGATTCGTTGAGCGAAGCGGGCGTGCCCGCCGAAACGCTGGCGGATGCTTTGGCAGGACCATCACTGACCGAAGGCATGATGATCGGTCGCTATCGCATTGCAGCGACACTGGGCGCAGGCGGCATGGGTACAGTTTTTGAAGCTATCGACACGGCTCTCGAGCGCCGCGTCGCGATCAAACTGCTCAGCATGGGCTTTTCTTCGAATGCTGCTCGCCGACGCTTTGAGGGAGAGGCTGCGGCTCTGGCCCGTCTCGACCACGCCAACGTCGCGCGGGTCTACGAAGTCGGTGTGCAGCAATCACCCGGTCAGCCGATTTCCGTCCCATACTTTGCCATGGAACTGGTGACCGCGGCGCGGACGCTGGACCAGTTTGTGCGGGAGAGCAAACCTGATCTTCGCGCAATGCTGGCGATGTTCGCCACGATCTGCGATGCCGTACACCACGGGCACACCAAGGGCGTGCTGCACCGCGACCTCAAGCCTGCAAATATTCTTGTGGATGGTTTGGGCGTGCCCAAAGTGATCGACTTTGGCGTCTCTCGACTGGCGGACGCGAGCAACTCGCGATCCACAACGCAAGTAGGCGATGTGGTGGGAACACCCGCGTACTTGCCTCCGGAGGCATTCGAGCAGGGCATGCACGCACTGGACACGCGAGCGGACGTGTATGCACTGGGCATCACGTTCTACGAAGTGCTGAACGGTGCGGGGCCTTTCGATGCCAAGAATCTCACGCCCGCAACGGCACGCGCGATCGTGTGCGGGAAACCGCCCAGAATGCTGGGAAGCCTTCGGAACGACTGCAGAGGTGATGTCGAGACAGTTGTCGCCAAGGCGATGGCAGGAGACGCGAGCGAGCGGTACCAGTCCGCCGAGCAGTTCGCTGCGGATATCCGTCGCATGCTTGCGTACGAGCCGATTGTCGCAAGACGGACCTCATTGGCTCGACAAGCAAGACTGTTCGCCAGACGCAACACGCTGGTCGTCGCTGTCGCGGGTCTGGTGGGCCTGGCGTTGATGATTGGCGCAGGGGGACTTGCCCTGGGCATCGCCAAGGCTCGAGAGAGCGAACGCAAGGCCCTGCAGGAAGCCACTCGCGCCCGGCAAGTCTCCGACTTCCTTACACGCATGGTCAGCTCCGCCAATCCATTTCCTGCGTTGACAGCCCAGGAGAACATGCAGGGTGGCGATGCATCGGCGTGGCCATCACCGGCTCGACCTGGCGTCGCCCCAACTGCTGGCGACTTACTGGAGGGAGCAAGCCAGCAGATCGAGGCGGCGTTTCCCAATGATCTCGCCTTGCAGGCGGACGTGGCACTCTTGCTCGCCGAAACGTCATGGAAACTGGCGGACCCTCGTGCGTATGCCATGGCGATCCGGGCATACCAGTCGATTGTGGATGCCTATGGCACCGATGATCGTCGAACGATATCGATCACCTCGATGCTGTACTCGAATGAGTCTCTGAACAGCACGATCACGAGGCTGCCCGAGATGATGCGGTGTCTGAGCATTCTGAATCAAAGGAACGATGCGGCGGAAGATGCACTCGCGCTCTCGATCTGGAGCACTCTGGTGGCGACCTACGAAACACAAGAGCAACGCCCCGAGGCCCTAAAGATTATTGCAAACCGACGTGAAACACTCTCCCAACGTCGCATCATTCCAGTACTTGAAGAGACTTACCTCGACATCGCGGAACTGCGTGCCAGCGTTGGATATCAGGATCCTGCGACAGCAATCACTCGCCTGCCCGAGTTGCTTGCACGCGCCCAATCAGCGACACCGGGCAAGCAACAACTGCTCTCCGCACTGATTGCCGAAGAGTCTAACTACAAACGCGCGATGGGAGACCTCTTCGGAGCCTTGCAAACTATCGGTGAAGGCACAACCGTTGCAATGCGAATTCGTGGAGGCCAGGACCCACTGGCGTATGAATGGCTCAGCCATATGTGGTTCGTTGCCATGCAATTGAATGATCTGGATACGGCGGAGTTTGCAGCCCGAGAACAAGTCCGTGGTGCACGCGCAATGCTGGGACAGCACACGAACTACACCACCAAGGCTGCGGGACGACTGGCTCGCGTCCTTCTGGCGAAAGAAGTCAAACTCGAAGAGGCAGAAGCCGAAGCCCGCTATGCGGTTGAAGGAATGCCCGAGTTGATCGCAAAGGCGGACGGCTGGGGCGTGTACCACGAACTGCTGGAGGCTTGGGCGATCCGATTACGCGGAAACCCGGCGCGAGCGCTCGATATCATCCGCCAGCGCCAGCATGAGGCATCACGAATCGGCATGACCGAGATCGTCTCCTGGTTGGAAATCATTCGCCAAACTGAAATTGCTCAGTGCAAAATGGACATCGCAGCCGCTCGGGGAGGACTGTCGCCAGCAGAAGCGAGCGAAGTACTATGGCTGCTCAACGACGCATCGTGCCACGCCGATGTGCTGATTCGCAGCTCGGGCAACTGGCCCTCGACCAGACTTGTGGACGAGGCACGCCAACGCTTCGAGAGATTGCCTGATTCCAGCAAACTGTCAGATGCAAATCGCACCCATTGAATCAAAGATTGCCTAGCGTTTCCGGCTATGTCGAACCGAGCCATCGCGTGTGTGGGTCTGCTCATCTTCTCCAACGTATTCATGAACCTTGCCTGGTATGGGCACCTCAAGTGGTTCAAGGACCACAAGCTGGGCTTCTCTTTGGCCGCGCTGGCGCTGCCCATCGCGATATCGTGGCTGCTGGCATTGCCCGAGTACATGCTCCAGGTTCCGGCCAATCGTCTGGGCCACACCAACTACGGCGGTCCTTTCGCCGCGCCGCAGTTGAAGATCATTCAGGAAGCCGTCACGCTCGTGGTCTTCACGGGCATCACGATCTTTATACTGAAAGAGAAGCTTCGCTGGACCGATGGGGTTGCGATGATGCTGATTCTTGCCGCTGTTTGTGTGAGCGTGTGGGGACGACTCGCTTCGCTAACAACCTAAGACGACAAACCGACAACAAAAACACCAGTGGCTACTTCTCCATGGCGTTTATCGCCTCATAGCGCATGCCTACGTCGGTATCTCCCCAGACATACACCAAGAGTTGAGCCTGCCTGCTCGCATCGTTCTCGAAGAGCGCCGCTTCGCCCCGCTTGAACTTCGCCAAGGCGCTCGTACCGGGTGCAAGCGTCGTGATGGCTTGGCGTGCCTCGCCAATGCGACGGCAAAGCGTTACGCTTACATCGCCCACGTTCTTGACCGATGCCTGATATGCCCCGCTGTCGGACTCACCCGCATATACAAATCGCTGACCCGCCTCCACCAGCAGATTCGACGTCAGGTCTGGCGAGCGGCTGGGACTTCGTGGTGCAGCATCACTCGGCGCAGAGCAGCCCGCCAAGCCTCCTCCGGCTGCCAATCCAAGCCCTATCACGACGAACGCTACGAATGAAAATGACCTGGAGAATTTTTGACTTCGCATGCCCCCGTTTCGATGACGCAAACGCTTTGGATGCTCGCTTCGAACCCTTCTACCCTCGACCCATGTCCAACGACTTCGTCACACTCCCCCGCGATACCAACCAAGCCCTGGGCATCGCCCAATATGCCATCGACTTCATGTCCGACGCTTCGGGCAAGCGTGGCGAGCCGGACAATTCCGTACTCGAACGCACCAACTGGTTCTTCACAGACGCGTGCATCTGCGGCATCTCGGCCCTGTCGCTGGGCACGAACGCGCCGACCCTCTTGCGCGATGAAGCGATGTTCTACAGCACGCCAGTGAGTGGCAGCGGCACGATGCAAGGCGTGCCTTGGGCACGGGCCGGATCGACCGTGCGGACGGGCGTGCCCTGCTTTGGAAGCAACGTTGATGTGCAAGTCGAAAAAGCGATCGTTGCAAACTGCGCCGCCGTGCGGGAGTGGGACAGCAACGGGACAAACTTCGGGTATAACCCTAGTCGAAAGCAGACGGCGGGCGAGTTCGGGCACAACGACTTCTATGCCGTTGCCCTCGCCGCGGCCCAGTTGCGTGGCAAGAACGGCGCATTCGCGCTCCGCGGGATGATTCTGCTGGACGAGATTCGCGGTCGTCTCGCAGAGGCCTTCAGCCTCAAAAGTTACAAGATCGATCATGTCGTGCATGGTGCCATTGGCAGCGCCGCAGCCTTTGGCGCGATGATGGGCGCGACCGCAGAGCAGATCGAGTCAGCTATCGGCATGGTCATCGCTCACTCGATTCCCTTCCGCGCCATTCGCGCGGGCAAGCAACTCTCCGACAGCAAGGGTGCCAGCGCCGCCATCAGCACCGAGGCCGCGATCATGGCCATCCGCCGCAGCATGATGGGCTTCCTTGGACCCCGCGATATCTTCCGCAATCCCGAGGCGATTTTCCGGCTCTTCCAGGGACCAGGGCAACTCTTTGCGAAGACCGAGAGCGCGGGCACGGGCATTCCCGATGCAGTCAAGGGCAAGGACTTTGCCTCTCCCTTTGATCTGTACCTGGCTCGCACGGGCGATGACTTCGCGGTCATGGGTATGCACTTCAAACTGGGCCTCTACGAGCATCAGAGTGCGGGTGCGCTGCAAGGGCTGATCAATCTCATCAACGCCCAGCCGCACTTGCTCGACGACCGAACCGGCGACTGCATCAAGGCCATGCGCGTCCGCGCCTATGAGCCTGCGTTTGGCATCATCGGTGACCCCGCCAAGCGTGATCCCAAGACTCGCCAATCCGCCGATCACAGCATGCTCTACCTCGTCTGCACCATGCTCCGTTCGGCCTTGGAACTTCGGGCCGCCGGGCACAAGGGGAAGATGACTTGGAAGGAACTGATGCTCAGCCCCAACGACTTCACGCACGACGCGCTCTACCACCCTGTCACTCGGGCCCTCATGCTGAAAATGAGTTTCGAGCATGGCGGGGCCGAATACGACGCCAAGTATCCGGATGGAATCCCCACCAGCATGGTCATTACCGATGAGCAGGATGAGTCCTTCGACAGTGGCATGGTGATGTACCCGGGTGGGCACGCGCGCAATCATCTTGGCCCAGACAAGGTCGACCTCAAGAGCGTTCTGGACCACAAGTTCCGCCTGCTTGGTGCGTTCGCGGCGAACAAACCCGAGCCGCTGATCAAGCGGCTGAGCGACCTGGAGAAGAAGTCCATCAAAGATGTCCAGAGCCTGATGGACTTTGCTTACAACCTCCAGGGGAAGTACGAATAAACTGCACTTGATAAAATGCATTGCACAGCCTTGTTCGCGGCGTTCGAAATCGACGCGCTCCTTTACCGAATCATCCCGAGTACTCTCCCGTAGGAGGCATCATGTCGATCTCACTGTTCGCTCGTCTGGCCCAGCGTCACAATCCCGTCTCTGCCGCACAACGCCGTGTGTTCCTCCAGCAGTCGCTCGCCGTCGGCGCTGGGCTCCTCCTGAGCAATCTCCCCAGCGCGTGGGGCAAGTCACGACCGATGTTCGCCGCCAAGCGCGTGGTTGTCATCGGCGGGGGCTTCGCCGGTCTTTCCTGTGCGTATGAACTCAAGATGGCCGGGCACGATGTGACGCTCATCGAAGCCACCAACCGCGTGGGCGGACGTGTGCTGAGTTTCAACAAGGCAAACGGCAACGAGTTTGTGCCCGGTCGCAACGTCGAAGGTGGCGGCGAATTGATCGGCAGCAATCATCCGCTCTGGGTCGCCTATGCCGCGAAGTTCAATCTCGAGTTCCTTGACGTCCACGAGAGCGAGATGGACTTTCCAATCGTGCTGGGCGGCAAGGTCATCAAGGGCGATGATTCTCTGAAAATCTACGAGGATTTGGATGCGACGCTCTCAACCATGGATGCCGACGCCTTGACCATCGACCCCGATGCGCCATGGAACAGCCCAAACGCCGCCGCTCTCGACAAGCGAAACATCGCGGACTGGATCAACGCGGCCCAAACCAGCGACCTTGCCAAACAGGCAATCGCGGCCCAACTGGCAGGCGACAATGGCGTTGCCAACGACAAGGCGAGCTACCTCGGGATGATCACGTCAGTTAGGGGTGGTGGCCTCGAGAAGTACTGGACCGACAGCGAGGTCTATCGCTGCAAAGGTGGCAACCAACAACTCGCCCTGCTGCTAGCCAAGGAACTTGGCGACCGCATCGTGACCAAACTCTCCGTCCGCAGCATCGACACACAACCCAAGGGCGCGTCCGACAAGTGCATCGTCACCTGCGCCGATAGCCGCACCATCGAGTGTGATGAGGTCGTCCTCGCTGTCGCGCCCAGCGTCTGGCAACGCATCGAGATCAAGCCAGGTCTGCCCGCTGGGCTGGAGGTCGGCAGGAACGTCCAGATGGGCACCAACACCAAGTTCCTCAGCCACGTCAAGCGTCGCTTCTGGCAGGACAACAACCTCGACCCAGCTTGCCTCGCCGAAGCATCCGATTTCACCTGGACATGGGACGGTACCGATGCTCAGGACGCGACTGCTGGCGACGGGGGCGATGGGGGAGCGGGAGGCGAAGGCGAATCGGCCAACCCAAACCCACCCCAGCATGCGGCTTGCCTCTCCGCATTTTCTGGCGGCCCCGCTGCGGAACGCACTCGCGCTCGTGGAAGTGACGATCGCAAGAAGGTCTACGCCGAACAAATCGAAAAGGTGTTCGCGGGTTACGCCGCAAACCTCGTTGACACGCCTCGGTTCATGGACTGGCCCGGCATGCCCTTTGTCGGTGCTGGCTATAGCTTCCCAGCCCCCGGTCAGGTAACGACCGCTGGTCCCTTGCTCAACAAGGCCCACGCCAACGGACGGTTGCATATCGCCACCGAAGCCTGTTGCTACAAGTTTGTTGGGTACATGGAAGGTGCATTGCAAGCGGGTGTGGCTGTGGCAAAGCGAATCAACGGGTGAGTGCCTTATATTTTGCTCTCCACTTTTCGGACCCATGCAAGAGCGACAGTTACGAACCATAACCGCGGACGGCAGGTGCTCGCGTTGAATTTCAAATCAAATCAGCGAATCTGCTCACGCCGATGCTCACGCTGTGCAAGTATTCAACGTTGGTGCCTGGGCACAATTGGATTTTCTGCCACATCGAAATTGATCCGTTTCACAACCAAAGTCTTTACACCGTATCGCAACGGAGTCAGATATGAAGACCAACATCGCACGCTTGGCCAGCAGCATGACCATCGCCCTCGGGACATCGCTTGCCAGCGTCGCACTCGCCCAGAACACGTTGCTGACATACGTAGACTCGACACTGGACGCGGTCATCCTGCTGGATCCAGTCACGGGCGCGCCCGTGAACTTTTCCTTTATTGGCGACATAAACGATCCACAGACGTACGACCTAAGCACGCCAATCGAAGCGATTCAGGTCAACGACGAGATCTGGCTCTCTGACCAGATCAGTGACGCGATCTTTCGTTTCACCGCGAATGAAACTGCTCCGACGTTCATCGCTGCCATCCGGGGCCAGGTGGACAACATGCGCGGGTTGGCCAAGGTCGGCAACCGCGTGTATGTCTCGAACGCTGGCACGGCCAATGGCGCACCGGGCAGTGCGATCCTCGTCTACGAAACTGATGGCACACGCGTCGGTCACATCGTTGTCACCAACCCTTTGACAAATCTGCCCGTCGACCCCTTCGATGTCGCCGACTTCAACGGCCGACTCCTCATCACCGACATCCAGGGTGAGGATCTGGTTGTGTGCGATGTCGATGGCTCCAATGTCCAGGTCCTCTTCGACGGCAATAGCAACTTGATGGATTTTCCCCAGCAGGTGACGGTCTCCAACACCGGTCCCGGCAATACCCAGGAACTCTGGGTCAATGCGTTCAGTTCGCCCGCCGGCGTCTATCGTTTCAGCACCGCGGGGGTGCAACTCAATTACTACCCCGTGACCACAGGCGGACGCGGCGTGTGGCCTCTGCCCGATGCGAGCGGAGCCGCCTTGAAGTTCCTCTTCACAGATGGCGTTGTCGTCACTGGCGGATTGCAGATATTCGACACTGGCACCGGCCTTTCCTCGCAGTTCTTCGGCGGAGGCGGGCGTTTTATCGCGAAAGTGACCTTCATCCCCCCGCTCGTCTGCAACGACATTGATATGAACAATGACGGTTCATCGTTTGATCCCCAGGACATCGATGCCTTCTTGAGCGTCTTCAGCGAAGGTCCCTGTATTCCTGATACCAACATCTGCGACAACATCGACTTCAACAACGACGGCTCAATCTTTGACCCCTGCGACATCGACAGTTTCTTGGTGCAGTTCAGCGAAGGCCCCTGCACACTCTGCGGAACCTGAAAGTCGCCCGGCGCAGTTTCGTCAATCCTTACCTTCAACTACGGCTAAAGGAAGTCTCGGTGCTTCTCGTGCTGACACTCAGCCACTGCCCTTCACAACAGTTCCCACGCCAACGCCTCGCGTAGCGTTTCATGCTGCCATCGATACTGCGCATGCCGCACCACATCCGGCATTGCTCGTGTACTCGTGCATATCGCCTCTTCCTGCCCGCCAAAGACGCTGCCCAGAATCCATCGCGGCATCCGCGCGAGCAGCGGACGATCCACCGCTCTCGCCAGTTCTCGGCAGAAGTCGCCCGCCCGTGCGGGCAATGGCGCTACTCCGTTGACCGGCCCCACGATCCACGGCGTTTGCATCACACACAATACCTGAGCCACCGCGTCGTCGAGGCTGACCCAAGGCCACCACTGCGTCCCAGGCGAGGGAATCGCGCCAAGCCCCACACGGAACAAAGGGAGCATCTCCCGCAGTGCCCCGC
>Ga0163154_10009063_pt1 | contig 11433 bp, 13 predicted proteins | sample OliLakLV19MP9P1_FD_148649 | JGI IMG/M metagenome (GOLD analysis project Ga0163154, IMG submission 148649) | Freshwater microbial mat bacterial communities from Lake Vanda, McMurdo Dry Valleys, Antarctica - Oligotrophic Lake LV.19.MP9.P1 | ecosystem: Environmental > Aquatic > Freshwater > Lake >...
GAACCGCCCACAATGCTTGGGCGAACACGAGATTCGCCCCTACGCACCCGTGTCGCTGCCTACCCATGCGGCTCAGGCACGCCATACAGCCTATATGGATCAGCCGTGCGCCAGTGCCGGTACAATTCGACAAGCGCCCGTGGTTTGAATAGATGGCATGCTGCCTTTCCAATTTTGGCATGCCGAATGAGCCCCTGCTGGTCGGCGAGATTCCAAACCTTCTGCCAGGCATCCTCGGGTGTATCGCGATAGCCAATATTCCAGTGTTGGAGATCGTAGAGGCTCCGCACCGATTCGGGAATCTCGCTATAGGCGGCGATTGCTGCTGGCAGTGGCGCATCTTCAGCGGCGTGCATGCTCGAACAGCGATGAATGCCAACCCCAAGCAGTAAACACCAGCCATCCATATCGAGCAGATGCTGGTAGCCTTCTGTATGGGCTTGGGCATCCTGGCCCCATGCACAGGTTCGGAAGAAGCTCTGGCCAGAAACAACATCAGCGCGCTGTCGGAAGGTATCGGCAACCAGCCCCATTCCCGTTGGTTCAGTGCCATCGAAGGGCAATATACGAACCTTCCATGTCACACCCAGCGCTGTGTCAGCATCATCGAGCGGCACTGCCGGGCTCACCGGGTACGCCGACATCACCAGCGTTCCATCCAGGCCAACGGTGTCGATCAATGCGGCAATGATCGCCTCCGCACCACCATCGATCCAGCCGAATGCGCTGAGTGAACTGTGTACCTCGATAACTGCACCATGGGTTATTCCTAGTTCACGCAACCGAACGGCTAGATCGTGAATGGTGACAGGCATAGGATCTCTCCAGAACCGCGAACCACAGAACCACGGAAGCGAGACCTGAACCGAAACAACGGAACAGATCGGTTCGCTGTATTTCAATACATCTTCGATGCCACCACAATGCTGTAGGGCGGTTCGTGAATCCCACGATGGTATTGCTACGTTGAAGCACTCAGCGAACCCACCCGAAACATTGTACGTATCATCCATTGTTCGCACGTATTGCTATACGCGCTCTACACCCGGATATGTGGGCTGCGCTGTGGCTATGAATGCCGAACTGCACTCATGATCCCGCTAGCGGGCTTGTTCACTTGCTCGCTTGTTCGCTTGTTCAACATTCTGACTCCTGACTCCTGATTCCTGACTTCTCGCCCCTACCAGCGTGGGAAGCGTGCCTGCCAGCCCGGCTCGATCTTCTGCATCTCGAATTGATCATCACGAACAGTCAGGCCGCAATCCACATATTGCTGATGCATGCGCGCTAACTCACTATGATCCAGTGTCACGCCTAGCCCTGGCTCATTTGGTACTGCCAGGCTACCATGCTCAAAGTTCAGCTTGCCGCCAACAATGATCTCTTCGGCCTGCCAGGGGTAGTGCGTATCGCAGGCATAGGTCAGGTTTGGCACAGCAGCAGCCAAGTGCGTCATGGCGGCGAGTGAAATACCCAGATGTGAATTTGAATGCATCGAAAGGCCAATCTTCCATGTCTGGCAGATACGCGCCAATTGCACTGATGCGCGCAGGCCACCCCAGAAGTGATGATCGCCAAGAATGATCTGTACCGATCCGAGCTGGATCGTCGCGGGCAGATCGGCAAAACTCACACAGCACATGTTGGTCGCCAATGGCAGGCTGGTTTGTTTTGCCAGCATAGCCATTTCTGCCTTGCCGGCCACCGGATCTTCATAGTATTCGAGCAGCCCTTCGAGCGGTTTGGCACAGGCCATACTGGTCTCCAGGCTCCATGCGGTGTTGGGATCGATCCGCAATGGCGTTGCTGGCCCATAGGCATCGCGCAGCAATCGAATCGTGCGTATCTCTTCTTCCGGTTCCAGCACACCAGCCTTGAGTTTGAGCGATGCAAAGCCAAAGGCCTTCGTCATGGCCAGCGCCTGGGCAACCAATTCCTCGGCATTCAGCGCTTGTTGTTGGCGAGCCAATGGCCAGCCATCAACGGCATTCGGATCATCTGCAAAGCCATATGGCCCACCAGCACCATGGTGTTTATAGAACAGGTAGGCGCTAAAATCGACCCGCTCGCGCACATGGCCGCCTAGCAGATCGCCAACAGATCGATTGGTCGCTTTGCCGATCATGTCCAGACAGGCGACCTCGATCGCACCAAAAGTGCGTGGCGATGAGTGCAACCGCCCTTCCCAGAATGGAGTATTGGCGCTACTATTCTGCTGATCGCCACAGATCTGGTGTTCCAATTCGGCTAAGCGAAATGGATCACGGCCAATTACCAGATCGGTAACTTTATTGAGATCCTCAACCACCGCTGCGCCGCCATGCGTCTCGCTGATACCGGTTGTGCCATCATCGGCAACCAGCTCAATGATCGTCCGCAATGCATATGGAGCGTGTAATCCCATTGCCGCCCGCACTGGTGGATCACCAAATGCGATTGGTGTGACGCGATACTCAACGATCTTCATGTTGGCTCCTCATCGCCGCTGATGCAATCCAACCCTGCTTACCATTCGTACCAACCGAGCGAACCACCAATCCGGCCTGAACACAGGCCTCCTGCAAAAACGCATCCAGCACACCAGCAGGAACCTGGGTGCCATGATCACGAGCGGCAATATGATCGAGCGTGAACACAACCCGCCGCAGCCGCCCACGCCCGCCCGAACAAACAACCATCCTTGGGATCACGGCACGCCGCGCATGCACAACATAGCCGCGCACCTGTGCAAACTCAGCTACATGCAACGCTTCCTCACGGCCCCACCTGGATACCCATAACTGCCCGTGTTGATCGACACGAAAACGATTCACTCGCCCAACGATCAATGCCACTGGCCACCCGACCGCTATCAGCCCACCGATTCCGAGAAATAATAATGGCCGATTGGTGAAGGAGGATTGCTCACTCAACAGCCCAATCGCAACTATTGTCAATCCAACTGCTGGAATAAGGAGCAGGTACAGGCCGATCTGGTGGATAGTGAACGCGCCGCGCAAGCCTTCGTAGGTGCTGATTTCGGCTTGCGGCTTGCCAGCAGGGCTACGCATGATCCGAAACGTCACCATCCAACACACAGCAAGCACTATACCCGCAAGCACAATCGCCACGAGTTGATTGGTGATCCACAAAGCCGCCAGAACCAGCAGGAGTATCCCAGCCAGCCATGTACCAACGACCAGCAGGGTCTGAAGCCAGGAAATAGCAATGGTAATGCGGGTTCCGCGCATGAGTACGCCTTCATTGAACCAAGAACCAAGTATTCAGGAGTCAGGAGTCAGCATACGCAACCGCAGAACCACAGAATTGCAGAGCCAAGAGCGCAAGGGAACAAGCAAATAAAGGAACAAGCACAATGTTTATCGATACGGTTTTGTTTCCTTGTTCAGGGTGCGGTTCTTAATTCTTAGTTTTCGGCTCAGCCAACCTGTTCGCTTGGATCGATGGTTTGTGGCACTGGCACTGTGCTTAAGCCAGCAGCATGGGCTGCTTCCAGGCGGCGGCGCAAATCCCACAGGCGCAGCAACTCTGCCTCGATCTCGGCCAGGCGTGGGTGTTCGGCAGCGGTCACACGGTCGTCCTCATAGATCTGCTCACGCTCCTTGGTCAGCTTGATAATCTCGGCGACCACTTCTTCGATCTTCATGACTTCTCCTCTGCTCGCTATAGCCATCCTATCGGATGTGTAAAATCGGATGTAAAAAAGGGGCGGGGGTTTCTTTCGGGCTGCGCCCAAACCCGCTTTGTGCTACGCGCCTTTACAACTCAAATAGAATGCTATAGGTATCGCAAATTATATTCGATGGGTTTAGTATACGCTGCATAGCAGAAGCTGCAAGCAAGAAATGGGCCACATATGCAAAGACGCCTCGCTGCTGAGATCACCGTGCAATGAGTTTAGGAGTTTGGAGCACGCAGAACGCTTGGCAGCACCATAATATACTCGCCAAACCGAAACGTTAGTGATCCTGTAAAATTCAACTCATCCGGCGAGCCAAAGGTACCATCTGCCGATATTGCCTGGTAGGGATTAATGATGGTGCCAGTTGCTATGTAGATGAGCCTCCCTCCCAGCGGCAGTGTTGTGATCGTCTGGTTTAGAGCATCAATCCCATTGGCAGCAGGACAGACAGCGCCATCACTGGCTGTACAGATCCAACTGAAGGTATGCACATTGGTCGGGATCGGGATGTTGATCTGTGTGTCATCGGCACTATCCGGGCCTTGGTTCTCGACCATGAAGGTGATCGTGACGGTTACACCGGATCGTTGCACCTGATTGCTCGTAACCAGCCGAACCTGTGGTTGGGCCAGCTTGATCACGAAGACATCTTCGGATCCCACATTGGTCAGCGGCATTAAACCTGGTCCCGGGTCAAAGTCGACCGTATTCTCAAAGAAGCCGGTAGTATAGACATTCGCAGACCCATCGACTGTGATATCATATCCGTCATCTCTGCCCATCCCACCTAGTTGCCTAGCCCAGACATACCGACTTCCAGCGCTGTAGATCGAAATAGTAGCTAATACTATCCCGACAGCGACAAGCAGCGCTATGACACGAAGCCATGCTCCTCGCTTGATTGGTCGCCAGGATCTATCTATCGAACCCATCGCGTTACTCCATCAACGAAGTTTTCCGGTATGCTCCCTCACCCAATCGGCTCAGGCTGCCCACCATTACGGGCCGAACGATACAGCGCCTCAATCGCTCGCATATTGGCGGCTGCCTCAGTAGGCGGGTAGCGCAGCGGCACGCCATCCAATACACAATCGGCAAAATGCTCGACCATCAACTGATATTCGCCAGCCGGCTCAGTGGAGTGGCTGTCTTCACTCTGCCGCCCCTTATGGATGGTGAAGGAATATGCAGTATCGTTGCGTAGCACAAACGCTGAAGGCACATTAAGATAGCCCTCAACACCAGCGGCCTGGTATGCTTCGCGCCGTTCCAGTGTCAGTGCTGCATCGAACTGCGCCAGCAGGCCATTGGCCCAGCGTAGCGTCCCGGCGATCTGCCCATCAACGCCACTATCGGCCCAGATTGCGTAGGCCTGCGCTTCGATTGGTTCACTGCCAGCCAGCGTGCGGCTCACATTCACACAATAGCAGCCAACATCCATCAGCGCCCCGCCGCCAAGCTCGGCACTCAAGCGAATATTAGATGGATTCGTCAGCCGAAAGGTGAAGGCACTCTTGATCATGCGAAGCTCGCCAATTGCCCCATTAGCAATCAAATCGCGGACAAGCTGCGTCTGCGGGTGGAAGCGATACATAAACGCTTCCATCAACAATACTCCGGCCTGTTCAGCGGCAGCGGCCATCTGATCACACTCAGCAGCATTCAGGCCAAGTGGTTTCTCGCACAGAATATGCTTGCCAGCAACTGCGGCCTTGATCGTCCACTCGCAATGCATACTATTTGGCAGTGGAATGTAGATCGCATCAATATCATCGGCGGCCAGCAGTTCCTCATAGCTGCCATACACCTGTGGAATGCCAAGTTGATCGGCAAAGACATGGGCTTTGGCAAGATCACGGCTTGCCACGGCAGCAGCAGTACCATTTCGCGAATGCTGAATAGCGGGAATCACCGACGAACGCCCAATATTGGCGGTGCTAAGAATGCCCCAACGCAGTTGTGGTGTCGACATGAATAGCTCCTATATAAGCAACATGAGTCAAGCCCGCGCATCCAAGCGCAGCGCAATATCCCACAACGGCTCACGGGCTGCAAGTGGAAGCAACTCCGCTTCCTCAACCAGGATGCGCCAAGCAACCGAGCGCCAGGCATCCTCGCGCATATTGAAGAAGGTCAGCCCGAACATCCACGCATCGGCAGCCTGTGGGAACACATTCCCAGGGTGTGCGCGGGTAGCTGCTTCCTCTGCGATCACCCAGGCGCATAGATCGCACAGCAATGCTGCATTAGCCTCCTGCCGCCTCAGTAATGCAGCCAATAACAGCACCCCAAGTGCGCAGAATGGCCGCTCGACATCCTCGGTTGGCTGTGTGAGCACCCGCCATGCAACAAAACGCAGGGCTGCTTCCGTCGCTATCGGGCCGAATGTTAGCACACTAGCGATCAACTGGATGAGCGTCTGGTTTTCACCATCGAAATAGGGCCAATTGGCCGGTTCCGCTGCCGCTCGTAGCAGTGCCGCACAACAAAATGCCCGCATGAGCTGCCCATCTGGCCCAATTCGCCCTGGCTTCCACTGCGGATCATCGGGTTCCGACCAACGGATCAGTTCGAGAACCTCTTTGGGTTCCCAGTGCATTGGTGCCAGAATAATCCGATCATCGCGGATACTACGCAGAGCAACGAGATGTTCTGCTGCATCCATGCCATAATCGGCTGCCGCAATCTCTTCCAACAGCGTATCATCGATCTGTGGGCAAAGCCAATCCAGCAGCACATCGGGATCTGGGTTACATGCTGCTAAGAGCAAGCGGGCGTGTTGGTGGAGATCGGGATTCTGCATTGCTTAGTTCTCCAGGGTGGATGCCGCTGTGCGCGGCAGGCATTTCTTGGCCGCTATGCGCTGCGGCATCCAGAGGGTACCCGACCAGCATGTGACGATGGTGGCCTGTTGGGGCGCAGCGTGCTGTGCCCGTACGTGTTCCTTGGTTCCACAGTTCTCGGTTCTGCCACAACTGTGATCGAGATGTGTTCGTAACTGCTTCCTGCTAGCGCCTGAAAGCTGATGGCTGAGAGCTGAAAGCTAATTCTGACTCCTGAATTCTGAATACTTGGTTCTCGCTTCAGCGATATATGCTATTCTAATCAGCATACATCTTTTATGGAGAAAGGGTTATTTTTATGGTCAGTACTTCACTCGATCCACAGTCACAGGCAACCCTCGATTCGATTCTCCAGTTTCATAATACATTTAACACCCATAATGTTGATGCGATTATGACACTCATGACCGACGATTGCATCTTTGAGAATACCTTCCCAGCACCAGACGGGCAACGTTTAGTTGGGCAAGCCGCAGTCCGTGAGGCCTGGGAGACGCTTTTTCAGGGTTCGCCACAGGCCTATTTTGCAGTTGAAGACGTGTTTGCGAGTGCTGATCGTGGCGTGCTGCGCTGGACATACACCTGGGGCACGCCCGAAACAGATCCCGGCCATATTCGCGGAGTCGATGTTATGCAAATTCGGGATGGGAAAGTGGCCGAGAAATTATCGTATGTCAAGGGCTAATGCGAACTGGAAGTCAGCTGGTGAATACCTTTATTATAATGTTGGTCATCGATTGTGACTAACGAACAACATCGAAGGTGGAGCCTGTGCTATGAAGATTGCCAAAATCGAACAATTCTTTCCACGCATTCGTTGCCGATTAATTAAGATTACGACGGATGATGGCACTATTGGCTGGGGCGAAACAACCCTGGAAGGCAAACCGCGCAGCACCGTTGCAGCTGTTGAAGAACTGGCCGAGTATCTGCTTGGCACGGATCCGCTACTGATTGAACACCACTGGCAGCAGATCTACCGATCTGCGTTCTTTCGCGGTGGCCCAGTGCTGATGAGCGCCCTCTCTGGGATCGACCAAGCATTATGGGATATTGCTGGCAAATATTATAACGTTCCTGTCTACCGGTTGCTTGGTGGCCCGGTCCGCGAGCGCATTCGCGTCTATGCTCATTGGGGCATTCACGATCTGAGCGATAGTGGACTCGATACGGCTCGCCAGCGCCTCAATTGGCTACAGAAGAGCGGCTATACCGCCTTCAAAAGTGGGCCGGGCGGAGCCTGGCGCGGCCATGAGCCACCAGCGGTGATCGACGCATTTATTCGGCGGGCCTACCTCATGCGTGAGTGGGTTGGGCCAGAAGTCGAGCTGGCCTTTGATTTTCATGGCAAAATGACACCAGCGCTGGCGATTGAGATCTGCCACGAGATCAAGGGCATGCGCCCAATGTTTGTTGAGGAACCAATCCCGCAGGAGAATGTGCCAGCACTACGGCGAGTGGCTGAAAGTGTGCCAGTGCCAATTGCAACTGGGGAGCGGCTGCTGACCCGCTGGGGATTTCGTGAGGTGTGTGAGCTTCAGGCAGCTGCCTATCTGCAACCCGATCCCTCGCATGTTGGTGGGATCACAGAGCTGAAGAAAGTGGCGAATCTGGCTGAAATCTACTATCTCCATATCGCGCCCCACTGTGCGATTGGCCCGGTTGCACTGGCTGCTGCCCTGCATGTGGATGCGGTAATACCCAACTTCCTCATTCAGGAACATATCGATGCCAGCCTTGGCGAGGGGCTATTACGCGAACCTTGGCAGGTACACGATGGGTATATTAATCTGCCAACTCAGCCTGGCTTGGGCTTCGAGATCGATGAACATCTGGCCGAGCAAACCCTGCAAACCTATGAAGAGGAACTTGGCGGCCAGTTCTACTATCCAGATGATGGCAGTGTTGCCGATTGGTAATGGCAGAATGGCACCCATAAAGAAGGGACCGATAATCATCGGTCCCTTGGTGCACAAAGCAGGCCAATCGTCAGGCAGTGCGCCCCTTGATCATGCGGGCGATCACCACCACCAGTACTGCTCCAACAACCGAAACAATCAGGGTTGTTAGATTAATCCCAGTGACCATATCGACGCCGAAGATCAGGCTAGCAATCCAGCCGCCAACGACCGAGCCAATAATACCTAGGCCAAGGTCGCCCCACAAGCCATAGCCCGAGCCCTTCATCAATTTACCAGTAATCCATCCAGCGGCGATTCCAATAATAATCGTTGCGATCAGACCCACAGTGTGCCTCTTTCTTGGTTACAGTTCATGGTAACCATCATTGCGTACAGTACTTATCCCTGGGCAAGGCGCTTGATCTTCTCAATCGTCTGTTTGACATCCCGTGCGTCCATTGGGTTCCCACCAGCGACAAATTCGCCAATAATGCCGCCCTGTGCATGATATTCGCGCTTATACAGCAGCTTTGTATCATTGGCTCCAATCCCGAAAAACCCGCCAGCCTTATCCAAATCAAAGGTATGGGTCGTCTGCTGGCTATCCTTGGTGGTGACAACCTTGATCAGGCCGCGATCAGTATCAACTTCGGTGATTGATGCTGTTCCACTCTCGGTTCCTTCCTGCCACTGAAACGTAGCACCCTGTGTGATCGACTCCAGGCCAGTGATCTGGTCCGCATCGGGGAACCATTGCCCCCACGATTGCGGATTGATCATCAACGCCCAGACCTGCTCAATGGATGCGTCGATCGTCACATGTTGCTCGAATGTTGCCATGTGTGCTCTCCCTCTGCGCGTTCTGCGCTACTATATACCCAGCAGCTTGCCCAACATGCCCATCAATCCGCCGTCTTCACTCTTCCCAGAGGCCCCAAGTACCTGGCCAACAATATCCATCACGCCACTATCCGATTGTTGAAGGGTATCCTGTTCCTTTTGCAGCGTTGTCGCCAGCCCATTTGGATCAAGACCCTGCTGATGTGTCTGCTGACCAAGCACACCTAGCACAATTGGTGCCAACGTTTGCAATAATTGGCCGCCATCAAGGCCAGTTTGCTGTGTCAGGTTCTGTTCAACTTGCTGGGTCTGATCGCCAAGCACATGTTTCATGATCTTAGCGCCATCGCTAACTTGCGGGTTGGCTAGCACCTGACCCAGATTATTCAGCACGCTGCCATTATGGTCTTGTGTCAGCGCATCGTGCAATGAATTCGCGCCCTGCTGCGATGAAGCATTGCGTGCCAGCGCCGCCAGCAGCAATGGGATCGCAATAATCAGCGCCCGCTCAACCGTCGCCGGATCCACATTCAGGCGCTGGGCAAGCTGCTTTACCAGCGCTGGGCCAAACATGCCCATAATCATCTGCACAATCGGGCCACCGCCAACACCACCAGCCAGGCCACCACCAGGATTCTGTTGTACGCCACCGGTTGAGCCACCCAATGCACCACCAAGGATCTGGGTCACAACATCAAATATGCCACCGCCCTGGCCACTCTGGCCGCCCTGCATCGCCTGTTGCTGCGATTGTAGTGTACTTGCAATCGCGTTTGGATCCAGGCCCTGTTGGCGCTGCTGCTGGCCAAGGGCGCCCAACACAATCGGTGCCAGGATCTGCAATAATGCGCCACCATCCAGGCCAGCCTGCTGCGAAATGCCCTGCTCCACCTGCGCCCGCTGGTCGCCAAGCACATGGCGCAAAATGCCATCGCCCGAGCCTTGCTGGTAGCCGTTAATCGTCGTCGGCAGATTCTGAAGCGCACCACCATCGTGATCACGAGCCAGTGCCCCGGCCAACGACTGAGCGCCATCGGCTGTTTGCGTATTGCGGGCCAGCGCTGAAAGCAGCACCGGTAGACCAATCTGGATACCCTGCTGGGTTGTCTGTGGATCAACTCCCAGCTTCTGGCTGATCAGATTGATCGCATCGGGATCAAGCTGCCTGAGCACGGTACTGAGTGTATCACTCATCGAATTGTTCTCCTTTATCAACCAGCGCGATCAAGATATTATGAGTGTCTATCATACAGGCAATATGATTCTATGATGCAAGCAATACAAACAATATAAAATCGTACGGGCGTATAGCATACGCCCAATAACGGCCATACTCATATGACGAGCTCATCTCTGAATAGTCACACCTCATAGAAGTTGCTTTTTTGTTCACAAAATGAATATGGAAAACATTTCAACTCCTTGCATGGCAGGTGTACACTCAATGCGTTATTTAACAATTACAAGCCAATCGAGGAGAGCATGCATGAGCTGGAATGATCAAGAAGACAACACAATCTATAAAGTTGTTGTCAACCACGAGGAGCAGTACTCAATCTGGCCTGCCGAAAGGGAGAATCCATTGGGCTGGCGTGATGTTGGCAAATCCGGCCCGAAGCAGGAGTGCCTCGCCTATATCAAAGAGGTCTGGACCGACATGCGCCCGCTGAGTCTGCGTAAAAAGATGGAAGAGATGGGCCAGTAGTGCGAGCGTAAGTATGGAATGTCGTATCGGATGCGGGGCCTGCTGTATTGCCCCATCGATCTCATCGCCGATCCCCGGAATGCCACATGGCAAACCAGCAGGAGTGCGTTGTGTTCAACTCACTGAAGCAAACCATTGCAAACTCTTTGGCAAACCAGAACGCCCAACAGTCTGCATCAGCCTGCGCCCGCACCAGGATATGTGTGGAAACTCAGCATTCGATGCGTTACTACGGCTTACCCTGCTTGAGCATGCCACCACACCCGATCACGACAGTCTGATACAATAGGGTTGAATAGCTGTCGATGAAAGGAGCGCACCCGCGTGAGCGATTCAATTCTATTGAGCGAGATTGCCGAACAACCTGCCGCGTTGGAGCAGCTGCTACACGCTGAGACGCTGCCGGTTCGATCAATCGCTCAGGCGCTCAACCAGCGGAACATAACCTATGTGCTGATTGTC
>Ga0163154_10009071_pt1 | contig 11422 bp, 10 predicted proteins | sample OliLakLV19MP9P1_FD_148649 | JGI IMG/M metagenome (GOLD analysis project Ga0163154, IMG submission 148649) | Freshwater microbial mat bacterial communities from Lake Vanda, McMurdo Dry Valleys, Antarctica - Oligotrophic Lake LV.19.MP9.P1 | ecosystem: Environmental > Aquatic > Freshwater > Lake >...
CCAGCGACGTTGGGGTCGGCTTGCGCAATGCGACCGAACTGGGTGACGTCATACGAGATGCCGCCGCGCGAGATGGTGAGTGCCGCAGCCTTGTCCCAGTTGTTGGTCACGAAGGCGGCAAAACAGGGAGGCTGAATGCCGACGTAAAACGATGGCGTCGCGAGGACGAAGTCGCAGCCGATGCTCCCCTTGCTTGCGGCGGCCGCATCACACGCGGGAATGCAGGTGCCGCCTGCACAGCCCTCATCCGGGCCGCAGGTCTGGACGACGTTGCCCGCGCCGTCGACCACGAACTTGAGATCGGAGCTGCAGCCGAGCTCGTTGCCGCCTCCCCCGCTACCACCGGTGCCGAAGCCCAGACCACCCACCACCGCTGCCTCCGCTCCCGGGGCTCGAAGAGCCGCCGGCGCCAGCATCGTCGGTTCCTGCCGAGCAATCGCAGGCCGGCAAGAGAGTCGAGACGGCGAGAGCGGCGACAAATAGGGCGGTGGGGGCAAGGAAGGCACTGCGGATGACCATTCGCCCATTGTAGGTCCGGCTGCGGCTCTCGCGAAAGAGCCGAAGTTCCAGAGAGCTGGACGCGATCGGGTCCAGGTTATGAACCGTCGCTCAAATTCGCTATGATCTGGGCGTTGTTGTCGCCGACCGCGTCGCTTGTTGTCGTCATCGCCGCCGTCTTGCTGACGCTGGTTCCAGCCGCGATTGCCTTCTGGTTCGGGGCTCATCACCTCGGCATTCTGGTCCGGCTGCGTGGAGCCGCGAAACACTCGCGCCTCGATCGAGCAGGATCCGTCGTGTTGTCAGGAGTCGTGATCGCTGAAGAAGCGCTCGTCGAGCCGGCGAAGATCGTCATCGAGCAAGTCACAGAGCCGGCTGCTGTGCGGTCGGCGTGGGTCACCTGGCGGGAGCTGGCGCGCATCCCCACGTTTCGCCCGTTCGATCTCGCGCTGGACAGCGGCGAGCGTGTCCGCGTCGAACCCGACCCCGACACACGGATCGAGGGGGAGCTGGTTCTCGCGAGCGGTGTGGATTGGGAACCACTCTCAACCCGCGCGAAACAGGCCGCAGTTACTCGTCGCCAAAAGATCGTCACCGTCCGCGACGGGCAGCGTGTGCATCTGATCGGCGCGCTGCGCGCGAGCATTGCTGCGCCGACCAAGCTGAGCGCCTTCAGAGGCCGCCTGTCCAAGGAGCGGCCCGAAGAAACGCCTCCGGCGCGGGCGCTGGTGGTCCGTAGCCACCCGTTCGAGCCGCTGTTGATCTGCACCCGCAGGCTCGATCGCGATCGATTGCCGCGCGTTGCGCTGCATGCGCTCGCGCTAATCAGTTTCCTTGCGCTAGCCGTTACGATGCACGCGTCGGTCCTGGCTCCCTACTACCTCCTGGCTTTCTCGGGGCGCCCGGTTTGGGCCACCACGCTCGAAATCGTCGAGGACCCTTGGACGCGCTCGGCGCGTGATCGTTACGCATTGAGAGTCTCCTACGAGATCGATGGCAGGCGAGAGGTCAAGACCCTGGAGCCGGTCGACGCCACCCTTCTGGAGTTGGCCCTTGAATCCGACGCTGACGGGAGACCCCGGCCGATTGCTGTCCTCGTCTCGGAAGACAAACGCGGGCGCCGCCTGGTGAGCATCGGCCTCCGACCGCGCGTGTCGGGCTTCACGCTGATCTACCTATTGGGGGCTCTCATCGCCGCCGAAGTCTACTTTTTCGCGGCGCGGCAGCTCTCCCCCTGGTTCGAGCGCAAACGCTTGAACGAGCGAGAAGCGGCGCCCACGCAGAACTAAGCTAGTCTCAACTGCAATGCAGTTGCATTAACGTCCCGCGTGCACTAAAGACGCTAGCGTTCGCGTCACATGCACCGCCTCACACCGCTCCTTCTGGGCCTCATTTATGCGGCCCCTGCCTCGTCCTTCGCACAGTCCGTTCCCATGCCTGACGAGTCGACGATAAGCCAAGGGTTCGTTCCGGCTCGCATCACCGAGCCAAGCGAGCCCGACTACCCGAAGAGTCGTCTCGCCACGGCGCACGATGGCGGCGAGCGGTTGGCGGACGTCGACGTCGAGATCGAGGTCGACCTAGACTCGGTCGGCACGATCACCGGCGCTCGCGTGGTCGCTTCGGGGGGCGCAGCCTTCGATGCCGAAGCGCTGAAGGCTGCGCGCCGCTTCGTCTTCGCCCCCGCGACGAAGGACGGCAAGCCGGTGCGCAGTCGCTTTCACATTCCGTTTCATTTCGAGCCGCCGCCCCACGGCGAGCCTGAACAGGTAGAAGTGCTCGGCACCAAGCCGCCGCCTTCGCGCGGGGCGGGTGACCACCGGATCGAAGTGGGAAAGCTCGCCGCCGTGCCTCGCAAGAGCGCCGCAGATTTTCTGAAGCTCGCCCCGAGCGTGTTCTTGATCAAGGACGGCGGTGGCGAGGGACACGCCGAGCGGGTGTACCTCCGCGGTTTCGACGCACGCGAGGGCCAAGACATCGAGTTCTCGGTCAACGGCGTCCCCATCAACGAGAGCGGCAATTTTCACGGCAATGGCTACGCCGACTTGAATTTCATCATCCCCGAGCTGGTGATGAAACTCCGCGTGGTCGAGGGGCCGTTCGATCCGCGGCAGGGCAACTACGCCGTTGCGGGTAGCGCAGATTTTCAACTGGGCCTGGAAGAGCGGGGCATGACCGCCAAGGCCACCTACGGCTCCTTCAACACCACCCGGCTGCTCTTGCTGTGGGGCCCCGAGCAGGCGAGTGCGGGCACTTTCGCGGGGGCCGAGATCTATCGGACCGAGGGCTTCGGGCAAAATCGCGATGCGTGGCGAGCCCGAGCCATGGGCCAATACGAGGGAAAGCTCGGTCCCGATTCGAGCTTCCGCGTGGCAACAGCGGCCTACGCCAACGAATACCACAGCGCAGGTTTGCTCCGCGAAGCCGACGTGACGTCGGGCAAGAAGGCGTTCTTCGACACGAGCGATCCCAGACAGGGGGGCGGCGGAGCGCGAGCCCACCTCGCGGCCGACTTCGAGGCCAGAGACGGCGACACCACGTATGCCCTGCAAACGTTCGGTATCTACCGCCAGATGGCCCTGCGAGAGAACTTCACCGGCTTCCTGTTGGACACCCAGCTCGGCAGGCAAGAGCCGCACCCGCAACGCGGCGACCTGCTGGATCTTTCCATGACGGAAGGGACCGTCGGGTTTCGCGGCTATGGCCGCCATGGTTTCAGCGTGTTGGGTCTGAAGCAGGAGGTCGAGCTCGGTATGTTTGCCCGCGGAGACTTGGTCTCGGCTCTTCAGCAGCGGATTGGTGCGGCATCTGCAGACCCTTACAAGACTGAGGTCGCGTCCGACTCCAAGCTTGCAGACATCGGCTTGTACGCCGACCTCGCTGTGCGGTTGCAGTCATGGCTCGTGTTGCGCGGCGGGCTTCGAGCCGACCTATTTGCATACGACGTCCAGGACAACTGCGCCGTGAAGGATGTGTCTCGGCCAGACAATGAGGACCCGCCGGGAGACGTCAGTTGTCTCTCCGAACAGCGCTTCGGGAAGCACCGTGAGCCGAATCAACACTCGACAACCGCGACAATCAAACCATTGCCACGTGCATCGGTCGGCGTCGGTCCTTTCGGGGGCTTCACGCTTTCGTTGGCTTATGGGCAGGGGGTTCGCTCGATCGACCCCAGCTACATCACGCAGGACGTCGAGACCCCGTTCTCTGCCATCGACTCGGGGGAAGTCGGTGTCAGCTTCGCAAAGAGCTTCGACGCGGCGACGCTGACCGCCCAGTCGGTATTCTTCGCGACGCATGTCGATCGCGACCAGATTTTCAGCGAAACCGAGGGCAGGGCCACACTTGCAGAAGGCACGACGCGCGGCGGCTGGTCGGGTTCGCTTCGATCCACAGGTGACTTTTTCGACGTGAGCGCCAGCGTGAGCCTCGTCCGTTCACGTTTCGACGACACCGGCCTGCTCGTCCCGTATGTCCCAGACGTCGTGGCACGTCACGATGGAGCGCTCTTTCATGGTCTCTTCGATCTCGCCGGATCATCCGTAAAAGGCAGACTGGGAATCGGAGCCAGCTTCATAGGGCAGCGCGCTCTGCCCTATGGTCAACGAAGCGACGTGATCTTCACGCTGGACGCAGCGGCAGGTATGAAATGGCGCTTCTTGGATCTCGAGCTGGCGGGCACCAATCTGCTGAACCTCGCGTATCGGCAATCCGAGTTCAATTTCGTCTCCGACTTCGATGCAACGGACGCGGCAACCTTGGTGGCGGCACGCCACTTCGCGGCTGGGCAGCCGATTGCAATCTTTGGGTCCTTGAGTGGCACCTTGGGAGGCGAGCAATGAGGCGACCGCATCTACTTGGCGCTGCTTTGCTGGCCGCGTCGTGTGCGATCAGCTGCCTCGGTTCGACCGGAGGTGAGCTGGTAGAGTTCGATGCGTATGCGGCTGGACCGGAAGGTCTCGAGTCCGGTGAGGCATACCAATTCGAGAATCAGCTGGGTTATGCGGTCACGCTCACCAAAGCAACGTTGCACATCGGTGCGGTTTACTTGAACAAGTCCGTACCTACGTCGACGTCGCAGGACACCAGCTGCTACCTGCCAGGTGTCTATAGCGCAGAAGTGACGAAGGGCTTCGACGTCGATGTTCTCGACCCCGAGCTGCAGGCGTTCCCAGTGCGCGGGGTGTCGACGACGGACCACGCTTCGACGGCGGAGGTATGGCTAACCGGCGGCGCCATCGACGCCGAGACGGATCCGACCAAGATCGCCGTCGTCGCGGGCGTGGCGTCTCGCGACGGAGTCCAGTTTCCCTTCGAGGGGACGGTCACGATCAACAAGAACCGCATTACAATCCAGCCAGATCCTGCGCTTCCCGGGGCGAAGCCGATCTGCAAGCAGAGAATCGTGACTCCGATCGACGTGAACATCGACGCGACGGAAGGCGGCGCGCTGATCGTACGGGTCGACCCTGCCGACTGGTTTCAGAACGTCGACTTCGCAGTCCTGGAACAGGTCGATACGAGCCCGATCCTCTATCGCTTCCGCGACGATTCCGAAGACCAACCAAGCCGCAACTTGTTCAGCGGCATTCGCGCGAACGCAGGCGTCTATCGTCTGACTTTCGAAGACAACCCATCACAGTAAGGCCACGGTGTAGCAATGACACGCATGCAATTGACTTCAATCCTCGCTTGGTCCGCCATTCTGCCCCTCGCGGCATGTGGCGACGATTCGCCGGTCGGCGGCGGTGGCGTAGGGGGCGGCGGGCCCGCCGGTAGCGGCACCATCGCTGTTCAAGTGTCGGGCGAGGAGCTCGGCACTGATGGTTTCTTGTTCCCAGACGGCAGTGAGGTCGCGCTCGCCGACGGCTGGGAGCTGAAGTTCGAGCACGTGTTCTGGACGGTGGGTAAAGTCACCATTGCAGAGAACCCCGACAAGGATCCGTCGGATCAGTCGGTCACGGGCGATGTTGTCGCTGAAGAAGTAGGCCCGTGGGCAATCGATCTGGCCAAGGACGGCGCGGCTCCGGGGGCTGGGGGCGAGGGCACGGCGACGCCGCTCTTCAAGCTCGATAAACAGAACAAGAACGGCGACGCGCCTTTCGCGGCTGACCAACGCTACGCACTCAGCCACTCCAACGTCGCTGCCAGCGCCGATGCCACCAAGGTGAACTTCGACGGCGACGCTGCAGCCGAGGCGGCCTACGACGATGCCATTGCTGGGGGCTGCGCGCTGTTGATGGTGGGCACGGCTACCTTCAAAGGCACCACGTGCGAGACCAGCGACGACGCCTACGACTTCGACGCCATTCCGACCACAATCTCGTTCAGCTTCTGTTACGACACGCCCACAAATTACGTAAATTGCCAGAACGAGTCGAACGAGGGTGAGGCCTTCCCCGACGAAGAGTTTCAGCGTGGCGTCCCGATTCTCAGCAATACAGAATCGCTCGCCCAGCTGACCATGCATCTCGATCACTTCGTCTACTCCGACGTGGAGCACGAGCCCCTGATCTACTTCGACCAGTTCGCGGCGGCGCTCGTCGGGCAGCCTGCGGGCACGGTGCTCACGCTCGATCTGCTGAATGGCGTCGATCCGACGGCAATGACCGACGGCGCGGGCGACCCATTGCCCTGGCGCAGCTGCGACGGCTCGGCTCTGCCTGCGGGCGCACAACGCGCATTCGAGACGGGGTCGATTCCTGTCGGCCCTGGTGAAGACCCTGCAACTGGGTTTCGCGATTACGTCGACTATACGAAGTACACGCAGAGCTCGCAGGGCCATTTGAACGGCGGCGAAGGCCTTTGCTACACGGATCGGCAGTACCCTTCACCCCAGTGAGGTTCGCTGAGCTTCACTCCTCCTTGAGAGGCGGCGAAAGGGCTTTGCTTCATCGAGCTCCAGTACCCGTCTCCGCGATGAATTCAGCGAGTCGGGTTTTGGAGCGGCTTGCGGAGCGGCTTCTTCTTCTTGCGCTTTTCTTCCACCTTCTTGCGCGTCTTCTTCCCGTCGTCTTCGGGTCGCGCTTGGTCCGGGTCGACGCGCGGGGGTGCGCGTTGAACGTCGGGTTTTGGCCTGTCGCGGTCGGCCTCCGGGCGAGGCCGCGCTCGCTCGACGGGTTTACGTTCCATCTCTGTACGCGGTTCTGCGCGCGAGCGCTCACGGTCCTTGACGCTGGGCACGGTACGTCGGTGATCGGCGTCGGGCCGCGCGGCGTTTTCGATTCTACCACGCACGTCCCGCTTCGGCGCTGCGGGCTTCGCGCCGGGCCTCGCGTCACGTCGCTCGCTCCGCTGCTCGGCCCGCAGCGCGCGGTCACTGCCGCCACGGGTGCGCGGTTGGCGGTAGACATGGGTCGACGCCGACGCATGAAAGTGCACGTACGAATGGTGATCGCGATGCACGATGCGCGTCGGCACGAAGTTCAGCTCGACCCGCGCCCAGGGGTCGTCCCAGCGGCTGGCGCGGTACCAGCCGCCACCCGAGCCGACATGCCAGTAGAAGCCATCGATGAAGTAGATCGCGTAGCTCGAGTTTTCAACGACGTAGACGTCCTGCTCCACCACCACGAGCGGCGGCGGCTCGGTGAAGACGACGACCTGCGGGGCCGGCTCGGCAACCACCACCTCGCCCCCGTAGACGACCTGCGGCTCCGCTACGACGTACGCGTCGGTGCTGACAGCGGCGCGGCCGCGCACTGCGCACCCCAGCGCGCTCACACCGAGCAGGGTCAGACCGAGCGCAGAGAGTGTGGTTTTGAGCAACATGTGGACTGAGGGGTGCAACCCTCGTGCCTCCTCGAATCGGGCGCCTTTTCGCTTTTCAACGAGCCGGAATGCCTCACTTGCGTTTAGTTGCAGTGTGCGAGCGTGGTAGGAGGGTTTCATGGAGTTTCTCGACCGCCACGTCTTCCCGCACATCAACGACTTGGTGCTGGGTCGACAGGTTGCTGCATTGCGGAGCGAGATCGCCGGCGCCGCCAGCGGTCGGGTGCTCGAGATCGGCGCCGGCACCGGGCTGAACTTCAAGTCCTACAAGGCAGGTGTCGAGGTCGTCGCCATCGAGCCAGCAGAAGGCATGCGCGGTCGTGCCGTCGAGCGGTCACGCAGTAAAGGGTTGCAGGCGGCTGTCAGCGTCCTCGACGGTGACGCGGGGGCGCTGCCGTTCGATGCCGGTTCGTTCGACTCTGTCGTTTCCACGTTCGTATTGTGCTCGGTGCGCAAGCTCGATGTGTGCCTCGCCGAGGCGCGGCGCGTGCTGCGTCCCAATGGCAAGCTCTGCCTGGTGGAGCATGTGCGCAGCCCGAATGCGAGAACGGCGCGCTGGCAAGACAGGGTTCGCCCGCTTTGGCAGACACTGCTCGGCGGCTGCGACCCCACGCGAGACATCGGCCGCGCATTGGAGGCAGCCGGCTTCGACATCAGCGCGCTCTTGCGCATCGAGCTGCCATTGCCCTGGCTCGCCAAGCCAGGCATCTCGGGCGTGCTCGCGCCGAGGGGCTAGGCCTCGGTCCAGCATCCAACATCACGGTGTCGGCGACACCTGCATGAACGAGAACCCGCCGGCGACGGCGAGCAGGTCGTCACGCGCGACGACCAGACCCGTCCCCGCCTCACGAACCGTGACGTGTAGCGGACCTGCGGGGGCGTTGAAGAACAGCACGCCCCCTTCTGGCCCCGTCTCGGCGAGAGCCGGATCCGGAAGCACGTTGGACGCGTAGTAGCGCACGGTCGACGCGTCCGCCTCGTCGAGCTCTACCTCGAGGCCGGCGGCCGGCTGCCCTTCACAGTCGAAGGTGACGAAGCCAACGATGGCTCGTGCTGGATCGCGCACGATGTCCAGCTGGCCATAGAGGACGTCGACAGTGTCGCTGGTCGACAGCGCCCCTCGGAAGTCGAGATCGCCCACCGACGATGCCACCAAGGGCTTGCCGACAAAGACCAGGGTCGGCACGTAGCCCTGCTTGTTCAGCATGCCGAAGCCCCGAAACCCTTCGACTCCCACGGGCACCGACGTGCGAAACGTTCCTTTTGCGTCCGACTGCTCGACCGCGAGGGGCTCAGCGCAGGCGGCGTCGTCGCGGCGACAGACGCGTCCTTCGACGTCGACCACCGGCGATCCACTGAGGATATCGTACACGTACCATCCCAGCTCGATCACGTTCGTCGCTGCTGTCGGCCACTGCACGGATCCGACGCAGGCCAATGGTCCGCTCGGGACCGGCTCGGCTCCGCCCGCTCCGCCCGCACCGTCATTCGGGTCCGCTTCGAGCGCGTCACGCGCTCCGCAATCGAGATTCAGCGAGACAAGCAGGATCGCGATCGACGTGACGCAGCGGAGCATGAGCGGATACTCTAAGTGAGCGACCAGGGATTTAGAAGCGCGAAAGCCGTCGAAAGCTGGGCTAAACCTGGACAGCTGGGTCCCTCACCACGACTCTTTCGGGCCCGAGCACGCTATTCTAGGCCTTGATCTAGCGCTATTCGAGGATTCAATGGACTCTGCGCGGTGATCTGGAGCAGCAAGGCTCGACTTCAGGTGAAAGCCGAGGCCGATCTCCCGACGCCGAGACCGATGCCGCTTTCGAGAACGAGATCGAGATCGACATCGGGGCTCGGCATCGACATCGAGCATCGAGCATCGGGCATCGGCATCGGCATCGACATCGGTGCTCGGCCTCGGTCTCGTCGTCGTGTCGATGAATCATGCCTGTGGCGCACGCTCCGCGCCCGAGCAGTGGCGCGGTGTGGTTCTCGATCTTCTGGTTGGTGATCGGCGCCACCGCTCGTTCACGGATCCTGCGCCGTTTTGGGCATGACCCATCGACACGACGACAAGACCTCACTCGCCCGGTTCCCGCATCACGGCCTCGACGCGTACGACCTTGCGCTCGAGGCGCTGACGAAAGCAGATCGCTCGCGAAGAAGCTCCCGCGGGGCTACGGGCCGCCCAGCTGTCAGCTGAGGCGGGCCAGCCAATCGGCCTTCCTGCAGCTCAGCGAAGGCGCGGCGCGGCTCGGTGCAGATCGCGCACAACGTCTACGCGGTGCTCGCGCGGAAGCGTGCGAGGCGGCGGCTTGCGTGGAAGCCCTGGGGCGGCTCGGCCTCGCCACTCAGCTCGAGGTCGGCGAGCTGTTGGGGGGTCGTCGTCTGCAAAACGATCGTCGAGGAACGCGGCCAGCGCATGCTCGGGCAGCGACAGCGCTACTTCTTCTACGTCAACGACAACTTCGACATCAGCGCGCTCTCGCGCATCGAGCTGCCATTGCCCTGGCTCGCCAAGCCAGGCATCTCGGGCGTGCTCGCACCGAGGGGCTAGCTAAATGAGCGAGCATGATCTCGACGGGGCTGTCACCAGCCGCAGCGCGAAAGGCATCAGGCTTCAGGCCACAGGCTTCAGCCAGAAAGAGAGCGAGAAAGAGGCGGCAGCATCGCTGCTCTGGCTCTGGCCGAAGCCTGTGGCCTGAAGCCTGTGGCCTTCTTTGGCCGAGAATCACGCTCCCTGATTCAGCACCCTGCTAAGACCGCTTCCGCCGCGCGCCAGGGCCGCGCTTCACGCTGTCGCAGCCGAGCGCCGTGGCGTGGCGCTCGAGCAGGGCGTCGAATGCGTCTTCGTCGAATGCGCGATCAGCCTCACGCCATAGCCGCGAGACGATCATCGTGGTCCCCGCGGTGCTCGCCTCGATGCGACCGACGAGCTCGCCTCGATGCAAGAGCGGGCAGACATACCAACCATAACGGCGCGCTGCCGCTGGCTTGTAGACCTCCCATACGTAGTCGAAGCCGAAGGCTTGCCGCACCAAGCCGCGATCCCAAAGTACCGGGTCGAGCGGACCCAGCACCCGCATGTATTCGTCAGGCTTCTCGACCGGCTGCTCGAGGAAGCCTCTCTGGGCGAGGTACGGGCGGCGGGCGCCCTCGACTTCGACTTCTTCGAGCTCGCCGCGCGCCAAGAGCTCATTGGGCACCGGCCCGACACGTGCCTCGGACAACATCGACCAACACGGCCCGCCCGCGCGTGGCAAGAAACCAGCCGCTGCGACGCGCTCCAAAATTCCCCATTCTTCGAATGAGCCTTCGGGTGGCATCGCATGCACCTGCGGCAGCGCGCGCTCCGGCACGTCGAACAGCTTGTCCCTGCCCTGGCGGCCGGCGACCACCACCTGACAACGGGTCCACAGCACCTCCAACGCGAGCTTGCTCGCGCTCGAGGTCCCCTTCCAGCCGCTCCAATCGATCGGCTCGACGCCGCCGCGCCCGCTGAGATCGCGCGCCCGTACCGGCCCTTTTTCCCGTACTTCGTCGAGCACGGCGTCGACCAGACCGACGTCGAGTCGCTTCATGCGATCCGAATGGCGCCACCACGGGGTCTCGACTGCACGCTCGCGATAGTGAGGAAAGGCCGAGGCCGGCAGGATGCAGCGCTCTTTGGCGAAGTGCTCGAACGCGTGCCCGGGGTAGAGGGCCCGATGAACGTCCGCGCGTTTTGCCCCGCGCACGCGAGCGAGCACCACCAAATCGGCGTTGTCGCCAATCGGGTCGAGCGGGTCGAGCTGGATACATCGGAGGCGCGACAAGAGCGGGACGATCGCCAGGGGCCCACGCCCTTTGCTGAAACGCGCGAGCCCCGTGTGCGACACCAGGTATCGCCGGGCTTCGCGCGCAGAGATCCGCTGCATCGCGAGCGCGCTACTTCACGAGTCGCAAATGCGAGCGCTTCGGCGGCGGATCAGGCGGCGGCTCGTCGGGGAGCACGTCGTCGTCTTTCGGCTCGCCTTGCTTCTCTTCGGTCGCGACCGAGAGCTTGGGCCGTTCACTGATCTTCGGTGCCTCGGAAGGAGCTTCGGCATCGGCTTCGGCTGCATCTGCTTCGGCAACAGGCGCTTCGTCGCTCGATTCTTCTCGCGCAGCGCCGCAACCTGGG
>Ga0163154_10009075_pt1 | contig 11418 bp, 6 predicted proteins | sample OliLakLV19MP9P1_FD_148649 | JGI IMG/M metagenome (GOLD analysis project Ga0163154, IMG submission 148649) | Freshwater microbial mat bacterial communities from Lake Vanda, McMurdo Dry Valleys, Antarctica - Oligotrophic Lake LV.19.MP9.P1 | ecosystem: Environmental > Aquatic > Freshwater > Lake >...
GTGGTGGTGCGCTGGCAGTTTTCGGGTACACACCAGGGCGATGCGCTGGGCGTGCCCGCCTGCGGCAAGTTGGTCAGCTTTGCCGGCATGACTTGGTTACGCTATCGAGACGGAAAGATCATCGAGGGCCGCGACTGCTTCAACAATGGAGGGCTGATGGTGGCCTTGCAGAGCAGCGAATCGCAGGGCAGCGTGCAGTTGCGCTAGTGCAGAGCGCCTTGCCAGGAAGAAACACAAGCGAGTCGCAACGAAGCAGCGCGCCCAAGCCGGCGAGCAAAAAGTCCAAGTTATTGACGAACGAGCCCTTAGTGTAGCTGCGGCAACGCGCCTGACTCTCGCAAGCATCGCGGCACAGCGTATGGTCCTGGTAATCGCCGGTCTGCACGAAGGCTCAGAGGCATCGCCAGGGCGATCGAAACCGGGCTCTTCGGTGTATTTCGCCGCACCTGCCGGGAGCGCAAGCAACACCAGGCACAGCGCGCGGATCAAACCGTAGTAGCGCTTCATGCAAGCTCATCCCCGCCGACCTCGTGACAACAGCCCGCGCTGCCGCGCTCGTAAACGACGCAGGGGGCGAGAAACTCTTCTGTGGCCACGCCGACGAATGCCTCAGCGCCGGGACCACTTTGGGTGGATCGAGACGAGCAGCATCGGCGGCCCGTCGTGCATTTGAATAAACCCATGGTGGCGATAAAAATCGACCGACGCTGCATCTTTCGCGTCCACCACCGGACAACTCGGCGTTCCAGCGGGCTTTCCGGATCGCCGACTTGTAGTCGGCTCTTTGGCTTTGCGCTGTTCCGGCGCAACAGCATGAGCAACCATTCCGCCTCATTGCGCCTTGCCCTGCACACCCATAACCGCACATTCCACGCCGTCCAACTGAGGCTGCTAGATTTAACGGTGGCGCATGCCTCGCAATGGCGAATCAATGAGTTAGGTGATGGGTTCACGGAGAGACGAGAGACACGCGAGAAGCCGCAATGATCCTGGAACTGCGCGCGCGTAACCTGGCAATCCAGGCACAGCGCTGGATAGCCGCGTCCTGCCCGTGAAGCCACACGATCGCGGGGCACGCGCGATCAAGCGCCCTCATCCTGATCACCAACAACCTGCGGGAATTCGAACGGGTTCCCGGCATTCGTCTGGAAAACTGGGCGTGACGTTCACCTACTCAGCCGCCTCCTCAACGTCCCCAAAACGAACCGCATCGCTCAAACTTGCCAGGCACGTATCTATCTAGCCACTCAAAGCCCCATCGACCGCATCATCTGCTCCTCGCTCACAGCCTCTGGCGTCACCGCTGCATCTTTGAGCATCAGCTTTCCGCGCCCCGCGCGCGACGCAGTTGCTCGACTCACGGCAGGTTGGTACCAGTCCCTAATCCTGCAAGCCCTGTCGGTCTTCGAATCCCACCCGGAAACCAACGCACTTTGGAAGCAGCTCAGCTTTCCACGCTTGCGGTGCGGGGTGGTCGATGTCGTATGCTCAGGTATCCAACTGTGACGGGGCAGGCATGGACGATAGTTCTGATAGCAGATCAAATGAGCACACTGATGACCTAACACCAACTCAGTGGCAGCGCGTTGGCACTTTTTCGAATGCGATTCTGAACTCACGGAGATGTACATGAGATATCTTCGGGTGGAAGCACTTAACCTCTCGAACACCCTTTTTGACACCGACAAAATGAATGTCATCCGGACTCAGAGACCGCTAATTTTTGTCATACAACAGAATTCAAGCTTAATCTCATCAAACGCAATTTCGTCATTTAAATTCCACGCGACATTGTAAACTGATTTGGTATGGAGCGGGACCGACTGGACCTTTGTAAGCTGTTCGGTGCGGGCGGCGGCATTCAGTAAACAACAGAAACAAGGTTGGCCACTTGCCAACCTGTATTCAAGCGACTAGATTCGCCACTTGCCACACGATTCTGTTCCTTGCATTTCTACTTGGAGCCGTCTATGAGCTCAATCTATCTGCGCATTGAAGCGCAGAATCTCGCTAATACCTTATTTGATACTGACAAACTTAATGTCATCCGTGGTGGCAGTTTTATGCTGCGCGATGCCATTCTAACCGTTGGTGCTGCGCTGGAGACTAGGGCGACGCCAGTTCGGGTAGGCGCTGAAGCGGCGGTCTTCAAGCTGGAATCAGAAGTTGACTCGGCAGCGTGTATTCGCGATGTCCGCCAATCGTTGGCAGACGAGGCGCCCGCATTTACCTTTGCGGTGGCATCAGCGCGTGCCAATAACGATGCGGAAGGAATTGACCGTACCGCTGCAGTTGTGCGCTGGATGCAGCCGCGACAGGTACGTTTAGTGATGCCGCCAGCGACCTCGCAAACCTCAGAAATATGTGATCTCACCAAGGTGCGGCCTGCCGAAACGAAAAATGATGAGGGCATGTTCTTCTCACGTACCGCCGTCTGCCGTCAGAAGTTTGGGCAAGGAGCCAAGCGCGCAGCATTCTACGCGCGCGAAGCGGGCTCAACGGTTGCCCAAGGCTTGCATTTTACCAACGACTTGGAACGCCTAGCTGAGCACGGGCCGTGCCGCACATCCAGCGGGAAGATGGCAGTTCTGTCGATGGACGGTAACAGCTTCGGCAAGATTGCGGCGAAACTCGAAGCCACGGAAGCCCAGCAACTGGACGCTCATCTACGGAAGTTGCGTGGCCAACTACTGACTCGGGTTGTCAATTTCATGAAGGCGCCAGAATTGGCGCCGCGAGAACGTAAAAACGGCGGTGACGTGCGCATGGAAGTGCTGCTTTGGGCGGGCGACGAGTTCCAACTCATCGTGCCAGCTTGGTTGGGTTTTGCCTTGTTGCAGGAGGTATTCGACGAGACGCGTGCTTGGCGGGCGAGCAAAAGCGCCAACGCCGAACCTTTAACGCTTTCTGCGGGCTTGCTGATTTGCTCGCGCAAAATGCCGATCTATCGCGCGCTGAAATTGGCCGAGGATCTGCAGTGTCGCGCCAAACAGAAGGTGAAAACGTTACCAGAGCTGCACAATGCTTGGGATTACCTAGTGTTGGAGTCGCTCGATTATTCGGCAACCATGGATCTAGATACCTATTGGCAACGTCGTTTACCGGGCGCAAAGGCCCCAGTGCCACTTTTGGCCTGCAAGGATTACGGCCAGAACTTACATGTACTTGCCAAAGCCCTGGACGACGCCGACTCTCGGCGCAAAGTGTATGCGTCAGCGCAGCTGATCGCAGATCCACAATCGCCGCACGCAAAAGAAACCGAAAAATGGCAAAAAACGCAGCAGGGACTTGCCGTTCTCGATGCAGTGCGCGCATTGCTGCCGCCGTTGGCAGAGGAAAATCGCGCGCTTGGCTGGCTCCATCTCCGGGAAATCTGGGACTACATCTTGCCGCCTGAACTCGCAAGAAACCTCCAACTGGAGGAGCCCCGGACATGAGCGCAGTTCGCTTCGAAATCTCGTTGGAGCTGCTCGCGCCCTTTCTCTTTAAATCAGGCGCCGCTTTGCCATTGGGACTGGATGCAGCCACGCTCACCAATAACGAGGGCGCCGCCGTGATCCCTGGCAGTCATTTGCGTGGGCACTTATCGCATGCATGGCGGGAGTTTGCCGCGCTTGGCGGCCTTAAACAGGCGTTCATAGATGAGTGGCTGGGTTCGGAGAGCATAAAAAACACCAGTGATGAACCTAAGCGTGGACGTTTGGATTTTGATGGCAGTTGGCGTGCCGCGCCCCAAAATGGCATGGGTACATTGGGCAAGGGCCTTTGGTTATCCATGCCTACTGTTCGCGCGATGCAGAGTGCTGATGTACCCATCAGATTTCGCGTAAAGATCGACGATGACAGTGGTGTTGCCGATCCAGGCGCCCTTCAGTTAATCGGCCAAACGCATGTTGCTGGAAGCAAAGTGAAATTTGTAGGCCATATATTCGCCGGCTCCATGAAAAAATCCGAAGAAATAGAACTGCAACGGTGGATTGAGCGTGCCTTGCAGTGGATCCCCGCACTGGGCGCGCTGAAAGGGATCGGATTTGGTCAGCTCGACAGTTTCAGCGTAAAGGCCAGCCCAATCGCTACGCAGAGCTTGTCACTGGAGGCAAATGACACCAGCGTACGGCGCAACTTAAGCTTTACGCTTGATCGCCCGTTTTGTTTTGGCTCCAGAAAGATTGCCGATAATCGCTTTGAGAGCATGGCCTTCGTGCCGGGTGGTGCATTGCGCGGCGCACTTTTTGGATGGTGCCAGCGAGAAAAACTGGTCAACGGTGCGCTAGCCAATGATGCGTGTGAAATTTTGAATGCCGCACACAGTATTCAGATTCGTCACGGCTGGGCCTGCAAATCAGGGATCCGCATTCCCGCGGTTATTCCACAATCCGCCGTTGCGATTGGCGATGACCTGTTTGTGGACGCCAGTGAACCTTGTAATTCTCAGCCTTTTCTGGTTGCAAGCGAGACTGGCCTAAGCACCATCCCCGCATTTCCCTCCGATTGGAAGGCCCAAACTGAGTGTTTCAATAAGCTGCACGAGTTCCTAGTTCCAGTCGGTTTAGTCGAAGTGCGAACCGCAATTGATCCAAAGACCGGTTCTGCGTTGGAAAATAATTTATTCAGCCTAGATTGCCGAGCGCCAGCGGATGAGAACGGCGCCTACCCATTTCGCAGCGAAATTGTGCTGCTGGGCGGTAACAATCAAGTGCTCTTGTCATGTTTGTCCCGCGTGTTGCCGTTAGCCTTAAATCACTTGGGTAAAACTGAAGCGCGCGCTGAGCAGCTGAGCTGGGCGCCAAATGCGCAATCCACAGATTTTCCAAAAGGTGATCGATTGGTACTCACGCTGTTATCGGATGCCTTGCTCAGCCAATTGCCGCAGGTGCAATCTGGCCGAGCGCATGCCACTTTGCCGGATTATCAGTCCCATTTCGAGCAATTGAGTGGCGGCGCATTGGAATTGATCGATCTTTACGCGGACCAGCGTTTGGTGGGCGGCTATTATTTTAAGAAGCGCTATTGGAGCCAAGAACCCCATTACTGCGCCCGTGTATTAACCCTTGCGGGTAGCGTATTTGTATTTCAAATCCGCGATCGCGAAAAAGCCGCGCAATTCGTTAATGAATGGCTGCAATCGGGGTTGCCATCGGCCGACGGCGATCACTACGAGAATAATCCTTATCTGCCAGCCAATGGCTACGGTGAAATTCGCATTGGCACGGGCACGAAAGAAAGCACAATGGCCGCTGAAAAAATGGTTAGAATCGAATTGGGGAACGCGATGGAGCTGCCGCGATGAACTATGTCCGGGTGTTCATTCGCGCCACCGTGCGATTTACGTCAGCGCTCCGTGTTGAATCGGGTGAAGAGGCAGCGGTCGCCGATCGACTACTAAAAACCATCAACAATACTCGTGACCCCAAATTTGCTGATTGGGAGCAGTGTCAGCAAGTCCTGAAGATTGATCGGCCGATTAACCGTTATCGACGCGTGTATTTACGCAACGGACGCGCGGCCATTCCGGCGTCTAGTTTTCGTGGGCTTTGGCGGCGTGCTGCAACCGAGACCCCTATTGTCGACTCCTATTTCGGTAAGTCCGCGGAGGATGAGCAGCATCTAAGCGCAGGTTGGCTGCGCATTAGTGATCTGCAACTTCAAGACCGGGGCTTGTTAGGTGCAATGCGTAATCTGCCAATGCAGGAGCGAATTGCGGGCACCGGGGTGACACAGGGAATTCGGATTGATCCGATTACCGGCACCGCAGCGGAAGGCGCGTTTTGGGCCTATGAGTACGTACCAGCAGGGGCTCAGTTTGAACTTGATGCGCAGATTGTTCCTCCGCATGGTCACTTAATTACCACGGCACACTTGGAATATCTTGTCGGCGCCTTGAGCAAAGTGGGAAGCTGCCCAGCACTTGCGATTGGCCACGCCACATCTAAGGGTTTCGGCCTCGCCGAAGTCAAGATAAACCAAATTAGGGCCCTGGACGCGGCCAGCTTGAAATCCTGGCTGAGCTCTGGCGGCCCGCTGCGCAGAGCCCAGAAGGATATTTTAATCAAGCCGAAAATGGCTACTGCCAGCAAACCAATTGTGCTTGATCTGCACTTTCCGTTCGGCTTACTCGCTGGCGAACCCATGTTGTCGCGCCCGAAACAGAAAAGCAACGAACCCGCAATACAAGGTGGCAGCAAAGAAAACGCCAAACAACAATACACGCGCGACGCCAACGGCATGCCAATGGTCCGTGGCAGCACTTTGAAGGGTTTGCTCAGGGGCCATGCAACTCGAATTATGGCCACCGCCATCGCCGCTGCCCCACCAAATATCAACGCACTTTCGGCCACTGATGCCGCCAAGTTAGCGCTAAGTTCGTTATTTGGCGACACCAAGAAGCGTTCCAGGTTGAGCATCACTGATGCGACTTGGCCGACATCAGACGTCCGCGATGTGGCCTTCTTGCGGACTTTTGTAGCGGTTGATCGGTTCACTGGCGGCGCGGCGCACAAAAAGCTCTATGACGCCTTACAAGCACGCGCCTGCAGCCTTAGATGTTCGATTTCCATCGATCGCGAATTGCAAGACTGGGAGAAAGGACTGTTGTTACATGTGCTCAAAGACGCCTTTGACGGTGATTTGGCCCTGGGGTGGGGCAAAAGCAAAGGTCTGGGCACGTTTCGAATAACAAATTTGACTGCAGGCCGTGTTGCGGCGCAAGACACACGGGCCTTGTGTGACCTTGTGGGCGCTCATCCAGAAGGCAGGCTTTGCCTAGACGCTTTTGATCTTCATGTTGCGCAACTTGCCCAAACTGCAATCGACGCCAGGCCGTCAGTCCAAGCACCATCGGGGAGTCGCTAATGCCACGCTTTTACGCGCCGTACAATTTCGTTCCGGCAACCGGCCAGTGCAACGGGTCCGCCACAGCCACAGTCAGCAGTGATGAATTGGCCAAAGGCACCAGCGATCATCCTGCCCGCCACGATTTGTGGCAGGGTGGCAAACTCAGTGGGCGAATCTTATGTGGGCTGACTACCACATCGCCGCTCGTGGTCGGCGGCCAGCAATCGCGCTCGGAGCCAAATCGAGGGAACGCCTCGCCCACCAAGGTAGACAATTACCTTGCGGATGACGGCCGGCCGGCATTGCCTGCAAGTAGCCTGCGCGGTTTGATTGCCAACGTGGCGGAAACACTCAGCCAGTCTAGCTTGCGTGTTTTAGTAGACAAGTCCTACTCCGTGCGCAAAGCAGCTAGACCAGGAAAAACACTGTCCGCAGTTGGACGTTTGCACCGCACCGAGCAAGGCGAATACAAAATTGAGCCTTTGTCTTTTCCTTTTTTTATATCCGGCTCGCGGATTCCTCAGAAATGGCTTAAGGCATTTAAAATTGATCCCGACGAACCCGATATTGCCGAATGGATTAGCCCGTATTTGCCCGCCTACGTAGACGGTTACGCGGTCCATAATCTGGTTGTTTCGGTGAAACCTGGGTCATTCCTGGCTGATCCTTCGGCTCGGGTTTCGTCTAAGTGCGCAGAAGATGCCCGTTGGTATGCTAGGCCGTTGGAGGAGGGGTTAGTTTGGAATTCCAATGAAAGGACCCTTAGGTATCAAAATGAGCAACTCCACAATAACCAAAAGGTGATGCGGGCTCGTTTACAAGCATCCCCTAGTCTCATTCAAGACCCTGCAGGTTATTCGGGTTTTATCAAGGTGCTTGGATTTGCCGGGCACGAGTCAGAAATACCTCACGGTAAAAAGCACGAACTGTTTATCTTCGAGCCAGAAAATGCGCTTCCGTTATTGCCCATTACACCCACCGCGTTGGAGAATTTTCGACAATTGGTGGCTGACGCTGAGCAGCGCGAGGCATACTTACCTTTTCGCAACGCCGGGGCACCGCGTAGTTTGCAAGCCGCAGCACAAGAGGGACAGCTCTTCTACTTCGATGTGGAAGAAACGGGTGAGAACGTCCTTGAGTTTTCCTATTCGGGAATCTGGCGTATGCAAACTCCCGGTTCGCTCTACGGCTCAATCAAAAAATCCAATGAAATCCTGTTGCCTTTAGATAATAATCGTGACTGCCTTACCCCGGCCGAGCTCCTATTTGGCGTCGTGCGCGAGGAAAAACGCACCGACAATCCCGATACACCTGCGCCAATTCCAGCCTTTCAGGCGCTGGCCTCCAGAGTTCGATTCTCAGATGCCCAAGCAGCCCCGGGCACGGTGCGAGTGGCGCAGCCAATTAAACTGCAAATTCTTTCTTCACCCAAACCGCCTTCGCCGTCCATGTATTTTGGGCAGCGCAATAGTCCAGTTCCCAGCAAGGCGAGTTTGACGCTTGCTCAACATCAGTCCAATGGGCGCAAGTTCTACCTGCCTTTCCCGCAGAATCAGCGAAATACCGGCAATGCTAGAAGCTCCGCAAACGATCCAAACCTAGACAAACAGAAGTTGGTGGTCAGCCCAATAGAGTCGGGACAAACCTTCTATTTCGAAGTGATTTATGAGAACTTGAGTTCAGATGAACTCGGTCTGTTACTAACCTCGCTACGACCTGATCCAGGTTTTGAACATCGACTAGGCCTTGCCAAAGCTCTAGGCTTTGGGCATACGCGTATCGACGTTTTGGCGCTGATGGATCGTAATCGGCCTGGCCGCTATACTTGCGTTGGCTTTTTTGGCGCCGCAACACTGGCTTGGGCTGATCGGCAGAGTTTACCTAATGCACTGCCCCACACCTTGCAGTCTTGGGGTGCACTAATTAAGTGTGCGGATAGCGTACAAACCTGGGCGGCACAAGCGCCGTGGAAATCCGTAGGCGGGCGAGCATTGGTGGATGACGATAGCCTAGCCGTATTGGTGAAACTCGGTTCAGTTGCGAGTCTTGAAAGTGATGTGCCGGTGTATTACCCACGTAGTAATGAACAGTTGCGACAGAACGGTGTGCCAATCGGGGAAGAAAAATTGTTCGCTTGGTTTGTGGCTAACGACCGTGCCCAACAACCACAGGTGCTAGCGGCGGTGAGTCCAAATCAAGGCGTCAAATTACCAACACTGAGTTCTAATGGCAGCGATCATTAGCGAATGGTTGCAGAAACCTCCTCGGCGGAGAACAAATTAATAAGCAGGGGAGGTAGGATGTGGTGAGCGTAGCCAACCGCATCGATTGTATTTGATGTGAATTCTTACCGATTGATGCGGTTCGCTAGGCTCACCACATCCTACTCACTAAGTTCCAATGATGACTGTCATTAGCGAATAGTCCCTTTATTGTTGGAATGATTAGCATGATGTCGTTGCCAAGCGCCTTAATCCCACAAGCCTGGACGATTACCCTGCAGGCTTGTGAATCCATTTCACTTGGTTTATTTCCAGAAGCCCGTTGGGCCGGCTTGTTTAAACACCTGCTCAGCGAGCATGACGACGACGGGCGGCCGGCTCTGTGGTGGTTCAGCTGGCCGCGGCTGGCGGAAACTACGGCGCAGGCGGGGGACGAGTTGACCCTGACGCTGTACGCCTTGCCGGCGGCTCACGCAAGCATGGAGCGGCTGATCCGCGCATTGAAAGGTCTACCAGGGTCAGCGCCGCACGGTGCGGGGCGCTTTCAGATTGGCCGCAATCTCAGTTTTGTTTCGGCGCAAATGCTGGCCGATAAAAACTCGTTGCGTGAGCAAGTTGCCACGGAGGCGGTTTTGCTGAGGGCGCACCGCCAGCTGCGCCTGTGTCTGCGCTCGCCGGCGCGATGTTTGCATTCAGACCACCGGCAGCGGCGCGACGAAGACCGCTATTTGCACCACGAACGCGAATTAACAGCGGAGGTCCTTGATCAACGTCTACGGGAAACGTGGCTGAGCTTGCGCCGTGACCTGGCTATCGATCGCATTGATCCGCCCGCGCTCGGAGCCGAACTGCTCGCCGCCGAATTGTTTTGGACCGAACTGCGCTATCGCAATGCTGACGGTCGCGACAAAATTTCTGGCGGTTTGCTGGGTGAGTTGATTTTAAACTGGCCCAAGGGCATCTCGGAAATCCAAGCCGATTGGTTCGCGCTGGCCCAACATTTAGGCGTGGGCCAGCGCCGCGCCTTCGGTTATGGCCAGTTTGCGTGGGAGAGCCTAGATGGCCAGTCGCTCAAAGGAGAATCACTGCCCAAGTTGCGCGCTTTGCAGCGGATGGCCGACCCCGATCGCCTAAACGCAGCGTTTGACCGCGCTAGCGCAGATCAAGATGAAGATCGCGAACGGCCCGATGATCGCCCACGCGAGCTAGCCCGCGAGGAATGGATTGCCCGCTGCGTGCGGCGTTGGCAACAGGGACCGATCGAACCGCAGCCGCTGCGCCCAGTGCGTATTCCCATGCCAAACGGTGGCGTGCGTAGCCTCAGCATTCCGCCGTTTCTCGATCGGGTGCTACAACGCGCGCTGCTTGATCAGCTGGCGCTGGCGCTAGACGCCCACATGAGTGATCGCAGCTACGGCTTTCGGCCCGGCCGCTCGCGCATGCAAGCGCGCGACCACATCTTGCGTTTGTTTGATGCCGGCAATCGTTATGTCGTGGAATCCGACGTGGCCGATTTCTTCGACAGCGTGGATTTCTGGCGCATTGCCGTGCGTCTACGCGCTTTCCTCGGCAAGGATCCGGTGATTGATCAGGTGCTGGCCTTCGTGTCGGCTCCGGCAGACGTGGACGGTCAAATTAAGGAGCGTACGCGCGGCTTGCCGCAAGGTGCGCCATTATCGCCGCTATTATCCAATCTAATGTTGGACGATTTGGATCACGATCTGGATCACGCCGGTTATCAAATGGTGCGTTACGCCGATGATTTTGTGATTCTCGCCAAAGATGCGGAAAGTGCCCGCGCCGCGCTGAATCTGGCACAACAATCACTGGCTGAAAAAGGTCTGCGTCTGCAAGGCGAAAAAACGCGCATCAGCAGTTTCGATGAGGGTTTTAGTTTTCTGGGCTATCGCTTTGCGCCGGGCATTGCGATTGATCGCCGTCACGACAGCCCGCTGATCCCCGATCACACGTTAGCCGAAGAATTGGCCGATGCGCCCATTGAGGCCGCCGATGCCTTTGCCCTGCCGCCCGCTGATTTGCCCGCCGCCGACGAATTTGGCACGCTGGTGGTGGTGGCAAGCGACGGTGGCACCTTGGCGGTGGATAGCGGCCAACTGATCGGTCGCTGGAAAGACCAAGCCGAGCAACGCTGGCCCATCGCACCCATGGCGGCGCTGCTGCTGCTCGGCCGTCAGCGCCTCACCAGCGGCGCCTTGCAAGCGCTGATGGCCGCCGGCACGCCCATCCATGTAGCCGATGGCCGTGGTCAGTGGTTGGGCGCCACCACGCCGTGGCCCGCGCCAGACACCATTGATCTATGGATCGCGCAGCGCCAGCAGTGCCAAAACCCGGCGTTTGCGCT
>Ga0163154_10009082_pt1 | contig 11413 bp, 7 predicted proteins | sample OliLakLV19MP9P1_FD_148649 | JGI IMG/M metagenome (GOLD analysis project Ga0163154, IMG submission 148649) | Freshwater microbial mat bacterial communities from Lake Vanda, McMurdo Dry Valleys, Antarctica - Oligotrophic Lake LV.19.MP9.P1 | ecosystem: Environmental > Aquatic > Freshwater > Lake >...
CCCGACGAATGCGCATCGATGCCGAAGATGCGCGCGCCGTGCTTACGCGCGTTCTGCAGCACGTAGACGAGCGCGTTGCGCACCTCGCGCGGCGTCTTGAGCACCCGCGCGTGGTAGCGGTCGCCAACGACGCGGCCCGTCCGCTCCCACGAGCGATTCAACGCCTTCGCGATGCGCACGAGAAGCCCCTTCATGCCACGCGCCAGCGCCAGTTCGTCCGGCGCCTCGACAACGAAGTGCAGATGGTTCGACTGAATCGAATACTCGATGAGCCGAAAGCCGAATCGGTTCGCGCCCGCGGCGAGCGTCGCGCGCAAGAGCGCGAGCGTGCGTTCGCTCCGCAGGTTGGGCAGTCCCGCGAGGAGCCTCGTCGTGACGAGGACCGGAGTGTGCCGCGTCACGCGCGGTCGCGTGTCGTGCGGCACGAGCGCGCGGTCGCCCTTTGGCTTGCGACCCGCGCCGGCTCGCTTGCCGCCGCGACGGAACAGGTCGAGTTGTCGAACTGATTGCGACTGCGTGTGCTCCATCGGACCCTCCTTCAGATAGAACGCTCGGCGAACGCTCTGGTCGTCGAAAATCACGAGAAAACAAGCGTCGATCGAATAACGCACCTTGCGCGCGATTTGATTCCGCAAACATTCGAAGCGCAGTGCGCCACACGTCGCTGCTCGACCGACGCGCTCGAGTCCAAGGAGTAGAGCTCGGACCGCTCGGCTCGAGCACCCGCCAGACCGCGCGATGATTCCGCAGACATTCGGCGAGAGTGCCCGGCGAGTTCGGCATCGGTTCGATCGCTGCCCGCGTCAACCGGACGTGGATCGAGAACTTTCGCGGGGACGAGCTGGGTCTGGTGCAGCACCCTCCGCTTCCGCCCTCAGCCCTCATCCGTCGGCCGTCGGCCGTCGGCCCTCAGCCCTCGGCCCTCGGCACGCCGCGCGTCGCACTCGGCACGCCGCGCGCCGCAGTCGGCACGCCGCGCGCCGCGCTCGGCACGCCGCGCGCCGCACTCAGCCCTCGGCCCTCGGCCCTCGGCCCTCGGCACGCGGCACCCCGCGCGTCGCACTCGGCACGCCGCGCGTCGCACTCGGCACGCCGCGCGTCGCACTCGGCACGCCGCGCGCCGCAGTCGGCACGCCGCGCGCCGCCCTCGGCCCTCGGCCCTCGGCACGCCGCACTCGACACGCCGTGCGCCGCACTCGGCACGCCGCGCGCCGCCCTCGGCCCTCGGCCCTCGGCACGCCGCACTCGGCACGCCGCGCGCCGCCCTCGACACGCCGTGCGCCGCACTCGGCACGCCGCGCGCCGCACTCGGCACGCCGCGCGCCGCACTCGGCCCTCGGCACGCCGCACTCGGCACGCCGTGCGCCGCACTCGGCACGCCGTGCGCCGCACTCGGCACGCCGCGCGCCGCACTCGGCACGCCGCGCGCCGCCCTCGGCCCTCGGCCCTCGGCCCGCCGCGCGCCGCGCGCCGCGCGCCGCACTCAGCCCTCAGCCCTCAGCCCTCAGCCCTCGGCCCTCGGCCCTCGGCCCGCCGCGCGCCGCCCCTCGGCCCTCGGCACTCGGCTTCGGCTTCGGCTTCGGCTTCGCCTTCGGCTTCGGCTTCGGCTTCGGCCCTCAATCTCGGCCGTCGCACAGTCGCACCGTCAGACGGACGGAATCATGTCGACACCCGTTCGTCTCGAGCGAGCGACCGAGGACGCCGCAACCGAGGTCGCCAGGTCCGGTGCGCACGCACAGTTCAGGCGCCGATGATTCCGCGCACATTCGCTCCACGTGCAGCCTCGCGGCCGAACGTGGGCCGGAAGGATGTGCGGAACACCCGGATCGAGGCTCACGGAGACCTCCAGCCGCCCACGTGAGCTTCGAGCCGCTCACCCGGACTTCGCCGCCACTTCGAACGCTCGAGGGCGTAGGCGGCCCGATGTTCGTCCTTCCTCCGTCCAGCCCGGTTCTCGATTCGAGCGTCGGTTCGCAGTGCAGCCCACTACGCCGGACTGACTTCGGACAACGCAGGTGCTGCAAGCGGCGTGAGATCGACGGGGGGCGGACGCTTCCCGCGGGGCCGAACTTCGGTGGCCAGTACCCCGCGCGGCTGCTGACCGACCAAACGACTTCCCGAAGCCCTAGAAATCTCCCGGATTTCCCGCGACCGTGAGAGGGTCCGTGCAGTCGTGCGAATGCCATGACGCCGATCACTGCGCTCCTCGTCCTCCTGCTCGCCTCCGCCGACGGCCCTTCGCGCAAAGGGAAGCCCGAGAAGCCACCGACGCTGGCGGAACTCCGCGAGGAGCTCGAGTCACCGCGTCCGGACACCCGACGTGCGGCAGTGAAGCAGCTCGCCGAGCTCGGCACGCGCGAGGCCCACGCCCTCGTCGTCGGAGCCCTCGCCGATCCCGACGGGATCGTCGCCAGCGAAGCGCAGGTCCGAGCGGCGCTGGCTCGCGACGCGAAACAGGTCGCGGAGCTCTTCGGGCCGCTCGGCCTGCGCTCGCGGGTCGAGGGCGTGACGCCGCGTGCGGCCGAGGCGTTGGGGCGCGTCGCAGTTCCCGTCGAGGGCAGCGCGTTCGAGCGCGCGTTGCGTGCGGCCGATCCGGAAACGTCGCGGATGCTCCTGTGGTCGATCGAGCGTTTGGCGCCGGCGAAACGACTCGGCGGGGACCTGGCACCGCTCATCGAAGACCTCGCGAGCCTCATCGACGGCCGCGACCCGCCCGAGGTGCGCGGTGCGGCGCTCCTCGCGCTGCGCTTCCTCGACGGGCGTGCCGCGGAGTCGCGCACCGAGGCCGCGGCGCGCGCGAAGGAACCGGCGTTGCGTTGCGCGGCGCTGCTCGCGGCGCGCGATTGGACCGAGATCGCCGCCACGCGATTCGGCGCCGCGTTGGCCGGCGATTCCGACGTCGGTGTCCGCGCGGGAGCCGTCGAACTCCTCGCGCGAACGACCGGACGCGACGCGGCGCTGGCTCTCGTCGACCGACTCGATCGCGAGGAGCGTTCGCGCATTCGGTGGCGGATCCTGGCTCACTTGCGCGTGCTGTCGGGCGAGGACCACGCCTTCGACGCGGAACGCTGGCGCGATTGGGCGCGCCGTCGCGAGGGTCCGGTGTCGACGGGTGATGGACGCAGCGGCTGGGCGACGGGAGACACGGGCGTCGCGCTCGCGGGTCTGCCGCTCGTGTCGGATCGCGTCGCGTTCCTGATCGACCTCTCGGGATCGATGTGGGGAACGAAGATCGCCGGGCGTTCGCGCAAGGAGATCGTCGATGGGGAACTCGGGCGCGCGCTGCTCGCGTTGCCGAAGTCCTCGCGTTTCAACGTGATCCCCTACACGAACGAGGCGTTTCCTTGGGAGAAACGGCTCGTAGCGGCCGATCCAGCCCAAGTGCGGCGTGCCATCGGCGACTTCGAGCGCTGCACGCGCAGCGGTCGCGGGAACGTGTGGGCTGCTCTCGAAGCGGCGCTCGCGGATCCGGATCTCGACGCCGTGACGATTCTCACGGATGGGGTGCCGACGGGCGGGCCGCACGGCGATTTCGAGCTCTTGTTCGCGCTGATCCTGGAGCGCAACCGGTTCCGCAACGTCGCGTTCGATTCCGTGCTCGTGGACGCGCCCCGCGCGAGGCTGGCGGCTTGGGCGAAGCTGGCGGCTCTGAGCGGTGGTCGTTCGACGGCGGTCGAGCTGCAAGCTCTGGCGGGAGGGGACCGTCCCGGACGGCCCGCGGGCGGGTAGATTCGTCGTCGATGACCTGCGCTGCACCGTTCCTGGCGCTCGTCGCGCTCTGCGCCGCGCCGCCGGCGTCTTCCACGCCGACCGCGGCGGTGATCGAAGTCCAGGACGTCGAGACCCAGCTCGCCACCGCACGCCGACGCGAAGCGCGCGGTGAGTTGGCGGCCGCGCGCGAGGCGTGGCTCACCGTCGCGCCGCGACTCCCGCTCGGGCCCGCGCGCGATGCGGCCGTCGGCGCTGCGCGCGCGATCGAGGATCGACTGGCGCTGCGCTCGGAACTCGCGGCGTACGAAGTTGCGGTACAGGGCGCCTTCACCGACCTCGGCATCGGAGCGGCGGACCCGGAGCTCGTCGAGTTCCAGGGTGAACAGATGCCCTGGGTCGAGCTCGACATCGACCTGCTGCGCCGCGCGGCGAAGATCGCACAGGTCTCTCCGAGCGCGAAACGCGGCCTCGTGCAAGAAGCACTCTCGCGCGGCACGCCCGCCGAGAAAATCGGGGCGCTGCAGGATCTGGCGAAGATCCACCTGAAATCCGAGTGGCCTGCGACCGACGTTTTTGCCGCGGTCGCGCGCGCGCGCGGTGAGGAACTGCCCGCCGGCGGGTATGTCCTCGTGAAGGGTAAGTGGCGTCGCGCGGCAGACGAAGCCACGGCCGCGGCGACGGCGGCGCTCGACGATGCGACGAGTGCCTTCGAGGACGCAGACGCCAAGTCGCGGGATGCGACGCTCGCGAAGCTCGAGGCGCGCGGTCCCGACGGCGTGGCACGCGCAAATGTTGCGCTCGAAGCACACTGGAGACTCGCGTCGGAAGCACTGCTGCGCGGGACGACGCTGGACCAACTCGAACAGCTCGCTGCGCAACACCAGGAAGTCGGAGTCCGACGCGTCGCGGCACTCACGCTGATCTTCGACGAGGAGCGCTACTTCTATCCCTACAACCCGCCGGAGTGCCCGCCGGAGCGCGCGAAAGATTACGCGGGCGTCCAGCAAGAGGTCGATCGACTCGTCGGCTCGGTGCGGGACGTTTGGAACGCTCCGCGGCGCGTGCGGCTCCCCACCGCGTTCCGTTACGCGCTCGACAGCCTCGCGTGGAGCCGTTCGGCGCAGAAGGCTCGCAAGCTCGAATTCGCGTGGAATCCAGTGATTCCGGCCTGGCTCGAGACTCTCGATCCGGCGCGCGAGACCGTCGACCTGGCCTCGTTCGCGACGGATGCGACCGCGGCCGCAGCGCTCGTCCGCGATCGCGCCGTGCACGCCTTCAACGACGCGACTTGGAAGAAGGCGCCGACCGAGGGCGTCTCCGCGCCGAGTTCGGAAGAGCGCGCGCAAGTCCTCGTCACGAACGCGTACCGCTCGATGCTCGGTCGTCGCGTGCTGGCTTGGAATCCGCGCATCCAAGCGGCAGCGCAGAAGCACGCCGACTACATGTCGCTGACGGGGGACTTCGGGCACTTCGAGCCCGATCCGAAACGCTACTCGCCCGCGGATCGGCTGAAGCTCGAGGGTTACACGCTGGGCGGGTCCGAGAACTGTCACGCGGGCGATTCAGGTGCGGAAGGCGCGCACCTCGGCTGGACGCATTCGAGCGGGCACCATCGCAACTTGCTCGATGCGAGCCACCGCGAGATGGCTTCGGGGCTCGCGGGTCCTTACTGGTGCCAGAACTTCGGCGCTGGACGCGAATTCGAGAGCGCGCTCGGGATCAAGCCCGCCCGTTGAAGCCCCGGATGCGGCGCGCGCGCAAACGCTCCAGCGGATAAAGCGTGCCGCGCCACACGACGCCTCCCCGTCGCAACGTCGTCCACATCGAGCGCGCGACGGCGAGCAGGAGGAGCGGAGGCCCGAAGGGTGCGAGCACGGCGAAGAGGGGGTTCTGTCCGTCGCGTACCGCGCCGAACGCTGCAGGGATCGTGAACCCGAGCCACGCGCCGCCGGCGAAGATCCCGAACGGGCCGCCCCACGCGAAACCGAGTGGACCGGCGAGCCACATCACGATTCCGAACGCGATGAACGCGCTCGTCGCCAGCGTGTCGAAGCCGAAGAACGCGAACTGGTTCTTCTCGAGGAGGCGAAGGATCTCGCGCGCGCTACGACCCCACGCGGCTTGGATCTCGCGCCCGGCGAGGTACCCGCGCGTGCGAAAACCGGCGCGCCGCAGGAGCAGACCGAGCTTCATGTCGTCGACGACTTCGTACGCGAGTCGCTCGTGACCTCCAATCGCGCGCCACGCGCGAGCCTCGACCAGGTTGAACGCGCCGATGCCTGCCCATCCGTAGCGTTCGTCGCGATTCGCGCGCGCGAGGGGACCGATGAGTCCCAGCGCGAACGTGGCGATCGCGGCACGGGCACCGAGCGTCGGATCCTCGATGCCCGGAGTGAGGACGACGTGCTCGACGCGCTCGGCCATTCCCGCGGCGACCGCGCGCGCGACGACATCAGGCGTCATGTGGATGTCGCCGTCGGTGAAGAGGATCCACTCGCTTCGCGCTGTCTCCGCGCCACGCTGGCACGCGTGCGGTTTCCCGAGCCAACCGTCGGGCAGGGCGTCGATGCGAACGAGTCGAACGCGCGGATCCTCGGCGGCGATCCGACCGACGATCGCGCCCGTGTCGTCGGTCGAACGATCGTCGACGACCACCACTTCGAGCGCGACGCCGCGTGATGCGAGGAGACCGCGCACTGTGCCCTCGATGCGCTCGGCCTCGTCGCGAGCGGGGACGATCGCGGTCACGCTGGGAAGGTTGCTCGTCATCGCGGCGGGCAGTCGGCGCACAGCCATCACGTCCCGGAGAAGCGAGAGGTTCAGCACGACCCAGCCTGTGCCGAATGCCGCGAAGGTCGCGTCCACGATGATCTCTGTGTCCAAGCTCGCATCGTGTCGGCCCGGGCGCGCGTGCACAACGCTCACGCCCCGAAGTGACCGGCGTCGCGCGCCGTGCTACGAAGTGCCGGTCGAGCCCACACGAAACGATCGGATCCGCGCATGCACAGCCTTCTCTTCGTCGCCGCCGCGTCCCTCCTCGCGCAGGAGTCCGAACCCTTCATTCACCCGGAGCAGATCGCCTGGGTGCGCAACATCGAGGACGCCCGCGCACTCTCGACGGCTGAGAACCGGCCGATGCTCGTCGCGATCAATGTGGACGGCGAATCGGCCTCGGATCGCATCGTGGAGGAGCGCTACCGCGATCCGGATTTCGTCGCGTGGACGCGGCGCTTCGTGTGCGTGGTCGGGCATCCGCTGCGGCACTCGCCACGCGACCATGACGAATCCGGCCGTCGATTGTCCTGTCCGCGACTCGGGTCCGTCACGTGCGGCGAGCACATGGCGCTGGAGCCGTTGCTCTTCGACGCGTACCTCGGTGGCGACCGCGTTTCGCCGCGACATGCGTTGATCCTTCCGGATGGAACGAAGTCGTTCGATCTGTTCCTGCTCTTCGACATGGAGGAGCTCGACACGGCCCTCGAGAAGTCGGCCGTCGACGCTCCGCCAGATTCGACAGCGAACGCGTGGTTCTCGGTGCACGACGAGCCGAACGTGTTCTACGACCAACTCGCCGGTGCGCGAGCGTCGTGGCAGCGCGAGATGTTCGAGACCTTCGCCGGCGATCCGGAGACTCGGGGCTTGGCGCTCGATCTCGTCCGCGCGATCGGTCGCGTCGGGAACGCGGGATCGGTAGAAGCGCTCCGCGTGATCCTGCAGGCAGCGCCTCCGTCTCGGGAACTTCTCGATGCAGCTCTCGAGGCCGCGCAGACGCGCGGTTTCGAGCGCGAGCTCGGCTGGTTCGCGTTCCAACTCCAGAACTCGGCGGGTCCGCATCCCGGCTCCCCGACGCTCGGTGACGATCGCGCGTTCCTGCCGCTCTTGGCGCGCACGATCGGTCAGGATCGGCCTGTGCGGTTCGCGTTGGGCTCGTACGCGGCGATGGGGGACGAACGCGACCGAGTCAGTGCTCGTGCGAGTCTGGCGCTCGCGGTTTCACCCGAGGAAACCACGCGCATCGAGGCCGCGATCGAGGACGCGGGCGGGCCTGTCGAGATCGCGGATCTGCTCCGACTCGGGCTCGAGATGTCGCGCGAGCCCACACCGCCGTCGACGATCCCGGTGGAGCCCATGCGCACTCAGGACGAACTCGTCGACGAGCTCACCGCGGCCGAGCGCGGGCTCACCGGGCACGAGTCGGATCCCGACGCGGCGAAGCGGTTCGGGCTCGCGAACTTGGCGCTCGCGCGGGCGCGAATCGAGTCGAGCGGGCCCGACATCGGACTCTTGCTGCAGGACGCGGACTCGTGGCTCGAGCGGGCGGCGCGCGTCAGCCCCGACGACGCGTTGCTCGCGTTGGAGCGTTCGCGGACCGCGTACTACCTCACGCGTTTCGAGGATCAGGCGCGCATCGCGGGCGAGCTGCTCGCGCGTTCGAAGCCGCGCAGGCCAACGCTGGAGAGCGCACTGCGAGCTGTTTCTCGATTCGATGCGTGGGGCAGCGGAACGGCGAGCGGACGCGCCGAGGTCGAGCGCGCCGTGCCGCTCGTGTCGGACGAAATCTCGTGCGAGGCGTTGCGCTGGATCGCTGATGCGCATGCGCGGCTCCTGGGTCAATCCATCGACGACCGACCTCTCGAAGCTCTGACCGCGGTGCGCGCCAGCCGGCCGATGGCGACGGTCTGTGCGAGCGTTTTCGCGAAGGACACGGACTTCCAAGGTCTCGCGACTTACTTGCGCGCGAGCGGGCTGACGCGCTCGTGTCTGGCGACCGTCCGCACGGGTCTCGAACGCTTCCCCGAATCGAACATCCTGCGCGACTTGCTGCGCGACGTACTCGTCGCGCACGGACGGCCGGACATCCTCGTCGAGACGGCGGATTGGCTGGCGGGACTTCACCCCGAGTCAGCGGCTTGCGCTTGGTACGCCGGCTACGCGCGGGTCCTGAGCGCCGAGTGGGCGCGACGCGGCGAGCGTGCAGACGGGGCGATCCGTGACTACGACGAGGCGACGCGTCTGTTCACGACGAGCATCCGACTCGAGCCCGCGTTCGGCGACTCCGCCGGCCACTACCTGGCGATGTCGGAACTCGGTCGAGGATTCGCGCACCGTCTCGCGGGACGCAAGCAGGATGCAGCCGATTGCCTCGCGCGCGCGATCGCGATTCGACCCGCGATCGGGGATGCGCGCGACGGACTCGACCGCGAAGCGCTCGACCTCGTCGACGCCGTGCTCGAGTGGACCGAAGCGGGCTCGAGCCCTGTGAACACCATCGCGTTCGCTGATGCACTCTCACGTGCGGTGCCGGCCGAAGCGCGCTGGTTGCGCGCCATCGCCGATACGGCCCTGCGCGAAGGGCTGCGCGCCGATGGTCGCTCCACCCGGAAGATGCGGATTCCCGCGGCCTTCCGCGTCCCCGGGGATCCGGAGGAGACCGAAGAGCCCACGGAACTCGGCGATCGCTGGTTCGGGGAGTCGATCGAGATCGCCGCGCGCGCGCGCGCGCTGTCGGACGCCCCGACGTCGCGGCAGTACGAGGCTCAGTCGCGCACGCTGCACGCGGAGCGGCTTCTCGTGCGCGGACGAGAGTCCGAGGCCTGGCCGCTGCTCGTCGAGGCGGCGAGGTTGCTCGAAGAGCCTGCGCAAACAGGCGAAACGGCGATCGACGTGGCGCTGCGTCTGCGAGCACGCCTGGGCGACGCGCGACCCGTGCCTCGTCCGGGCCGTTGAAGCGCGACGGGCGTCTTTCGTTCAGGCTGCTTTGCGAACCGGTGTCGGTGTCGTGATCGAATCGCCCACAGTACCGAGCACCGACGAGCGCTTCAGGAACCGCGAGCCGATCCACGCGCCGAACGCCAACGCTGCCGTGACCATCGCCGCGAGTTCGTACTCGAGGTAGCCGAGCACATCGCGGACTTGGCTGGAGTCCGTGGCGACGCGAAGCGTGCCGAGACGCGCCCCGTTCTCTTCGATTCCGAGCGCGAGATAGAGCGTTTCCTTCCCGGTCATCACGCTTTTCCGCGAAGTGGTCGCGTGTCCGTGCAGCTGCGCTCCGCGGACCTCCGCGCGATCCGCGAGGTTCGGCATCACGGTCCGCACCTCGCTCTCCGCGAGCACCTCCCCGCCCGGGAGTATCAAGGTGATGCGAACATCCGTCGCGAGGCCCAGGTCGTGCATGCGCGCGGTCAATCCGTCACGCGGGGACCTACCCGCGAGGATGTCGCGCGCCGAGTTGGAGAGGAGATCGGAAGTCGCGCGTAGGCGACTCTCGACGAAGTGCCGTCGCTCGGCGTCGATTCGGCGCGCGAAATACACGAACGTGCCGGCTGCGACGAGCAGCCCGAGAGTCCAGGCGAGAAGAGGCTGTGGCCACGAAGGATCAGAGGCAGATTCGGTGCGCGGGGGGAGCACCGTCCGTCCATCGTCCACCTGGCGACCGGGACTTGAATCCCGCCTCCGCCGGCTTCAGCTCGGCTTGCGCACCGCGGGAACGATCGTGTCCCCGGCGGGCGGCAGCAGCCCTTTGTGCGATTCCGAGAACTCGATCATGTGGTGCCGCACGATCCGGCCCTGCACGACGAAAATCACGTCCTCGGCGATGTTCGTGGCGTGGTCTGCGAGGCGCTCGAGGTTGCGCAGCGCGCCTACCAAGTGCATCACGTCGCCGATGCGCGCCGGATGCTCGCGCATGAACTGGATCGCTTCACCGATGAGCTCGCGGTAGAGCCGGTCGGCTTCCACATCGGATTGCCACACGCGCAACGCGAGCTGTGCGTCGCGACGGATGAGCGCATCGAGCGACTCGCGCGTCATGCGCTTCGCGACGGCGGCGAGGCGCGACACGTCGGGTCGGAAGGGGAGCGGTGGGACTTCGGCCAGGACTTCGGCGCGCTCGGCGATGTTCACGGCGAGGTCCGCCATGCGCTCGAGATCCGAGTTGATCTTCATGATGCCGCAGATGTAGCGCAGGTCGCGCGCGACGGGCTGGCGCATCGCGAGGACTTCGAGGCACTTCTCCTCGACCTCGTTCTCGAGGTTGTCGACGATGCTGTCGCCATCGATGACTTCGCGAGCGAGCTTCGCGTCGCGGTCGAGGAGCGACACCAGCGACCTGTCGACCGCGCTCTCGACGAGTCCGCCGATGTGGAGGATCTTCTTCGTGATCTCGGTCAGTTCTTCCTGGGTCTGCTTCGACATGGTCGGGCCGCACGCTACTTCTGGGACTCTTGGATGCGGGGCAGGGACACCGTGAACGTCGTGCCCTGACCTTCTTCGCTCTTCACGGACACGGTACCGCCGTGCGCGCGCACGACGTGCTTCACGATCGCCAGTCCGAGCCCCGTGCCGCCCATGTCCCGCGACCTGGAGCGGTCGACACGATAGAAACGTTCGAAGATTCGTGGCAAGGACGCGGCCGGTATGCCCATTCCGGAGTCCTCGACGTCGACCAGGACTTCCTTCGGCGTGAGCCGCACACGCGCGAGCACGCGACCGTCCTTCTGCGTGTACTTGATCGCGTTCTCGAGCAGGTTCGTGAAGACCTGTTCGAGACGTTGCGCGTTGCCGCGCACCCAGGCAGTCGCGGGCAGCGGCCCGGGGAGCTCGAGGCGAACTCCCTTCGACTCGGCCGCACCGGCCAGCGCTCCGGCGGCCGTGCGCAACGGACCGTCCGCGCGCACGGGCTCGAGCTGCATTCGATCGCCCT
>Ga0163154_10009088_pt1 | contig 11410 bp, 13 predicted proteins | sample OliLakLV19MP9P1_FD_148649 | JGI IMG/M metagenome (GOLD analysis project Ga0163154, IMG submission 148649) | Freshwater microbial mat bacterial communities from Lake Vanda, McMurdo Dry Valleys, Antarctica - Oligotrophic Lake LV.19.MP9.P1 | ecosystem: Environmental > Aquatic > Freshwater > Lake >...
AAGGGACTCAATACGCTGGGGCACAGCGGAATTAAAGCTTGGGGAGAGAACGACCTCTATCTAAATCAGGCAACTGGCTTAGACAAGTTGGCTCGATGAACCAAGAATCCCCCGGCTTCAGCCGTGGAGAGTGTCAACTGCGCTCATCAGGGAAAATCTCAAGTAGAGGAGGCATTAATGCCCACCAAGCGCATCTTAATTATTGACGACGAAGAAACTATTCAAACGGTGGTTCAGTTTGGGATCAAAATGGCGGTGGGGTGGGATGTGTTGGTTGCTGGGTCGGGAGCGCAGGGCATTCAAACAGCTCAGATGGAGAAACCCGATGTAATTTTATTAGATGTCATGATGCCAGATATGGATGGGATTGCTACCTTTAAGGCACTCCAGTCCCATGCCGACACAGAACAGATTCCGGTGATTCTTTTAACCGCTAAGGCACAAACGGCAGAAAAGCGTCAGTTCAATGATTTAGGGGTGAGTGGCGTGATTACAAAACCGTTCAATTCACTCCATCTACCCGAGCAAATTGCCCGCATTCTCCATTGGTAACACCATTGATGAAAATCTTGCTGGTTGAAGATGATGATGCATTTGTGCAGGTGCTGACGAGAACCTTAAAACCCCATCATTACATTATTGATACTGTCAAAGATGGCGAGATGGGGTGGACCTATGGCTCCACCTTCGAATATGACCTCATGGTGGTCGATCTTGTCTTACCCAAGCTGGATGGCATCAGTTTGTGCAAACGGTTTCGGGCAGAAGGATATACCACCCCCATTTTGCTGCTCACCGCTCAAAACAGCAGTACGGCAAGGGTACAGGGATTGGATGCAGGCGCTGATGACTATGTGGTAAAGCCGTTTGACCCGGCAGAACTGGTGGCTAGGATTCGGGCGTTGGTGCGACGGGGCAGCACCAATCCATTTCCCCTCCTAACGTGGGGCGATTTGATGTTGAATCCCAGTACCTGTGAGGTCAGCTATCGGGAACAACACCTGGCTCTAACCACGAAAGAATATGAGTTGCTGGAACTGCTGATGCGAGATAGCCAGCATGTGTTTAGCACAGACGAGTTGTTGGATCACCTATGGTCATCAGAGAAATTTCCATCTGAGGCCACAGTGCGATCGCATATTCGGCGGGTGCGCCAAAAATTGGTAGCGATCGGAGCACCGCACGACTTCATTGCTACCCTGCACGGACGCGGCTACTACCTGAAAGCTACTCCGTCAGACCATGTCAAGACCCAAACGGCGCGATCGCCCCAGCCCGTTTCTGCCTGGGCAGCCAAACCCGAGTTCACTATCGATCGCTGGGATGCAGATTCCATCCTAATATCCAACCACCTGCAATCGCCCGATCCGCAGCAGCAATACCTAGCGTTTCTCAACGACATCTGGACTACGACAAAACCCGATAGCCTCAATCAGGTCAGCAGTCTATTGCAAGCGATCCAAGATTTACAGGCAGATCACCTCACCCCCCAACACCAGAGTCAGGCGCAACAGCTGGCTCATAAATTGGCAGGAACGCTGAGTATCTTTGGCTTGCACAAAGCGGTTCATCTGAGTCGGCAATTAGAGCATTGGCTGGGCAGCCAAGACCCCCTGCCTCCAAATCAGGCACTGTTAATGCGTCATTTTGTGCTGGCGCTCCACCAGACGATCCAAGAGACAGCTCAGATCGAGCTATCTCAACTTCCGCATGGCCGTTCACCCCTGATGCTCTTGGTCAGTGCAGACGATGCCTTTAATCAATCGCTCCAGACGATCGCCACCAGCCGGGGCATCCAGGTCGAAACGGTGTCACCGCTAGAACTAGACACGAGTTTAACGGCCAGTGATGCTGCCGATCGAGTCGGGCACCCTCCCGATCTGATCGTGTTGCGCCTGCCCGCCGAACCGTCAAAGTTAAACGCAGCAGATCAAGCTCTCTCCCCAACGCCTGCCCTTGAGCACCACTTGCAGACCTGCACCCAGCGCTATCCGGCGCTGCCAATTGTGGTGATGGCCGACCAGATTGCCTTACGCGATCGCCTAGAGGTAGCCCGACGCGGCGGCAAGCTCCTGCTGGACAGCCTGACCCCTCCGGAGCAGGTGATGGCTACAGCTGTCCATCTATTGAAGGGTTCAAAGCTGCCCACAAAAGTCATGATTGTAGATGACGACCACAATTGGCTGCGGACTCTACCCACACTATTAAAACCCTGGGGATTTAAAGTTACCACTCTGGCCGATCCACAACAATTTTGGACAGTATTGCAAGCTGTGACCCCCGATGTGCTGGTTTTAGATGTGAACTTACCTGAAATCAACGGCTTTAAGCTGTGTCAGATGCTACGCAGCGACCCTCAGTGGCAGCGATTGCCTGTATTATTTCTAAGTGTGCTGACAGACTCTAACAGCCAGCAGCAAGCCTTTACTGTTGGGGCAGACGATTATTTGTGTAAGCCTCTGATGGGGGGTGAACTGGCCAATCGGATTCTCAGCCGCTTAAACCGGGTTCGAGCCTGGGCAAGTTGAACGCTACACAGATTTTGCACAAACTCTATGCCACAGTGTTAGTTACCTATTCAAATAAAAACATTAGTCACAGTTTATGCAAGGGTCGTTAAGAAGTCACCAGCATTCTCTAATTCGTCAATTAGCAGATTGCATAGAAGATGTTTGGCGGCAGCAGCTAGATCTGTCGCCGTATTCGATGCCAAAAGATTTAGGCTACATCGAGGGCAGTCTGGAAGGCGAACGATTAACCATTGAAAATCACTGCTACAAAACCCCCCAATTCCGCAAGCTGCATCTGGAACTGGCCCAGATGGGCAACGGGCTAGATATTCTCCACTGCGTCATGTTTCCCAACGCTGACTATGCATTGCCAATTTTTGGTACCGATTTAGTCGGTGGCCGCAGCGGGGTGATTAGTGCAGCGATCGCCGATCTATCGCCGATTAGCTGCGATCGCACCCTGCCTCACAGCTATCAGCAAGCGCTATCGCGATTGCCCAAGATTGCGTTTTCCCAACCTCGCGCCTTGCCAGAATGGGGCGATATTTTTTCCGATTTTTGTTTGTTTGTCCGCCCTGTCGGCTCACAAGAAGAAGATCAATTTCTCCAGCGGGTAAAAGACTTTCTCACCCTCCATTGTCAAATCGCTAGCAGTGAAATTCCATTAACCTCGCCCCTTGACATCACTAGCGTGTTGGCAGGGCAGCAAAATTACTGCACCAAACAGCAACAAAATGATAAGACCCGGCGCGTACTAGAAAAATCCTTTGGCGCAGAGTGGACTGAGCGCTACATGACCACCATGCTGTTTGACTATGTAACCGTTTGATCATAGAAATTGATCATAGAAATTGGTCATAGAACAGGGCGATCCAAACAGTTCAACCAATCTGCGTCCTCATATACTTAACGATGGCTGGGCTAATGGGTATAAGAAACTACAATTTTCTATACCCATTTCTCATGCCGACGCGTCAGTTTACTAAAGATTTATAGCTGCCAGACCAGGCTTACAGCGCTTAGCGAAACTGCTTTAATTGCTCAATCAAATGATCAAAATAGGGTGCGATAGTTTCCTGTTGTTCTGGTTCCACTCGCTTTAAGCTAGCGGCTTTAATGCCTTCTAACCCGACTACCATTGCATCTAGCGGCACCTGCAATTCTTGATAGAGCAATTGCATATAATGCAATCCCTCGGCACTGATGTAATCGGTATGCTGACCCGCAATCCCATACGTGATACAGCGCAAAAAATGCCAGAAATCTCGCCAGCAAGCCTCTGCTCGGGTGGCGGGATAAAGCCCCCCGCCAGGTTGGGTAATGTGAGGGAAGGTGTGTAAAACTCCGGCTCTGGCCTCATCTACAATGTCACTGACGCGATCGCGCAAATGCTGGACTAAGGGCAGCAGGGCGGTCGTTGCGGGCGCAAACTGCTGCAGCTGCTGCATCTCTTCGTCAGTGAGATATCGTCCCGCATCATCGGCAGCCTGAAAGGATTGAATTGCTGCTACCGAATGCGTTGTGTGCCAGGTATCAAAACTAACAATTCGAGCTTTTTGAATTAATTCTCTAACTTTTTCGGTAAGTTGTGGCTTAGTCATTTTAGAAGCCTGAAAGCTAAAAATTGTGTCGTTGTTAATGCTGCCAATTGACACTAAGACTACCCATTGACTCTAGATCTTACGTTTAGAAGATGTTTATCTAAAAAGCGTACCTTTTGGCAGAGTTGGCGATCGCTGTTCTTTTAGTATCACTGTAACTATACAGTTTTTAGCAGCTTCACAGAATCGAGTCAAAAATTGAGTTAAAACGCTGATGATGAGTTAGAGACAAGCCTGTATAGCAGTTTTCAGATGAATGAAGTACATCACAGGCTCCAAAACAAGGGGCTTAAGCCCCTTGCCTGTACTGCACCGAAGTGAGAAAGCCTGTAACCGTTTAAAGAATTGGAGAATTTTCACATGAGTGGACAAATGTGTTGGCTGCCTAGCTTTGGAGGTGATGGCGAGCTGATTTTACATCTCCGAGTGGACGCATATCAGCCATGGAAACCCTATACTCATTTCCCAGGCATAGGTGTTCCAGTAGGTTCGCTTCCCGACTCGCCAACTCTATTCTCTTCTAGTTACCTTCAGGTTTATTTACCTTCAGGTTTAAAGTGGAGGAACCCTTCACGATGCGCGCCCATGGATCTCAGCCAAATCGAAGCCGATCTGCAAAACTCGGATTTTCAATACCGGATCAAGGCGATCGCCGCCCTAAAAGAGTATCCGCCTGATGTCGCGGTTCCCTTACTGACGAAGCACATTCCAGACCCAGAGTTTTTGGTGCGAACCTTTGTGGCCAGAGAATTAGGCAGGCAAAAGACTTCCGAATCCTTTGCCGCATTGCTCCAAATTATGCGATTTGACAATACCCCCAATGTGCGGGCAGAGGCGGCAAATTCTTTGTCTTTGTTTGGCAGAGTTTCTGCTTCACATCTAGTGCAAACATTTTTTAGAGACGAGCATTGGCTAGTGCGCCGCAGCATTCTGGCAGCGTTGGTGGAGTTGGACTGTCCTGAAGAGGTCTTGGAGGTGTGTAGCTTAGGAATAGAGAGCGACGATGCCACTGTGCAAGAAACCTCTGTAGATGGTCTAGGGGCTTTAGCGGCGTCTCGTCAGGCTGAGTCAGCTCTGGCTCAGCTCCTAACGTTAAAAGATTCGGAGGCTGAATACATTCGGGTGCGTGTTGCCTATGCCTTGAAGCACTTTGACACTCCCAAGGCAAAAGCAGCCCTAGCTCAACTAAGACAAGATGTTGACCATCGGGTGGTAGGGGCAGCCATGGAAAATTTGCTGCCGTGAGCGGATCAATTCAGTGTTGATCAATCATTGGGGATGGAATTGGGAATGGGGTTCATTTATATTTTCCGGCTTTCCTCCGTCGTTAGACTCAGAAAAGTACCTCTGCGGGTAATGGCTATCTGCTTCAGAGCTATCTATACTTTATTTGTGAAGTACAATAGCTTGGTAAAGCTGTCTAGAGTTAACGTAGCAATATTTACAGAATTTAATGCTTAAGCTGGCAAGATTGGGAAGGGTAAACGGTTGCCTCAGTCGGTTCAGCTAGATGTCGGTTCAATGATCAAATAGGAGGAAGCCATGGCTAACGTACCACTCGGCGGTCAAATGCTCTGGAAGTTAGAAGGGGATGACCGGATTCTGCACTTGCGACATAACGACCTAGAACCATGGTGTCCCTATGAAGATTTTCCCCAATACGTATTGCCCGACCCGGAAGGGTTCTCGAAAGGAATTGCCACCTTTTTAGCGCTGTTAAAGAAGGACTGGACGGCAATTAAATCCTAGCTAGGCAAATCCTTGGAAGCTCGACTCTAAGCGGGCTGTGTTAGGCTCTCTAACGTAGTGATGAGCGTGAGAGGGTGGACGGTTTCTAACTGTTGGGCCGGATGACTAAGCAAACGCGATCGCATTGGCTCAGTTAGTCCTTGTACAAGTGTGAAGTCTGCTCCGGCAATGCTTTCAAACTGTTCAAACTCGCTGTTTGTCAGATCGGCAGCGCGCAGATCTGCCCCGGCCAAGTTAGCCCCGTTTAATCGAGCTTGACGTAAAAAAGCTCCTGTCAAGGTAGCGCTACGCAAATCGGCCTGCACCAAACGAGCCTGACGCAGATTGGCCGCCGTTAGGTCAGCCCCACTGAGGTAGGCTCCAAGCAAATTGGCTTCCTGCAAATCGGCATGGCGTAAGTTCGCTGTATTTAGCGCTGCTCCATTTAGGTTGGCTCGTGGCCCAATCGCCCCAGAGGTTCGGCAATCAAACCCTTCTGGAAAAACAGTGTGGCTATCGTAGCGCGCCCACTGCATTTGGGCATCGGTTAAATCTGCCCCACTCAAATCTGCCCCACTTAAATCGACCCGATATAGACAGGTACCGTGTAAGTTGACCTGTTGCAGCATGGCGTTGCTCAAATCAGCTCCGCGCAAGTCAGCAGCACTCAAATCCGCCGCCTTGAGGTTGGCTCGGCTGAGATTGGCTCGAATTAATGTGGCTTTGCTGAGTTGAGCGGTTTGCAGATCGAAACCACTGAGGTTGATCTGATATAGATCTGTTCGTTCAAGCCCAACTCCAGATTGAATCGTGCTCAAAATATCTTGAGTTGTCTTCAGCATCTCCCCGCTTACCATGGGTTAAAATCGCAACAGGCTGGTTCACCGTTCACGGGTATTGTACCGTCTCTTTACCGTCTGACTACAATCACCCCCATTGGCCTTCCTCATAGATTGAGTTTCCTGAAGCCGGCAGGTCACTGCTGTCATGGCACCAAAATTGAATCTTAGAATTGAACCTTAAAATTGCACCTTAGAGAAATCCCATGCCGCTTGTTCCACCGCTGACGATGATAGATTTTTTCCGCAAAAGTGAGGGCATCTGGCTGACTCAGCGCACCGTGCATCATTTTGATACGGTCGCCGATCAATCGGGAGAATCGAAGCTGTATGTGGAAGTCGTAGAGTCAACCGATCCACGAATTCAGCAAGTCTGCGAGCCGCAGGGCATTGATCCGGCGATCGCCTTAGGTGGAGCCAGCTTTATGTGGCAAGAGCATCAAGATCAGCAGGAACCAAACCCAGACCACGCGGCGGTGTTAGTTGATGTTCCCGATGATGCCACGGGACGGTCGGGTAAACTGCTGCGCAATCAGGGCTATATCGAAAAGATTCCCGTGGTCAGTCGGTACTGGTTTGGCCAAGATGGTATTTTGACGATCGATACGGACTATGACCAAAACCAGGGTCAAGAACGCTGCTGGTTTATTACCGATGATTTCCGGGTGCGCGTTAGCACCGTGCGGATGAACGGCGGGGTCTATTTAATGACCTATTGTTCGGAGCGCCGCTGTGTCTCTAATGCCAGCTTAGCTAGCATGATTCAACATAATTTGGCCAGAGCGGCGAACTGAGCGCAGCTTGAACACGTCCGGCTGAACGCGTCGCACCACGTTAAGGATCATTACTTACTTTCACACATTTGAGACAGCACGCCTAAGGATCTCCTATTTTGAGGAATTATGGATGTTAAATCTTTATATCATATGTACCAGCCGTTCCTTGACTACCTGGAACAATCACTATTTGATCAGTTTAATTTGCAAAGTCGCCCGATTCCAGCGGGGTTAGAAGCTCAAGTTAGTGAGCGCGGTAGAAACCCTGCCACTATCAAAAGCTGGTGCTACCAATGTCCAGAGCTACGGAAAATTCGCTATACCCACATTGATGCGGGTGCCAGTGCCCAAATCTTTAACAGTGTCATTTATCCCAGTCACCACTACGACCTGCCGCTACTCGGCGTTGATTTTTTGTCGTTTGGGCAGGTCAAACATTTGGTTGTGATGGATTTTCAACCCCTGTTTCAAGATGAAGCCTATCTCGAAAAATATATTTATCCGCTGAAGACCCTGCATGATCAATATCCCGATCTGGCGCAGGATCTCGAAATGAAATTTTACGATGCCAACCAATATTTCTCTAAGTACCTATTGTTTGCCAAGACAGATGCAGAAACTGTTAAGACACGGGTATTTGAGGCGTTTCAAGACTATCTAAAGTTGTATTGGCAAATGTTGGCAGATGCGGTGCCGATGACCGATCCAGGCGATATTCGGCGCATCAGCAAAGCTCAGAAAGACTACGACCAATACAGTGCCGATCGAGATCCAGCGTCGGGTTTATTCAGCAGCTATTTTGGCCACGAGTGGTCAGAGCGCTTTTTATATGAATTTTTGTTCGAAGATGCCCTGCCTCTAGCGGTGGCCAAACGGTAACTTGAGTTCCCATGACGCTATATCAACCATTTTTAGACTACGCGATCGCCCACCTCCAGGCACGCCTAGATTGGCAGCCTTACCCAATTCCGCCTGGATTTGAATCGAAATCGGCGATCGTCGGCAAGGGCAAACATCAAGACGAAGTGCTGACCACGAGCTATGCGTATCAGGCTCCTAAACTGCGGCAGATCCGTGCGGCCCATGTGCAGGGAGGCGACGCGCTACAGGTTTTGAACTTTGTGATCTTTCCCCAGCTCAACTACGATTTACCTTTTTTTGGCGCTGACTTGGTTACCTTGCCAGGGGGGCATTTGATCGCCCTAGATATGCAGCCCCTGTTTCGCGATGATCTGGCATATCAGGAAAAATATACCCAGCCCATCCTGCCTATATTTGAGTCCTATCAGCAGCACCTGCCCTGGGGAGGTGACTTTCCTGATGAGGCGCGTCAGTTTTTCTCCCCTGCTTTTCTGTGGACTCGACCGAAAGAAACTGAAGCGGTCGAACATCATGTGTTTGCAGCGTTTAAAGCTTACCTTCAGGCTTACCTAGACTTTGTGGATCAGGCACAGCCCGTGACTGACCCTCAAACCCTGCGGGAGATTGAACAGGCGCATCGCCGCTATCTGCATTACCGAGCCGAGAAAGATCCGGCGCGGGGGATGTTTACCCGATTTTATGGGCCTGAGTGGACAGAGGAGTATATTCACGGTTTCTTGTTTGACCTAGAACGCAAACTGGCAGGTGTGGCTGCCGATTAGCGATCGCGCCGCCCAAACGTCAGAGTTGCAGGCAGCCCATGGTTCCCGTACCCTAGTGGTGACCGTCTCTCTAAAAGCAAACCAACAGGCATTAACGATTAGTTAAAATGTTGGTCTTTTTGGTGACGGAATCTGAGAAAATCAAATATATATCTTGATGAATTTACGTTGATGGTAGCCTGAAGCGCGCCATATTTTTAGCTAGTACGGGTTGCGCGTCATCACCGCAAAGCATGATCCAGATGCCCCTACACGTCAATTTATTTACGGTTTAGGAAACGCAAGTTATATGACAGATTCTCCAGGAATTACCTCAATCGATCAGGCGACAATGGAACAGCTGAGCGAAATGATTACAGAGTTAGCGCAATACCGAGAGCGGTTGCTGGGCGATACGTTATCGATGGCACAACGGGCTAAGGTGATGAAGGCGCAAGCGATGGCGCATCTACAGCCCAGCCTGGCTCAGATTGATGCGCAGATTGAAGTCCTGCGCCAGCGGCAATCAGTCCTCTCAACAGAAAACTAAATAGCACCACTGCCGCGAATAGGGAATTTCTGACCAGTCACCTGCACAACTTTGAACCTTCAGCCATGCATTATCCCATTGTGCCCGTGAAGATAGACCAAATTCAAGCTGACAACGATGCCTTTATTCAGAGTGTCAATGAGCAGATTACGCTGGGCACATTTGAAGCCACTGATCCATTACTAGAGCAATTAGTGGCAGGGTTAGGTGACCTCCGGGGGCTAGTGCGCCTACGGTTTGCGGAGACCCTCGGAGAAATTGGCGAGGCCGCCACGCCGTTTTTGGTCGATGCTTTGGCTACCCATCCCAATGTGACGGTGCGCCGAGCGGCAGCGAAGACCCTAACGATTATCGCTGACCCAACGGCTGTGCCCAACTTACTCCACGCCTTTCTCACTGATGAGGATACGGTGGTGAGGGGGTCGTCTGCGGGTGCTCTAGCTCGAACTGGGGAAGCTGCTGTCCCGTCGTTGCTCAGCATTCTGGCATCGACTGATCAGCCGGAAGATATTAAAGGGCATGCGGCTTGGGCACTGGCATTTATTGGCTCTGAAGCCGCAGATTATTTGTACAAAGCCTTAAATGATGCTTCTTTGGATGTGCGCTGTGCGGTAATTGGAGCGTTGGGACATGTGGCGCAAGAACAGTCTGATCAGAAGTCTTGCAATCTACTGGTCTCTGCATTAACAGATCCAGAATCGATCATCCGCACTGAAGCCGCCGCCGCATTGGGGCAGGTCAATTATCCACCTGCTGTGCCGCAGCTAATTTTGGCCACTCAAGACGCTGACCTAGATGTTCGCAAAGCTGCCATTAACTCTCTTGGCAAAATCGGCGATCGCACCGCTCTAAAACCATTACAAGCGCGGCTCAATGATCCGCAAGAGGTGATCAAAGTTCTAACAAAACTGGCGATCGCCCAAATTGAGCGTCAGTCTCAAGCAAAAGACGACTGGTAGTACGAAATCAGTCATGTGGATCGAGCAATATTCTCACCAGAATAACTAGACAGACTTTCCCCTAAGGCTCCCGCCGCTGAAACTTTGTCGTCATCTCCAGACGAGACAAGGAACTAGTAGCCGACTCTCGTACATAGGAATCGGTTGATTCATCCTGAATCAGAGCGGTGAGCACATCTATTCCCCGTTCATCGCCAATTGAACCGAGAGTATTGACGATCGAAATAGCTAGTGCCGGATTGTCGGTGGCTTGTAAGGCTTTAATCAAGGCATCGACCACAGGCGTGCCAATCTCACCCATCGCCATCACGGCCGCAATATGCACCACTGGGTTTGGATCCTGGAGAGCGGTTGTCAACCCCTGCACGCCTGCCGCTGGAAATGGATCATCGGGGTAGTTAATGGCGACTTGTGCCAGTGCCTTAGCGGCACTGCCTCGAACCGTGACATTACCGCTGTTGAGGAGTGCTTCAACTAAGGGCGGCACCGTGTCGAGACCAATGACTCCTAGTGCTTTCACAGCGGCTCGTCGGTAGGTGGTATCTTCTTCATTCAGGATGCTCATGAGGCGAGGAATTGTGGTGTCGTCGCGGTTTTCTGCTAGTTCCCACATGGCTTGGTCGCGTAGGTGAGGATTGGGATGTCTTAGTTGTTGAAACAGTTCTTCTGTAGACATAAGAAAAAATTAGCAATGAAAAGGATGAGGAATGGAAGATGCAACGGTGACATACTCCCGACGCTGAGCTACGCTACAGCACGGGCTTCTCTCTTCACAGGCTCGGTATTCCGGTCGCCTCGGAGAGTTTGGACGGGATGACCCACCGC
>Ga0163154_10009091_pt1 | contig 11405 bp, 10 predicted proteins | sample OliLakLV19MP9P1_FD_148649 | JGI IMG/M metagenome (GOLD analysis project Ga0163154, IMG submission 148649) | Freshwater microbial mat bacterial communities from Lake Vanda, McMurdo Dry Valleys, Antarctica - Oligotrophic Lake LV.19.MP9.P1 | ecosystem: Environmental > Aquatic > Freshwater > Lake >...
TGGAGGTGGAGGGAGGGGGGTGGATCAGGGTTCGGCGCTTGGCGCGGTCGGGTCGAGGGCGCGGATCTTGTCGAGCATCCAGGCACGGGAGTCGTGGTCGAAGCCGTTGGGGCGGGTGTAGGTGAAGGCGACGGCCTTGCGGTAGTACTCGGCCGCCATCTTGTGGTCTCCGCGAGCCTGGCAGACGATGGCGCTGCGCTGGAGCCAGTCGATCTGGTCGGGGTAGAGGCGTTTGAGCTCGAGGCAAGCCGCCTCTGCCTCGTCGAGCCGCCCCTGGGCGATGAGCTGGGGAACGCTGTTGGAGAGGCGGTCGAGCTCGTCGAGCTCGGCGACGAAGTCCTCGGCCGAGACGGCTTCGGAGCGCAGGCGTTGGCGCTCACGCTCGGCGGCCTGATGGGCAGGCAGGCAGCAGCGCTTGTACTTGGCTCCGCTGCCACACGGGCAGGGGGCGTTGCGTCCGAGCTTGGTCATGCGCTTCTCGTAGCGTGACCGCCACGGGCTCGGCTCGAGAAGAGGGCCCGGCTGGCGCACGGCGCGGTGAGAACCGCGAGCCAGGAGCGTGATTGATGGGCCGACGACATTTGGTTCCTCCCGACCCCCCAGCTTGCCTGTTGCGGCTGCGTCGCTCCAGTCAGAAGGGCGGCACGCTGATCGCCGAGGAGGTGACGGAGCGCGCCGAGCACGAGCGGCGCGTTTGTGACCGCGACGGGTACCGCCCGGCGTTTTGCCCCAACTGCAACGGCACCGTGCTGCACGTCCACGACTACCGCGAGCGCCAGCTGCGGGCCGAGCCCGGACGCCCGGTGGCGACGGTGGTGCGTGACCTTTGCGTGGCCTGCGCGGCGGTGTGGCAGACGCTTCCGGCCTTCATTGCCCGACATCTGTGGCGGAGTTGGGCGGTGGTCGAGCAGGCGATCGAGGGCACGATTGCGGCGTCGCCCGAGCCACCGACCGTTGCGGTCCGCTGTCCGCGCGTGCCCGAGCGCACGCGGCGCCGCTGGCGGGCGCGCTTGGCAGCGGCCGCCCGCTACCTGGCGCGGGTGCTGGCGGCGTCGGGCGAGGATGCGTGGGCGCGACTCGCCCGTAAGCTCGGTCTCGATGCGACGCGCGCCGCGCTGGTGGCGGCCTACGCGGCAGCGACCGCGACGCCGCCCGGCGAGCGTCTGGCAGCACTCTCCGCCCTGGTCTACCGGCTCCAGCCGAGAGTGCGTCTCATGTGAGCACCGGCCTCTGCCCACGCCTCAGGGGACGGTGCGGGCGGAGGATACGATCCCACCAAAAATGGCCCGCTCCTCTCGATACGAGGTGGGCCATGCAGCACGACGACAAGCGAGCGATTGCGCTCTGGCGGCTCTCGGTCTTGGGTCCGCTGATCAGCGCGCGGCTCGAGTACGGTGACCGGCGCCGCTACTTCGACGAGGCCGCCTCGCGCCTGCAGCAGCGGCCCGACGGACGCCAGGTCCGACTTTCCGCCCGCACGATCGAGGCTTGGTATTACGCCTACCTGGGCGGTGGCTTCGCGGCGCTCCATCCCGGCGACCGCGAGGACCGGGGCAAGAGCCGCGCGATTCGGGCCGAGGTCGCCGAGACAATCCTGCGCGCCAAGCGCGAGAAGCCGCGGCGCTCGATCCGGCGCATCATCAAGATGCTCGAGCGCGCGCGCATCGTGCGCACGGGCGAGCTCTCGCGCTCGAGCGTCCACCGTCTGCTGGCCGCGCACGGCGCCTCGGCGCGGCCGCTGCGCGCCCCGGCGACCGAGCGCCGGTCGTTTCTCCATGAGCACGCCGGTGACCTCTGGGTCGGCGACGCTCTGCACGGGCCGGTGGTCGTGGCGCCCGACGGCAGGCTGCGCAAGGCCTACCTGCTTTCGCAGATCGACGGCGCGACGCGCTACCTGCCGCACAGCTACTTCGCCCTCTCCGAGAGTGCCGCGGACCAGGAGTACGGCCTCAAGCAGGCGATCGCGAAGTACGGGCTGCCGCGCACCTACTACGTCGATCTGGGCGCGGCCTACATCGCGGGCTCGCTGGTCGCGATCTCGGCCGAGCTCGGCATCCATCTGCTGCACACCGGGGTGCGCGACTGCGAGGCCAAGGGCGTCATCGAAAGGTGGCACCGCACCTGGCGCGAGGAGGTGGGCGACGAGCTGCCCGAGGAGCCGATCGCGCTCGCCGAGCTCAACGCCAAGCACTGGGCCTGGCTCGCCGCCGAGTACCACGCCCGTCGCCACGAGACGACCGCCAAGGCGCCGCGCGACCACTGGCTCCAAGAGGTCGAGCACCTGCGCCGGGTGCCGCACAGCAAAAAACTCGACGAGGTCTTCCTCCACCGCAAGCGGCGGGTGGTGCGCAAGGACGGGACCGTCCGCTTCCGCGGCGGCTATCTCGAGGTGCGCTCCGATCTGGTCGGCGACGAGATCGAGCTGCGCTTCGACCCCAAGGACGACGCCGCGCGGCCGCGCGTCTTCGTCGACGACCGCTTCGTCTGCGACACCACCCCGCTCGATCGCCTGCGCAACGCCACCCGCAAGCGCCGGCGCATCGGCGGCGAGCCCGCGCCCGTGGCCGAGAAGACTCATCTCGATCCGCTCGGCCTGATCGAGGCCGAGCACTACGACCGCGTCCGGCCCGTCGGCGCTCCCACCAAGACGGCCATCGTCGGCCCCGAGGTCCGCTGGCGAGACGATGGCCCTGACCCCACGGAGGACTGATCCCCATGTACCGAAAGCGCTTCGGCCTGACCGGCCATCCCCTGCCCAAGGACGCCCAGGGCAAGACGTTTTTCGAGGCGAGTCCGGGCTACAAACGCCTCGAGCGCGCCTTTCGCCAGCTCGCCGACGAGCCGGGCGTGGGTGTGGTGACCGCCGATGCCGGCGTGGGCAAGACGGCCGCCGTCAGAAACCTCTGCGCCGAGCTGCCCAGGCCCGACTACCTCGTCCTCTACCTGTGCGACACCGCCGTCTCGCCGCTCGACCTCTACCGCACGCTGGCAGCCGAGATCGGGGTGCGGGCATCGCACCGCCGCGCCCAGCTCTGGACGGACATCAAGAAGACGCTCGTCCACATGGTCGACGAGCGCGGCATACAGCCGGTGGTCGTCTTGGACGAGGCCCAACACCTCTCCGACCGCTTCTTGATCGACCTGTCGGGCTTCTTGAACTTCGCCTTCGACAGCCGCGACCTGCTCACGCTTTGGCTCGTCGGTCTGCCGCCCTTCACCCGCCACCTGCGCAGCCAGCAGCATGCGCCGCTGGCCATGCGCGTGGTCCATCAGATCCGCCTCGAGCCGCTCGATCGCGACGGCTTCGCTGCCATGGTGGACCACGCCCTCAAGGCCGTGGGGGCGACCCAGACGCTGCTCTCGGACCCGGCCAAGGAGCTCCTCTTCCGCTCCAGCCGCGGCGTCCCGCGTGTGGCCTCCAAGCTACTGCGGGCGGCGCTGCGCGAGGCGCACGAGCGCAACCAAAACTTCGTCGACGATCCGACCATGGAGGCGGCCATCGAAGCCATCGCCTTGGGCCACAACAGTGCGCCCGTATGACGGTGATGCACCAGACCGTCATCGAGGCGGACGACGATTGCCTCCCCGTCGTCCCGGCCGCCGAGCTCGACGAGCCCGACCCGAGCCGCAGATGGCTGGTCGAGGGGCTCTGGGCGCGGGCGGGCGTCGGGATCATCGGCGGCGCGCCCAAGAGCTGCAAGAGCTGGCTCGCTCTCGACCTCGCGCTTTCGGTCGCCAGTCGGACGCCGTGCCTGGGCGCCTTCTCGGTCGCCGATCCCGGCGGGGTGCTCATCTACATGGCCGAGGACGCGGCGGTGGTGGTCAAGGAGCGCCTCTCGGGCCTTTGCCGTCGCCGCGGCCTCGAGCTTACCAGTGTCCCGATCGGCGTCATCACCGCCCCGAGCCTGCGGCTCGATTGCGCGCGCGATCAGCGCCGCCTCGATGAGACCGTCGCCCGGCACGCGCCACGGCTCCTCCTGCTCGATCCCTTCGTCCGTCTCCATCGCATCAACGAGAACGATGCCGGCGAAGTCTCGACGCAGACGCAGGTGAAGCGCGAGACCAGCGCCGTCGGGTTGCCCAAGCCGGCGACGATCTACGTCTATGACTTTGCCGTCGACCCGTCCGATGTGAAGCTCGACCCGGGCGGCCCGCTGGCACGCTTTCGCGATCGTCTGACCGGCGGCGGCGGCGGCAACCAGGACCAGCAGGTGATCGACCTCGGCCATCAGGTGGCCGACAGCCTCACCACGGCATTGGTCGAGAAGGTCACCGCCATGGGCATCCCGGCGCAGCGCCTGTCGCGCGGCCAGACGCCGCCGGCAAGCGGCGCGGCGGTCGCCGGGCAGTTCGTCGATCTCGACGAGGGCAACAAGGTCCGCCGCATGGCGATCGGCTTCCATCAGGGGCAGTCGAGCGTCAGCGCCCAGCTGCAGTTCTACGACGTGAGGCCGAACAACGCCGGGCGCCAGTTGCTCGACTTCGCCGCCACCGCCGAGAGCCGCCCGCTGCCGGGCGCCGCGGTCACCATGGGCGCCGGCGCGGCCGTGCAGGTCGCCGCCGCCGGCGCCGCCAAGGAGATGGGCTCGAGCGTGCAGTCGGACGCCGGCCGCCTGGCCGACAACATCGCCAACTCGCTGCAGACCTTTTTCGCCAAGCAGGGCTGGACCGAGGCGCCGAGCCCGATCCAGATGCCGTAGGCGCGTACGACGCACCAAACCCCGAGCCGCCCGCTGGGCGGCTCGGGCGCGCCACCGGCGCGCCCCTACCCATACGCGGCTCGGCGCGATAGGCACCACAGCGTGTAAGGGGCCGCCCGTCGGCGCGCGGCGCGCGCCGCATCCATCACCGGCCTTGGAGGGAACATCGATGACCAAGATCGTCGTCACGCTGCTGGTCGTGATCCATCTCGCCGCCACGCTCTGGCACGGGGGAGCGCACGAGGCGCTCGCCATCGCCCTGACGCCGGCGCAGAACGTCTTCGTCTACGTCGTGATCCTGCTCGGCCCGCTGCTCGCCGCCGGCCTGGTGTGGACGCGCTTCGTCGCCGCCGCGCTCTGGCTGTTCACCCTCTCGATGCTCGGCGCCCTGCTCTTCGGCGTCTATCACCACTACATCCTGGTCTCGCCCGACAACGTCGCCCACCTGCCCGACGGCTCCGCCCACGACCACACACAGTTCGTCGCCAGCGCCGCCACCATCGGGTTGCTCGAGCTCGTCTCGTTCATCTACGGCGCCTACTGCCTGCGCCGGGGCTGATGTCGTTCCGCGTTAGGCGTTGCGCGTCGTGCGTTCCGAACGCATAACGCCAAACGCCAAACGCACAACGTCCGCCGGGTTGCCTCGCCCGCCGCGCGTCCGCGGATAGCCCGCATCAGGGGCCGATTTACACGATCACGATTTATCGGACAGCCGCCACCCCCCAGCCAACCCCACGACGCGCCCAAAACTACGGCTGTCCCGGAAATCTCCGTCGCGCTTCACCCGCGCGATGACCATGCAATCAGCGAACGCTTGAGTCTGCGGAACCGGATCGCGCACGGATATGCCTCTCTGGACGTGGACCGCCTATGGGTAGAGATCCCGAGCGGGCTCGAGACACTCGACTTGTACGCCGCAGCCATCGCCCGACTCCTGGGCGCCGCGGCAGACTGACTTCGGTCGCCATCCGTCCTGCCGCTGATGGTAGCCACCAGCGCAGCCTGACGTGTGACGAAGCCGCGTCCGGCGCCGTTCCGCCGCGCAGCCGCAGAGAACGCGGCTCCCCTCGACGCGGGTGCCTTCGATCACGCCCTCCGGGCTGCTTCATCCGGTGACACCGGGGGGTGCCGCTGCGAACGAGGGCGCAATCTGCTGAGCGCCTCAACCAGGCCGATCGTCAAGCACGAGACGTTGCCCCCAGTAGAGGACGAACCAGGGGAACACGAGCCACGGTGCGTTGGCGAGGCCGAACTTGATCCACAGGTCGAGCGCGCTCGTGGTGTCCACGTTGGGAAGTCCCTCGAGGATCTCCCCGCCGTAGTAGAGCGACGTCGAGTAGAGGTGGACCACGGCTGTCGCCATGCAGAGGAGGACCCCCCGCCTGTCGGTGTAGCCCGAGCGGCGCCACAGGTAGAGTCCCGTGAGCCCGATCGCTCCGTTGAGCACCGAGAGGACCTCCATCGACAGGAGAGTCGGGGTCGGACGCGCGTAGCGGAGGTCGCCGCCGTCGATGTACGCCCACCACGAGTAGGCCCAAGCGGAATCGCGCGACACCTGGATCGACTCGTGCAGGAGGAGCCAGCCGAGCTCCCAGGTCACGTGGGTGGCATAGGAGACGATCATGAACAGGATGCAGAGCGACTGGATGCGCTCGAAGCCCGACCAGGCGCGCAGGCTGGGCAGCGGCCACAGCGAGGTGGTGAAGGCCGCGAACAGGCCAATCGAGTAGACGAGCGCCAGCACGTCGGCGGTGGCACCGCGGTCGGTGCCGAAGTGGAAGACCGCCAGCGTGGCGACGGGAAACGCTAGGACGACCGGGCCCAGCGTGAGCCCGCGGGCGATCCACAAGTCGAGGTGTCGGGCCGGTGTGCCGGCGAGGCTCTGGCTGGCAGGCGTCGTGGCGCTCATGGCGCCGGAGCATGCCCGCTCGCAGCGCAGGAATCGAGGGCGCGGCTAGCCGTGCTCGAGGGCGGCTTGCCGCGGCGGGCACTACACGGGCGCACGACAGGAGAATGAGATAGCGGCGGGTCAGGCGGCGCAGCGCAGCGCGCGGCGCTCCCAGAAGTCCTCGAAGCGACCGCTGAGGCGCGCGCAGCGCAGCGCCACGATGGCGTTGGCACCGCGCAGTGTCCAGTGCATGCCGGCGCGCTTGAGCCGCGTTCCGACCGCGACCTTGCACCCGGCCTCGACGACGCCGGTTGAGACGCAGAGGCCCTGGGCGCGGAACTTCGCGTAGCGCATCCTCTCGCGATTGCGCGCCAGGTACTGCGAGCACTTGCGGGCCTCCTCACAGGCGTCGGCGTGCACCGCGAGGGCGCGCTCGATGGCTTCGACGTCGCCCGCGTCGAGCTCGTCGTGGCGGGCCTTGGCCCAGGTGCGCCCGAGTTCACTGGTCGGCCCCCAGACCGCCTTGGCCACGTCAATGAGGTGCCCCTTGGCATGGAAGAGATCGACGATCTGGATGGCAGAGGGGAAGTGCTCGTCTGCGAGGTTCCAGATCCACACGGCGCCGTCGCCGAGGATGACGCGCCGCTGGGCTCGCTCGAAGCCACGTCGGTGCGCCTCGCGCGCGACGCGCTGGGCAAACTCCGAGACCTTCGCATCGGTGTCACCCGTCGCTGCGCTCTCGATTGCAGCCGAGTAGGTGACGCGCTTCGACTTCCGCCTGGACTTCCGCGTCGAGACGCGCTTTGAGCCCCCCTTTTTGGCCGCCTCCGTCGAGGCCGCCTGCGGGCAGTCGAGCTGGGCATCGGCCCAGCGTTCGCACGCCTCCCAGTACGCCTCGAGCCGCTCTCGAAACCCCTGTCCGGCTGCGACCTGACGCCGTGCCACCTCGACCTTGTCCGCCGCCACCCAACGCGATCGCGTCCGCCCCCCAACCCCCCGCGTGATGCTGTAGTACGGACCGTGGCGCGCCTCGTCGTCGTGCGCGCACCCGCAACCCGGCCGGTTGCACTTCACCAAGCGCTCTGAGAGCGAGCCACGCCGCATCGGTCGCGCCGCCAGGAGCTCGACAGCCATCTGGCGCACGGCCGCAGGCACCGCGCCGCTTTCCGCCTCTTTCATCCCCGCCCCCCCTTGCGGTGTACTTAGCCGCAAGGCGGGGGCGGCGCAAGCTCATCAAACCTGACCGCTCACTCTGGCGTCGTGCGCCCGCACTACACCCGGGGCACATCGCTTGCGCTCGGGGCACCCACGTCGCTAGACCGGGCCATGCGATCCACCCGGCGCCGTGCGCTCTGGATCCTCGCCACCCTGACGACCCTGGCCGCCGCGTGCGGCGGCGCGCCGCGCGGCGCGTGCAGCCAGGCGCAGCCGCTCGGCAGCGTGTGCGGCTTCGAGAATCCCGAGGACGTCGCCTTCGCGAGCGCGGCCAAGCTGCTCGTGGTGAGCCAGTTCCGCATCCTGGGGCGCGGCGGCGCCCTCGCCGGCCTGTCACCAGGTGCGAGCACGCCGCGACCGCTGTGGCCCGCTCCGGGTGGCACCTCGGAGCCCGATCGCGAGAGCGGCGATCCCGCGTGCGTGCCACCGGACGCGACCATCTTTCATCCGCACGGCATCTTCGTCGCCGCCAGTGGCGACCTCTACGTCGTCAATCACGGCGGTCGCGACTCGATCGAGATCTTCGCGATCCGCGGCAGCGGTGACCAGGCCACGCTCGCCTGGCGCGGCTGCATGGTGCTACCCGCGGGTACGTCGGGCAACGACGTCGCGGTCGGCGGCGACGGCACGGTCGTGGTCAGCAACTACGCGTCGGCGGTCGACTCGTTGCTCGACAACGTCAAGATCGGCGTTGGCTGGATGACCGGTGACGTGCTGCTGTGGCGGCGCGGCCACGGTTGGAGCCACGTGCCGGGTACCGCGGCCAGCGCGGCGAACGGGGTTGCGCTGTCGCCCGACGGCAAGACGCTCTACTACGCCGAGACCGGCGGCGGCCGCTTCGTGCGCATCGGGCTCGACGGCACGGGCCGGGCGGAGCTCGACGTACCGGGCGCGCCCGACAACCTGAGCTGGACGTCGCGCGGTACGCTCTACCTGGCGAGCCACACCTCGAACGTCGCCTTCCTGGGCTGCCTGCTCGGCGCCGCCTGCCGCTCGCCGTGGGTGCTGCTCGAGATCGACCCCGAGTCGATGCACGCCGACGACGTGTTGACGCACGACGGCTCGGTGGTCGGCGCGGTCGCATCCGCCGAGCAGGTCGGCGCCCTGGTCTATCTCGGAGCGGTGTTCGGCGACCGCATCGGGGCGTGGCGTGCGGCGGAGGACACCACCGGCTCGGTCTGGTCGTCCGTGGCTGGCTTGCCTCCGGGACGCGTGTTAGCCGAACAAGCTTTCGCGCCGTCGCGCACCAGCGGCGAGCTCTCCGGGGCGGCGGCCGCATCTCTCAGGCGAGGAGCCCAGCAGTCATGACGGACGAGGCATCGAAGGCGCCGGCCACCGCGGCCGAGCCCGCACGTGAAGCGGGCCGCATGGAGCGCATCGTCAATCTCGCGAAGCGGCGCGGCCTCGTCTTCCAGTCGAGCGAGATCTACGGCGGCCTGTCGAGCTGCTGGGACTACGGTCCGGTCGGCGTCGAGCTCAAGCGCAACGTCAAGGACGCGTGGTGGCGCGAGATGGTCTGGTCGCGCGGCGACATCGTCGGCCTCGACTGCTCGATCCTCATGCATCCGCGCGTCTGGGAGGCGTCCGGGCACATTGCCGGCTTCTCCGATCCGCTGGTCGACTGCAAGAAGTGCAAGATGCGCTTCCGCGCCGACCACCTCGCGGAGGCGAACGGCGGCGTCATGCCGGTCCGGCATCCCGGCGACTGCAACGGCGAGCTCACCGAGGCGCGCCAGTTCAACCTGATGTTCAAGACCTTCATGGGCCCGGTCGAGGAAGACGCCAACGTCGTCTTCATGCGTCCGGAGACCGCGCAGGGCATGTTCGTCAACTTCGCCAACGTGCTCGACACCGCGCGCAAGAAGCTGCCCTTCGGCATCGCGCAAGCCGGCAAGTCGTTCCGCAACGAGATCACGCCGGGCAACTTCCTGTTCCGCACGCGCGAGTTCGAGCAGATGGAGATGGAGTTCTTCGTCAAGCCGGGCGAGGACCTGAAGTGGTACGAGTACTGGAAGCAGGAGCGCTTCGAGTGGTACCTGCGCCTCGGCATCAAGCCCGAGAACCTCCGCTTGCGCGAGCACGCGTCGGACGAGCTCGCGCACTACGCGAAGGGCTGCGCCGACGTCGAGTACAAGTTCCCGTTCGGCTGGTCCGAGCTCGAGGGCATCGCGAACCGCAGCGACTTCGATCTCAAGCAGCACGCCGAGTTCAGCGGCAAGGACCTGTCGTACTTCGACGAGGAGTCGCGCGAGCGTTACGTGCCCTACGTGATCGAGCCCGCCGCGGGCGCCGATCGCGCGACGCTCGCGTTCCTGGTCGACGCCTACGACGAGGACGAGGTCGAGGGCGAGCTGCGCTCGGTGCTGCGCCTTCACCCACGGCTCGCGCCGGTCAAGGCCGCGGTGTTCCCGCTGCTTCGCAAGGGTGGACACCCCGAGAAGGCGCAGGAGATCTACACGAGGCTGCGCCCGCACTTCCCGGTGCAGTACGATCAGGCGGGCTCGATCGGCCGCCGCTACCGCCGCCAGGACGAGATCGGCACGCCGTTCGGCGTCACGGTCGATCATCAGACGATCGAGGACGGTACGGTGACCCTGCGCGACCGCGACAAGACGTCGCAGGAGCGCATCCACGAGAGCGACCTGCTCGCGGAGCTGCTGCGGCGCATCGCGGGCGCGTGATCGCCGCTTGACGGCTGGCGGTTCGGACGCGTTCCGGGCGCGCGGCTCAGGTCGTCGTGCCACCGCACGACGAGCCCGCACCCGCGGTGCAGCCGTAGCAGTGGTTGCGCGTGACGATGCGTCGCGTGCCCAGCCTCGCCGCGTCGAAGTCGCGCACGTGCCGCGGTGCGTCGTCGCGCACCGGCAGCTCGAGCATCTGGTTGAAATCGCAGTCGTAGAGCGTGCCGTCCCAGCCGACGGACACCATCGAGCGGCACATCACGCCGGCGACGGCTCCTGGATTGAACGCGGCGACCAGCCGCTCCATGTAGGCCTGGTAGTTGCCGCTCGCGAGCAGGAACTCGAGGAAGCGGCTGATCGGCATGTTGGTGATCGTGTAGAGGTGGCTGAAGACCACGCCCTCGCGGCGCTCGAGTTCGCGCCGGAACTGCGCCTCGATCGCCGTCTGCTTCGCAGGCAGGAACGCGCCGACCGGGTTGACCACGAGGTTCAGCTCGAGCCCGCTGTCCGGTTGGCCGTAGCCGAGGTGGTTCAGCTTGCGGATCGCTGCGATCGAGCGCGCGAACACGCCATCGCCGCGCTGCGCGTCGGTCTGCGCCGGCCGGTAGTACGGCAGCGACGCCACCACCTCGACGCGATGTGCGGCGAGGAACGCGCCGAGGTCGTCCTGCGACGGCAGCAGCAGCACCGTCAAGTTGCAGCGGTCGATGACGTGCCGCCCGAGCGCGTGGCTCTGCTCGACGAGCCAGCGGAAGCTCGGGTTCAGCTCGGGCGCGCCGCCGGTGATGTCTACGGTCGGAATGTCGCTGCGCGCCAGCGCGGCGATGCACTGCGCCGCGGTCTCGGGCGTCATCACCTCGCGGCGGTCGGGACCGGCGTCGACGTGGCAATGCCCGCAGCTCTGCAACCAGAGCTGCGGGC
>Ga0163154_10009094_pt1 | contig 11402 bp, 16 predicted proteins | sample OliLakLV19MP9P1_FD_148649 | JGI IMG/M metagenome (GOLD analysis project Ga0163154, IMG submission 148649) | Freshwater microbial mat bacterial communities from Lake Vanda, McMurdo Dry Valleys, Antarctica - Oligotrophic Lake LV.19.MP9.P1 | ecosystem: Environmental > Aquatic > Freshwater > Lake >...
AGTTCACGCCGCTGGAACATAACATTGCATGATCCACCTGATCGTCTTCACGCGATTTTGCTTCATCATGAGTTGACGTGACGTGACGTGATCAGTCAGACGACGGTCTCCCAATGTCTTCTTGATGACACCATCGATAAGTAGAGCGAATCATTGCAACTTGGTTCTTCTTCTGTGTCTTCTGGACTTGGGTCCTTTATGGATGCCTCAGGGTTGTTTATCAATTATCCAATAAACCAATTCTTGTTCAATCACTCGAAAAAAGAGCCATGAGCCGATGTCAGATGAGCATACGCGCTGTCGCTGTCATCAAAAGGACCCGTGCCACACTTCCAACACATGCTCTTCTGACAGCGACTGCACGTAACCCGGTTGCAGCCCGCAATCTGCAGATGAGGCAGGTATTAAATCCGATTCCCGACCGCCAACTATCGAACATCCAGCCACGATGCGTGACTGTGAGTTACACTGGCATACTTTCTCAATCGGTGCGCGACAACCGGGACAGTTCTTGATGTTGTTCTGCGACATGAATTGCTGAAAAAGCTCGTTGGTTCTACGCGTTAGAGGCAGGCGAGGCGAGACGTGGTTGCAAACACTGCGATAACTCGCTGATCCGCTTACTTAGCTTCACCGCAAACATGATGCGTGGGATCTTCTCCCCATACATCCCAGCACTTGTCACAGCGATCGATACGGCACTTCTCGCAGGAAATCTTTCCGACCGAACTCTCTAACAGGACCTTCTTCGAGACTAGTTCATCGTGTCATGCAGAGTTATAAATTCATGACTGACAGGCACGATCAATCACAATCACTTGCCTGCGGCAGCGCGGTTCGATTGACCGATCACGTTTCCAAAGCGATCCTCGTTGAATTGCATGATGCTACCGTGTACGGCAGTCAGGTGCGCGTAGCATTCCTTGCTGGTCTGGAAGGCAACGGTCATGCAGACCCAGCAGCAATGCTTCAGGCATTTGCCGCACTACAGGGTTCGAATTGTGACAGTGTCTGACACATTCAACAATCGGCGTCAAAGATTTACCTGTACGTGATCGCACGTGCCATCTTGTTTCTCAAAGATGTTGTGACAGTTCGGACACACGCGGCATTCTTTGCCGGCATCACTCTGAAGGAACGCCAACATGTCGGCCGTCAATCCCCTGAGTGCGAGAAACACCTCATCGACGATGACCGCCAAGGAATGGTCAGTACGGCTGAGCTCACCCGATTCCGTTCGAAGGAAGAAAATTGTTGCAATTCTCGGTTGGGCATAGTCTCCACTACACGCATGTACACATACCACTCACGACCGCCATATGACTCAGCAATTGGGCTATGGTAACCTTCTCTGGTTTGCTTTCAATGTACAGCGTTGCAACACCTGTTAGGAAAGCGTCGATTGATGAACTGACTGTCATTGAGCCTAGCATTTGATCTTACGAGCAGAATACTTGTCGATGAACTCTTCCGTCAGGAAAGCGTGGATATCTCGAACCAGTAGCTTCGTCTTGCACTGAGGGCATTTAATCGGAAACCCGTTGCTCTGTATTCGAGATGATCCAAGCTTTGCCAGTGCAGACGTCTCAAAAACGCCGTAGCGGCACAAAACTTACACCGTACGAGTACTGAATTTGATCTTGCATGCAGTCAGAACAAAATTCATGACCGCATAGCGATAGCTTGTAGGATCCACTCACCAGCTCCCCGCAAATCGGACACTCGCCCGGCTCTGCAGAAACGAAACTCGCCTTCACAGACAACGACGCCATGCCGGTGTTAGTGTTCATACCGATCTTTCCCCCGACAGCGTCTTTTGCCTTTTCGATCTGATCTATGAGCGCATCGATTGCCTCTGATGTACCGCGGGCTTCAAGCGTCTTCCTCTTCACGGAGCAGTCCAACGTTTTCAGCTACCGTGAATCGTTAAGTTCAAGTCATGCATCCACGTGTTCGTCCAAATCACACACGCAAACCTGAAGTTTCGTTCTCAGCGCCGCCAACTCAATGCCGAAGGACTTCTGTAGCTGTCCAATCACGCGTACAGACAAGGTTGCTTGATACCAGCGATTTGCAGCGAGATGCTGCGAGATGGCGTCAGCAACTACGTCTTGGATTTGATCGATGTACCGATCCTCGCAATGGATTCTGAATAGTTCGAAATGCTCATTGAATGTGCACCCGACACGATCATTCTCGCGCGCGCATTATACCTGAGTACGTTCCACTTGGGTAGCAAGCGCAGACGGACAGGGACCTTGAATTTTGCCTCAAGTTGATCCAATAGTTGGGCTCCTTCCTAAAACGTGATCGGTCATCAATCAGCGCTGCCACGGTGACGCTGGTAACACTACCTTTCTGGCCAACAGCGCCATGACATCTAAGGCCGCGATATCCTCCTGTCCAACCTTCACACGGCTAGGATCGAATGACTGACCCTACGGATATGATGTAAGATGTACGGAGACTTTGCGACCAGACTCAAATTGATCTACCTTAAAAATTTCATCAAGCTGAAGGCGCACGGTTGCAATGTCGGACGCGCATCCACCGTCAACCACGTAGTGGTTGATTCCTTTGGCATTCTCTGACCGCGGCGGGATGATAAACGCGTCGATTTCAGCTGCCGAATTCACAATGGCAACGAGCGCGTCGACCTTAGATTGCACCGCCTAATACAGAAGAGAAGTCCAGCCTAATGATGTGTCAAAACAATCTTGCTAACGAACCTTGGCAACGCGAGCCTCCACGGAAACCCTGACGGAGATGTCGTGCTGCACAATCAGTGGAGTTTTGGACCAGTCAGCAGCCGCTCCATGATACAGGATCGCGGCCTTCTCGGCACCAGCGGTATTCACAAACTCGACAGTCACCGAATGCTGTTGCGTGCCACGGCAGTGACAAGAAATCTGATCACATTCAAACGCCCTGAGATCGACGTACAAGTTCATGGCCTTTGGCGCCAGGTTCGAAGGAATCCGATTGAAAATTATCAACCTCACCAGCAGACGCCATCATTGATCGAATTGAAGTGACCTGCCGAACGATGGGACGACAATTACAGATCAGAAAATACACGTCGCGGGAACAGAGTTTTGTTGTGTCAGACATACGATGAGCACATCTCGACTGAACCCGTCATCGTCTGCAGTCGCCAATGGACCACCAGGTTGTTGCGATGACGCCGACGACGATGAAAAATTCGTATCTTTCTTGCGAATCACGAACGCAGAAAGACATCCAATACTGTAATTCAAACGGCTCAGTTTCTCATCGATAGAATTCTCTGGCGTATTGCCAATCGGTTCAGTACCAATTCTGACGGACGAATCCAGTCAGGAGTCTGGTGTCCACGATCGGCTTTAGATTTCCGATGGCGACCGAATATGCGACGGGTTCTTCAACGGCGTCCTTGCGCGGTCTACGATAAAATTTGAAGACGAAGAATCGCTGGCACGCATGCAGATGCGGAACGTACTTCTTGTCCGTACGAGCACCACGATACTGAGCCGTGATTGCCTGACCTTCCACCGCCCTATTTCGGTTGTCGTAGAATGTTGACTGGAAAATTCGACTGGTTCATCCTACTTTCCATTGAGCTTCAGCACAGCGTTGGTAGCGTCGGATGCAGCCGCAAACAATGCAAATCCAGAGCTATTGAGAAAGTCAGATCGTGAGATCAGATATCGGTCACGCTGTGACTACCAACTGCTCACCAGGATGACACTGTGTCATACCAACGGATTTCGACCGCGCGAGCTTGACGGGATCTTTCACGGAGTCCACGCGCGGCAAGCATAAGCTTGAATCCCGGCGCGTATTGGAAACTATTGGATCAGTGCCAACTTCGGCGATAAGGCGGTGTGACCAAACAAAATCGCACGCCGCACCCGTTCAAATCGCTGGCCAATGCCAGCTGAAGCATCATCGGCGAATCGAATGTCACTCTACCGGTCTGCCCTTTGCCGTCTATCAGAGTAGGCTGCAGGGTGATCTATGCGGCGAATTATTCGCGAGAGACGAACCGGGAGTGGGTCTCAGCCACAGATGTTCAATGAAACTGCCAGCACTTGAGCTGCTGGATGCGCCCGAACTCGAATGCAGCAGGCTTTCCATGAATTCACGGAGATCGATCTGGCAAGAAATCCACTGAGTAGGATGGTCACTTAAACAGCCGCAGATATCTCTCTCACCTCTGTGTATCGACGCTTGGTTTTGTCGTCCTTCCTCTTTTGACTGCGGTCAGCCACTGCCGTCTTTGAACTTGAGGCGGATGATGCTGCGCGACCCGTAACCTGTCGCTGGCTACTAGAAGCCGACAAGGACGACGCCGAGGAATTGTTGATGCTGCTGATGTCGTTGACAAACATAGGAACACCGGATATGAATGCCTCGCACGTCTCGTCCGCGTCTAGAATGCGCTTGACCTCGTAACCAGGTCCGATGCTAACACGGTACACCGTGCCTTTCACATCAGCTTCCACGGTTTCCTGCGCAGGGGACGACCTGTCATGGTCACGAAAGGTCACTGGGTGCAGCAGCCACCGAACCTTATGCAGGACAGCAATAATAGAGTCGACCTCATCTTGAACAGTCCTCTCGATGGCGGCCTTCTCTTCCTTCGGAACTGCAGCCAGGATCTCGCTCTTGCTGGTTTCCAAGTGAAGTGTAATCTTCAGCCTGCTCTCGAGTGAGCGGAGTCGCAAGCGGTCAAATTTGATCAGCTACAACGGTGCTGTTTTCAAGCAGTCAGTATTACTGCAATGAACCATCACGAGCACCTCAGAGAACACGGCGCGACCGATCTTCTCGATGACAATGAAATCCAAAGACGAGTCGAAGTAGTGCTTTGAGCCTGCAGAGCCAAGTGGACAATTGGTTGAGTGCACACCGGATGCACAATCATCACGCAAATTACCGTTTCCAGTCACAGCTTCCAATGCCTGCTCGGAAATCGGGAACGCAAGCTGGGCAAACGGAAGCGAAGTCTCAAATATGCTCGAGAAGATCATGATCTGCGTTCACGTGAATCATTCAGCAATAGCGCAGGTTTGCATCGAGATTCGTCGCTCCGACCTTCGGAATATTTTCCAATTGCAGCAGGGCGCTACTCCGCGGCAAGAACACGTTTTGCTCATATTCCGTGACGGCGTAACCACACAAGTGACGGCGTTCTTCTGATAGCCTGGGCGGTGCACGCGAGATTGCTAAATTCTCGCGCCATACATCGACCATGATCTTCTCTAATTCGAGCAGTTGATCCTTGCTCAGCTCGTCCACATTCTATATGTCAGACGTGACAGAGAACGGTTCGTGCGTGGAGGGAGCAACGCCATATCAACACACTAAACGAACCGGAAGTTTTTTCGCGTCCGTAACCGACTCTATGCTCATCTTCTCGGCTAGCGGATGCTCGGCACGTTTGAGGGTTCTATGGCAATCGAATTTCGTTGTTAGTAGCTTAAATAATTGCGCAATGCCCCTTACTTTAGAATAGTAGTGACGGCACGTCCAGCGGAGGTGATAGTCTTGTTGTTCACGGAGTTGTCGACGGTCCATTGCACGCGCTTCCCGGAATCAAGAGCGATCCACTCACGGTACACGTTGTACGCCGTGCAGAGGTCGCCTGCTCAGAATGTCAGAAAGAGCACAATACACCTGAGACTTGTTCAACCGACCATATCTGGACAGAAATCTAGCCGTCTTCTTTGCAGCCGAAGCCGGATCAGCAAAGAAGAAAATCCTGGATGCGTCTGCGCCCATCAAAGCAGCGAGAACAACGCCTATCTCTTTGAAATGCGTCTGCAATAAGGCAGACAGTGCCCATAATTTGCTTTACATAGAGTCAACATCCGCTCCACAAACCGATTCGAGACACCGCAGCACAAACACAGCTTCGATGGGACTCAGAACGTCGGACAGGGCTTCCAGCTGCTTGCCCAGCACCGTAAGCTTGAGATCCGCAATCACGCCCAGGCGAATGAGAATCCGCATCGCCTCTTCCAGTGCTACAGCAAGATAAACACTTTCAGCACTTGCCATATTGGGCTGCTCATCGCTTAGTAGTACCAACCTCCGTCTTGCGGCTTATCGAAAAACGGGAACTTCTGCGGATTCACGTTTGCCTTGATCAGATCGATGAGCGCAACCGTTGGATCGCACGACAAAATTTCTGGAGTCTACGCCGTTGTAACGCAAAATGCACGCGACGTACTGAATCATCTGATTAACCCCCCAATAAGCACGTACACTCGATTGGTCCATCATCTCGTATTCTTCTTGGTCAAACAAACGATGGCAGACACCTACAATGTAAACAAATAAATGGTGGTTAAAATAAATTACAATGAGAACGAGCCAATATATGCAAACGACCGCAAACAATACCCGGACGAGTGCGTCCAGCACGTCCTTTTCTTTGATCCGCAGATGCGCGAGAAATCAACGCAACCTACATGTTACCAGCAGTTACGGACGCAGAGAACACGCGACGCTGGGGAAATTGAACACCGCCATTGCACCGACCTTCAGAGTTGACTTCTTCGTATTGGCGTCGTAAAAGACTCGATTTGCTCTGCCGCAATCGATCACAGCTGTCACGCCGTCGATGGTCACAGACGTCTCGGCTACGTTCGTAGCAAAGATAATCTTCCGTTGACGGCCAGTGTCCTCGAACACCTACGAAGACTCACATCAGTCAGCCGAACAAAGATTGCTGCGCGATTGCAAGCCACGCAGTTACCATGCTCTGTTGGTCGGATGTCAGTTTACCGTGCAGCGGCAGTACGATGAAATCTTTGTTTCCTCCGCCAAGAATGCGACGAGCGCTTTCCACAGCCGTATCGATTTCGCGCTGTCCAGTCAAAAATGCGAGGATATGTCCGTCCGTCTGCGAGCCGGCGAGACGGCACACGATTATCACGCCGATGTTAGCGCACATCTCACAGCCACGACAACTTACGGTGCCGGATTTGGCCAATTGAATTGCCTTCTCAGTCACAGCGGTCGCATAGTTGTCGCCTTGGAATGGCTCGTACATCACTTGGACCGGAAAAGTGCGTCCTGAGCATCCGAGAATCGAAAATAACTCAGTGGGCGTCACTTGTCTGAAATCGGGTGAACAGAGATGAACCAGGAACACTCAAGCAATACGCGCCACCATCCATGACATCGCTGAAGTATCTCGAGAAGGCATGCTGATCGATCGTGGCAGATGTCAGGACCAACCGAAATTCGCGACGGCTTCTACATTGATTATGGTTGTTTCAATCGGGAAACATACAATTTAGAGCATGCTACTGACTTGCAGGTATCCTTGGTTAGACCCAGCAATAGGTCAGTTGAAATACTGCGCTCATGCACTTCATCAAGAATAACACAAGCGTACTGTAGAGCCAAGTCAATCGACAATTTTTTGTTTTTGTACTTGCCAACCAGCTAGGACGTACTCGTTTCAGGAGCGGATCGCGGGCGCACTCGTTAACGAGTATCTTGTCAATGGTGAAGATGAGACGTGTGCTGGGCGAAACTTTTGCGTCGTCTCCGACACGATATCCAACGAGGTGACCGACTTGCGTGCCCCATTCTGCTGCAACACGCTGCGCAAGGCTGATGGCAGCGATCTTGCGTGGCTGCGTGCATACAATCACTCCTATATTAGAAAACAGGACAATCAATCTCAGGAAACTGACTTAATGGTATCGCCACGTACCTTCCGGAAAGACGTCGTCAGCAATGTATTGAATAACTTGCGTGCTTTTTCCTGCAGAAGAAAATACGAACAGTCACGAAACGGTTCATCGCCGCACAACACGACTCTAACCGCTGCCGGTCTCGCCAACAATCACAGAGACTGGGTTCAGCTTGACCGAGCGGACGATAGTGTCGCGCTTGGCGTACATTGGAAACCCGGACGTAAGCCTGAATAAACGGTGAAATGCCAAAATTACCATTACATCAAGAGTGTTTGATAGTAAGAACCACAAACCTGCCGATCTCACGGTCCACACGTTCAGAGAATTGTCGAACTCCAGAGAAGGAGCTGGGATTCTCAATCGAATGAATTTGCTTGGAGCACTCCGAATTGAAGGTTTCAATTTGAGCTTCCTTTTCACTCATCTGCGTCAATCATTCAGTAATTGAAAGATTAGATCATTCCGACAGTTCGCCAGGTACGCGTTGGACCAAGCACTGAATACCTTGGCGTAAATGGCGGCGATCTCTTCTTCCTTTGCATTGCGCTCCGCAGCATCCCCACACAAAAGACTCTGCACTTCTGCCAGGTGCAACTGCTGCTTGAACTCATGGCATTTGAGGTGTGATTTGTTCCGAGTCTGCGGACATGGATTATCAACGGACTTGGCGAGTACAGATTGATTTGTAAGTACTTACCTCATGAATGCGCATCCGCAACTCTTCACTTGTCTTAGCGGCAGCCGTCTGAAATGACAAGTATCAATATTCATTCCGGAATGAAAAGACTTTCTAACACGCTCACGCACCTGAATGTTTCGGCGCAGATATTCTGCTGCGTGAAGGAATTTGCAGCTCATGCCTCTCGCGCAAAGCCCTTTCTGCCAGTATTCGCAAGCGGCTGAGCGATCAATACCGGATGCCCTTGAATGTTTGTGATTGAGCAGCAGTCAGAACGCCAGAATATGTGCAACCATATACCCTTTTCCACGAACGTCCTCCTTCAGATTTGCCTGCAATAAACCCGACGACAAAGTATCACGAGAGGAGATCTCCGTCAGACATCAATAAGCATTTACCGAATCGGCAACTCCATCTCCGATCGTCGTTGCAAACGTCAGGCCTACAAACGTGACCGAATAAATGTTATACACTATGACAGAACTGTTGAGAAGGAACAAGAACAGCGTTCACATACTCGCTCGTTCTGCTTCGTGCAGCGCAGCAATGACGAAATCCACGTGTTCAGCAGCATTAGACTGTCGCTGAGTAAAGCATGCCGACAACTCTGCGATTGCACAGCTCAGGCGAACGTCACGCACTGCCTTCAATACCTTGTCAATCAACATCTTGGCGGCATGCTCTGCCAGCGACTTGAATGACGCTTGATCATCTTTCAGGAGCTTGCGAAGACTCCGTTCGACGGTATAGTAGTCAATCTCGCTCAAAATGATCTTAATTCCGCGTCTCTATTATTGAGAACAACATCGTGCATCAATTCATCACGGCGCAGCGTGAAAACGATTGGCAACCCACCTCAAATTCCTGCAGTAGGCGGAGAGCGGTCGATTGCCGAGTGATTTTATGTAACTCTGACACCTTCTCAGATTTCGTCTCTGGTGTCAGCTCACGATACTTCAAGAAGATCTGTCATCCAAGTTATCGCAATGAAACGCAAATCTGACACTATGGCGAACACATCTCCATACCACTGCCAGTTTCCGCGCTTGCGACTCCAAGGTGGCGCGTAGCTTTGCGGCCTCACTGTCAGTGTGAGCAGGGCGCGCTACGTCGCGGTCTGCGTCGGGAAGAAACACTTGCTCCATGTCCGGGAGTCGAGGTCGTTTTCCTGAAGTTTAATTCGGGGGCAAGGTGCTGGCATGTAACAAAGACAATCGCCGCAAACAAGACGTTTGACAGGTCAACGCCTGACAGCCTTACCATTGACAGCAAGGAGTGATGGCAAGTTGATCAGCTCGCAGGAAAGATCTCGGCCCACATCAATGCCAAGACACACCATGAGAGTCTGATTTGCATCGCGAAGACCAACCAGCGGCGCGTCGCCAATTGCAGCAAGCCAATTTCTGCAGAGCTTCACCTTCTAACCGAAATTGAGCGTCGATACACTCTCAGTGAATTTCATACCTGAGATGCTCAGTTAGAGATTCGGTCTGCTCTTGAGAGACCTAAAGATTGACGTTTGATAATGCCAGATGCCGTAACAACCGTGATTCAATGAGCAACGCACCTTTTCAACAGAACTCAGCGATGAAGATGTATTGGGCGACAACGACTTGAAGAACAGCGTCTGATTGCAGTTAGCAAGGGCGACAGCAATCACGACGCCATCGGCCATCGAGAAGGCAATTCCATGGGGCTCCGTGTCATCCTCCGTGTCATCATTGCTGTCGTTGCCCGACCTGGATGCACTAATCTTGCTGTCAGTTTGGCTGCCGATCAAAGGACTGCGCTTGGCCAACTTCGATGCGGACTGATCGGCAGAAGACAAACTGGGAGACAACTGGCTCCTAGTGTGTGAACCAGGCTCATCCGTTGCGCTGTTGCTGTTGCCGTTGCTGTTCATCATTTTGGTATCGCCATTAATCTCATCGCTCTTCGTGGCAAGCAGAATGTCCCGAGATCCCAATCGGGATGGCAGGTCGATCTTTTCGATGAGTGGCTGGCCTGGATGACGGAAAACGCAAGTCGCTTGCTGGTCCCGGCAGTTAGCACCGAATCTGCAAAGGACATTCCGTCTGGCGGACGAATGTAGAAATTTGCAGGTCGCATTCTTGCAGTCCAGATCATATGTGCACGCTTTATTGGACGACATTCTGATGCGATTGTCACCGATCAATGCTTGGAGCAGAGAAGCAATGATTAATCAGAGCGACTTCGCGCGACTCGATCGAAAATGACACACCGGAATTGCGAGTCATTTGGCCAGGAAACGTTTCCAGACTCTGGCTGCTTTGAGTGATTGCGGTTCATATACTTGGTGGCCTCTGTGTGGCGTTGAAATCAGATGGCGACTGAAAGCGAGGAGATTTTTGACGAGGCGAACAGCGAAGTTGTGGTCATCGACGACAGGCAAGTAGTGATCACTGACTGCCACGTAAAGTCATTCATATTTAGGCAGTGTGGTTTGGAAGCTTGCAGAACGATTGTTTGTTTGTGCTGGTATGTTCTATCGATCGCAAAGCGATGTGACTGTAAACGCTTCGTTCCGAGAGATCGTGTGAGTCGCTTTTCAGCCGTCTACCACAAACTGACGAATTGCTCGCTTCAGCTGACACCAAAGATTGAACATCTGAGCTCCTTTTTATGTAAATTAGAGAGTAGTTTCGTTGTCACCATGCCAAGGCCGTTTGTTTGACCTCTGCAGCCACACGGAAGCGAAAGTGCAGAATGCATCCACTGCCCTGAATCGTTTCAGTCAGCATGACACCGCTTCACTCAAAGAGGCAACGGCATTGCCGGAAGAGCTGTCAGTATCATCGGGAATGAGCAGTTCAGGCCTTCGGAAGTCGAGCAATGGTGTCGCGCGATTTCCTACAGCGGGCGAACTTTATTCGCGTCCTCAGCAGCAGCAGCAGCAGCAGCAGCAGCAACAGCAACAGCAGCCAGTGCGATCGACGGCGGCACAATCTCTGGCGCCATCCAATATGCGCAACACACGCAGAGCTTTGCTGAATCAACCGATTGACGCA
>Ga0163154_10009096_pt1 | contig 11400 bp, 3 predicted proteins | sample OliLakLV19MP9P1_FD_148649 | JGI IMG/M metagenome (GOLD analysis project Ga0163154, IMG submission 148649) | Freshwater microbial mat bacterial communities from Lake Vanda, McMurdo Dry Valleys, Antarctica - Oligotrophic Lake LV.19.MP9.P1 | ecosystem: Environmental > Aquatic > Freshwater > Lake >...
ATGAGGGAAATCATTTGCTTGTGGATGGAAAGAAAGTGATTACTTGGAAATCGAACCATCCTGAAAATGCAGGCTTGCAACTTTGCTTGATTAAAAATAAAACTGGAGATATTGTAGGCACTGTTAATAAAGTATATAAAGAGTATGGAACTGGAGCTTTGTTTTATTTGGTTAAGAAATATGTGAAAGCTACTGAAACTGTAGCTACTACTGTTACCAAGAAAACAGTAACCAAAACTTCAAAACCTGCTGCAAAAAAGAAGGTAGTGAAGAAAACAACAACAAAGAAAACCATTACGAAAAAGAAAACTAAAAAATGAAAACTCAATTTATAATTTTCATATCCACTATTATCATTATTTCATTTAGCTGTACTGCACAAACGGACATTTCGACTTTGAAATTTAAAGTTTCAGGCAATTGTGAAATGTGCAAAAAAACGATTGAAAACTCATTGGGTATAAAGGGTGTGAAATCGGCAAATTGGAATCAGGATACCAAAATAATTGAAGTAGTGTATAACACTACCAAAATTAATGAGGATAGAATTCACGAAGCTATAGCCGCTTCGGGCTACGATACTGATAAGAAAAAGGCTGATGCTCAGGCATATAAAGATTTGCCAGAGTGCTGCCAGTACAGCAAAAGTAAGTAGGATAGAAGGGATAATGTAAATCAAGCATGGAATTTTAAATAAATTCCATGCTTTTATTTTTTTGTGGATTGCTATAAAAGCTTTTATTTTTTGCAATAAGGTAAAGTTTATACTGCAAGAGTGAAATATGTGTACTCTCTTAAGCTAAATTATGCTAGTTTCGTATAAAGTACTCTAAAATAAACTATCGAAAACAATGGTATCAACTGCAAATAAGTTTAAGAAAGTACTAGTTATTGACGATGAGTTTATTGATACATACATTATCAAACACTTAATGCAAGCTCAAAACTTTGCTGATGAATATATTTTGATTGATTCATCACTTGATGCTTACGATTACATAAGTGAAGAAATGAACGGAGATACAAAATTTCCTGAAATAATTATTTTGGATTTGAATATGCCACTTTACAATGGCTTTGAATTGCTTGAAAAGATAGATGCACAAGTGAAAATGCACAAAGTAAATACAAAGGTATATATATTATCATCTTCTGACTTTATAGAAGATATAACCAGAGCCAAATCGTTCCAATCAGTAGCAGGCTATATTGTAAAGCCACTTACAGAGGAAAAACTCAATGGGATTGGTTGAAATCTGATGCTGAATCTTGAAAAAATCCCTTCCAAGATTTCAAAACTTGAAAGGGATTTTTAGTGCCACCTGCAACTCATATTTTTTGGTTATAAATCAACAGCATGTTGTGTTATTAATGGAGGTAATAAAAATCGGTATATATATTTACGAGTCGACAGTTAAAGTTTAGATTTAACTAAACCATACTATTGTGCGTAAAAGCCACCACATAATAAATATATCCGTACAGATACTCAATTGTAGTTTAGATTTAGATAATTGCAATTTAGATTTGAGGTGACATAGCAATTAAAACCCTATTACCTATTTACAATAACACCGTATAAAGCAGCAATATTATCGCACCATAGATGAGATTATTATACACAAAACTACTATCCGTTTTCTTTTTTATGGGGGTTACATTTTTAGGGTTCGGGCAGTGTCCAGCCACTAATGCTGTTTCGATTAGCTCTTTACCTGTATCCTGTTTCGGTGGTAATGATGGATTAGTTGTTTTTAACTTTAATCCTATTACAATTTCAGGTTCTCATAGATTTAGACTTTATCAATTGCCAAATACACCTGTATCATCGGCAGTAATTGCTACTTCTGGTCCAATAACTTTTACTGGAGGGATATCAAATGGCAACTATGAAGTTAGGTATTATAAAGTAGGAGGAATTGGATCTTGTGGTTCATTAGGGTCTGCTGTACCAATAGCTGGTACAAATATTAGTGTAGGTCAGCCAGCGGTGGTAGAAATTTCATTATTATATGACAATGAATTATGCTTTGGAACTAATCAGGAAATGCAAGGTTCTGATCCTGTTCCGCCAAGAGGTCAGCCGTACAGTACACTTTGGAGCATTACTGGTCCCAGCCTAGCCGTACTTTCCCCCAATAATACAGCCGATTATGTAACAGTTAGTAATTTACAACCCGGGACATTTAATGCCACCTGGAGCGTTAGCGTTTCTGGATGTGGGGTTGCTTCAACTTCCACTGAACCATTTTATGTTAGAGAACTACCAGTCATTTCAAGTAGCCTTACAACCACCGTATGTAGCGGCTTTCCATTTAATTATATCATAACTTCCACAACCGTAGGCTCTACTTTTCAATGGACTCGCCCCACAAACCCTAATATTAGCAATGCAGCTGTTACAGAATTTGATGAAACTATTAATGAAACCTTAATTAATACAAGTGCTACGCCTCAATTAGTTCTTTATCAATTGCAAGCTACTGGCCCTGGAGCAACGGCTTGCCCCGGAATTCCTTCTGTACTAACCGTAACGGTAAATCCAACCCCAACTGCCAATGCCACCCCATCTTCCGATACCAAATGCAGCGGACAGCCTGTAAGTTTTGCTCTTTCAAGCAATTTAGCTAATACTATCTACACATGGGTTACTTCCATTACTTCTGGCGTGGTTTCGGGCATAAATTCGGGCGGTGGAAGCACCATCACAGATACGCCTATCAATTCGGGCAATGCTTCTACTTCATATCTTTACATAGTAACCCCGCAAAATACACTCACAGGGTGTAGTGGTTTATCACCATTTACCATTCCTGTCACCATCAACGTCTTGCCTACTGTGGCAGGCACAAATGTCCCTACCGTTTGTGGGTTTGCCTCTACTTCTATCAATTTAGCTACCAATGGCACCAGCTTCGCCTGGAGCAATGGGCAATCTACCAATCCAGCCACATTAACACCTGTTGTCACTGGCTTGAATACTTTTACAGTTACCGTAAGTTCGGGTTTGTGTGGTGTAGCTACCACAGTTGGGGTGTTTTCTCAATCTACCGTAACAGTACAGGGTGTAAATGCTACAGTTTGTGGTCTAAACTCAGCTACAATAAGTTTGGTAACCAATGGAAGCAATATCAATTGGTTCAATGGAACATCAACCAATTCCATATCCGTAGTTCCAGTTTCCTTCGGAATCAATAATTACAATGCCACAGTTACTTCTGGTGTATGCAATGTCACCACAGTGGTGAGTGTATTGGCACAGCCTTTAATTACCGTTTCTAGTACCAATACTACAGTTTGTGGGTTTATTCCTACCTCTCGATTATTAATCACAAATGGTACAGCATTTAATTGGAATACAGGTCAAACTACCAATCCTGCTACTTTAACACCAACTATTTTTGGTCTCAACACCTTTACCGCCACCGTTTCTTCCGGATTGTGCAATGTGGTTACATCGGTGGGTATTGTTGCCATTGCCCCACTTTCCGTGGCAGGAACAAATGCTACTGTCTGCGGCCTTTCCCTAGCCAATATTAGCATTACAACCAATGGGGTAAATATCAATTGGTTTAACGGAGCGACTACAAGTACTATTTCAGTTACTCCTACTAGTTTAGGCAATACTAATTACCCGGTTACTATCAGCTCGAGCATTTGTCAAATCGTTACTACTGTGGGAGTAACAGCTGTTTCGCCCGTTACAGTTTCTGGAAATAATGCCACAGTTTGCGGTCTTATCCCCACCTCATTTACATTATCAACGAATGGCACTAGTTTCAGCTGGAGTACAGGTCAAACCGCCAATCCCGTAACATTAACCCCTGTTATATTTGGGTTGAATACTTTTATTGTTACTGTCAGTTCGGGCTTATGTAGCGTAGTTACTTCTGTAGGAATATTTGCTACATCATCTATTACCATAGCGGGCAATGCAATTCCAACTATATGTGGTATTACTTCAACTTCTTTTACCTTAACCACCAACGGAACTTCTTTTCTTTGGAGTAATGGACAAACTGCAAACCCTGCGACATTGACCCCTGCCACATTCGGTTTGAATGCTTTTACAGCCACAGTGAGTTCTGGATTCTGCAGGGTTACGACTACATTGGGCATATTTGTGCAATCGCCAATTACCGTTCAAGGTGTAAATGCCACAGTGTGTGGATTAAACTCAGCCAATATTAGTATTCTAACCAATGGAAGTAGCATCAATTGGTTCAATGGTGCAACTACGGGATCTATATCTATAATTCCTGCTTCGGTTGGAATAAACAATTACAATGCTACCGTTACTTCTGGCAGTTGTAGTGTTACAACTACGGTGAGTGTTTTGTCTCTTGCAGTAGTTACTGTTTCAAGTACCAATACTTCGGTTTGCGGGCTAAATCCGACTGGTGTTTTGTTGTCTACCAATGGCTCTACTTTCAATTGGAGTTCAGGGCAATCTACCAATCCTGCTACATTAACACCTTTATCATTCGGCTTAAATACCTTTACTGTAACTGTTTCTTCTGGGTTGTGTAATGCGGTAACCACTGTAGGCATAGTTGCAAATGCCCCTATCACAATTGCTGTTACGAACACTACAACAGTTTGTGGGTTAGTCTCTGCAAGTGTCACTTTAACTACCAATGGCAATAATTTCAATTGGAGCAATGGGCAAACTACCAATCCAGCCATATTAACGCCAAGTAGTGGAGGGTTAAATAGTTTTACAGTTACAGTAAACTCAGGCCTTTGCAATGCTATTACTACCGTTGGCGTATTTTCTTTAAATCTAATAACAAACATTTCGGGTAATCCGGCTTCGCCCATTTGCAGTGGAAGTACTGTAAATGTAACTGCTAGTTCTATCCCATCTGGAGGTGTTTTTGATTGGGCTACCCAAGTAATTTCCGGCACTGCAAATGGAAATAGCAATGTGTCTGCCTCAAATAGTATCAATCAGAGTTTGACCAGTACAGGATTGGGAATAGTGAGCTACACCGTGGTAGGCACACTCAACGGATGTGCAGGAAGCCCAGCCATTTTCAATGTTACAGTAAACCCTGCTGTTTCACAACCCACTTTCATTTCAGGTAGTAACCCTATTTGCCAAGGCACTACAAATGTATATCAAACAGATTTGCCTGCTAGTTTGAATGCAAGCTCTATTACTTGGTCAGTATTTCCGGCATCAGCTGGAAGTCAAATATTAACCCAAAATGTGACTACTGTAAATTGGAATGCAGCATTTTCGGGCAATGTAACTTTGACAGCAACAGCTTTCGGATGTGGAGCTTCACAAAGTTCGTTCTCAACGGTGTTGGGAATTTCAGCAAACCCCACTTTCGTTTCGGAGCTTACCCAACAAAACAACTCATGTATAGCAGACAATGGTATCATTACAGCCACAATTACAAGTGTACCAAATTCAATTAGGCTAAATAACACTATAAATCCAGCTTCATTTTTTGCTGGAATAGCAACGTTTTCAAATTTAGGGCCTGGTACATATATCATAGTAATGCGCAATGCAGTTGGTTGTGCAACTTCATCAACGGGTTACAATATTATTGCTCCGGCCACCCCACTTGCACCAAATGCAGTATCAGCTCCAGCGGGCAATTATTGCGAAGGAGCAACTGTTCCCACTTTAACAATTACTGTTCCTAGTGGATTAATTGGTTTATATGACTCTGGTGTATTAGTCACTACCACTTCATCTATTCAATCTTTAAATTTACCTATTACGGCTGGTTCGTATAATTACAGTGCCAATGTGACTGTAAATGGATGTGTAAGCCCATCAACATTCATCATTTACAGTATTAATTTTTCCCCAAGCATTACAGGAATCGCAGGTTCAAACCCAACATCTTGTGGTTCGAGTGATGGAAGCCTAACCGTAACGGGCTCAGCAAGCCTTTATACATTGGGATCGGTTTCAAATGCAACAGGTATTTTTACCAGTCTTGCTCCCATAACACATAATGTAATCGCCTCAACTGGTAATTGTAGCGTAACTAGCTCGATTACGCTATCTGCCCCCGGGCAAACTTCTCCTCCAGTTCTATCGGGCGGTAATACTTATTGTGCAGGGCAGCCTATTTCGCTTTTAACTGTTACCAGCACAATTAGTGGTACGTTTGGATTGTACAACGCTTCCAATACAGTAGTCGAAACCAAAATAGGCAGCAGTGCGGTTTTCAATACTACTGCCTCGGGAACTTATTATGCCAACATCACTGTGGCGGGTTGTGCCAGTGCTCAATCCAATACCGAAAACATTATAATCAATGCCATTCCCATCATTGCAATTTCTGGAAATAATGCCGCTTGTAATGGCAATTTGGTAACTGTGACTGCCAATGCGGGTTTTGGCAGTATTTATATTTGGTCTGGTGCACAAACTGGCAACACCGCTTTTTTTAATAATTCAGGTCTCAAAACAGTATTAGCCACCGTTTCTGGTTGTAGCTCCAGCCTTAGTTTTGTAACTACCATCAATTCAAATCCGATAGTAACTATTTCGGCAAGCCAAACCAGTGTTTGTTCAAACGCAAATGTTACGCTGACTGGAAACGGAGCAAATAACTTCACTTGGCTTCCATCTTTGATATCTGCACCATCTATTGTGGTACCTGTTGTGGGCAATACCATTATTAGCGTTATAGGAACAGATTTGAATGGTTGTGTAGGCAATGCTATCGTGAATCTATCCGTCACTTCAGGTATTGTTGCTGTCGATTCACCTTTGGGAAATACTTCAAAATGTAGCGGAAGTGGCACATTCGGTTATGCGCTACCCAATACCAAAACTTTTTATAACGCCACCACTTTCAATTGGTTTTTGATTCCTGCCGCATCGGGCACAATTACCGTATCTACTTCGCCCAACGAACATGTGGCCTCGGTAGCTTGGAATGCAAGTTTTGCAGGTGTGGCAATAATTTCTGTAGTGGGTTTCGATGCTTGCGGCAACACTTCGGGCAATTTTACAAACGTCACTATCAATTCATCACCCACTATTTCATCAATATCAACGATTGACCCTAGTTCTTGTAGTGTCAGCGATGGAGCTATTACCATTACTGGCACAGCGGCCAGTGGCTCAGTTACTTATGTAAATTTAACTGCGAATACTACCGTAGTTTCAGGTATATTTTCAAGCTTGAGCGCCAGTCCAATATCGAGTTACAACCTCCGATTGGTTGATGTGGTAAATGGCTGTTTCACAGATGCTACCGCAAGTCTCAATCCTGCTGGTCAGCCTGCTGCCCCTTCTATCAGTGGCGGAAATACCTATTGCACTGGGCAAACTGTACAGCCAATTTTTGCTACTTCTGCAACAATTGGGGGAATTAGCATTTATTTATCCCCTAATATTTTTATTGCATCTACACTAGGAAATAGCCTTTCAGTGTTACCATCAGTATCAGGCAATTACTTTGCTCGTTTTTCAGATGGCAGTTGCGTAAGTGTAAATTCTGCTGCCGAAGCGGTAACCTTCAATAATCTTTTTATAACGGCAACCACACCTAATCCTGTAAATGTGTGTGAAGGAAGTGCGGTAGCCTTGGCAATAATAGATGCAGGTGCTACTTATGCTTGGTTTGGTGTTGGACTTGATGTAAATTTTGGAGGCAGTGTAAATGCTACACCAACTTTCGCAGGTACAAATTATTATGTAGTAACTGCATTAGGGTCGGGTAGTTGTACTGCATCTTTCACATTTACTGTAAATGGGCTTGCAAAACCTACCACCCAACTCATAGCCACCAACCAAACCGTGTGTGGAGATAATATTAACCTGGCTTTGAATAACGTGGGTGGAACTTCGCTCACGTATTTTGATGGCTTTGTAAATAATACCGTTGCATTTGCGGGCAATGGTTTCAATGTTCCGCTAACGCTTGGCGACAATATTTTCAGTTTAATAAGTGTTTCAGGGGCAAGCTGTTTTAATACAACTGCATCTGGCAGCGTTACTATTTTCCGAAGAGCAGATACCGATCCGTTGTGTACTTGTACCGGAAGGGGCGAATTAATTGGCGGTAGCGGTTCGGTTTGCGAAGGAGGTTCATCTACCTTTAATTTGGTGGTTTCGGTTACGGGGTCTTCTCCCTTATCGGTAGAAATACTCCAAAATGGCGATGTAAACAATAGATTGACTTTCACTGGCTTAAATGCGGGTGTAAATGCCAACTTGGCTGTATCGCCCAATGTCACCACCGATTATACTATTTACCAAGTAAACTCTGCTACTTGCCAAGGGGCTGGCAGTGGTTCGATACGAATCAGTGTTACGCCAGTACCTATTTTATCCGTTACCAGTCCTGTAATAGTAAATTGTACCACCACTTCGGTCGATTTGTCCAATTACTTTGTAGATTTGAATACTACCATTTCTGGAGGAATCACTACTTATTGGGACGATGCCAATTACACCATTCCCATTTCAAATATAGTGACGGCAAGTAAAGTCTATTATATTAGAAAAGTAGCCAGCGGATTGTCAACCTGTTCTGGCGAAGCTGCTATTTCAGTGGTATTCCGAAGCAAACCAGCAGGGATAGTGACGGGGGGGGGCTCAGTTTGTGCTGGGCAATCGACAAATATCAGTGCAAGCTTTACTGGCGGTACTGCTCCATATTCATTTGTATATGGCAGTGCAACTTCGACTTCAGGCATTCAGTCGAGTAGTGGGCTATTTTCCACCTCTGTAAATGCAGGAAACGATACGTACACAGTATTGGGAATTTCAGATGCGAGTGGATGTGCCATATCTGTTTCTGGTATCGCAATTGTGGCATTGAGTCCTTCAAGCCTTTGTGGTGGCAATGTAGTTTGTATCACTTCCCCTTCTGCACCAATTCTATTTTCACAGGTTGCTCAATGCGGAGAAATAAAGTTGAATTGGACTCCTCAATTGGTTGATTATTATAGCTTTACGTTGCAATTTATTTCGGGAAATGTATCAAGCACAGGCACAACTACCGGATTTAATACCAGTTTTTCAGGGCTTTCTGCCGGCAATTACAATGTGATAGTAAGTGCTTCAAATACCTGTGGCACAAGTTCGGAGGCCACCTTGTTGGGTGTTAATACCAGTGATGCACTCACTGCGGTGGTAACAGGAGGCGGGCAGGTTTGTGCCAACCAAAAAGCCTTGTTAAGCATCTCTCTAACAGGCACAGCACCATTCTCAGTTACTCTTAGCAATGGTACTTCTTATATCAACCAAGCCAATAATTTCACCATTACCGTGGGTGGGTTAACTGAAAATTATACCATTGCAACCATGGCAGATGCAACGGGTTGTACCAACTTAATTACCAGTACTGGAACTGATGTTGTTGGGGTTTTTCCTCAGAATGCCAGCATAGCAGTTGCAAGTAAATTCACCTCATCGTGCGAATCAGGTAGTTTTGTATTTTCTGCTTCTGGTGTAAATGGAGGTACTAGTCCTAGTTTCAATTGGTATGTAAATAATCAATTGGTATCACTCACAGGCACGAGTTATTCAGTTGTAGGAATAGATACAATAGGTGACAGTAGCTTTTTGACCATTTCAGGCTTGGCAAATAACGATGCCATTACCGCTCAATTGACACCTGACCCTTTAGTAGCAAGTTGTGTTTTGAATGCCTCAAGTATTTTTTCATCTCCAGTAAATGTTAAAATAGAAAATATTGACCTTTCAAGTGCAATCTCATATATTCCAACCCAGTGCTTGAATAGCAGCGATGGCGTTTTATATATCAATCTACCCAATAAATATGCAGGGAGAACTTTTAGCTATAGCGTAAATACAATAGTAGGCGTGGTATATGATCCGCTAATTACTGTTGGAGGTCTTTTGGCAAATAAACTCAACATCACTATTACGGATGCTGACAATCCCCAATGTACACTCGACACTATTACCAATGGCACAGGCACAGTCAATGCCACAATCATTCCAGCCGTAACTAATGCTGATTGCAACGCAAACAATGGTAGCATCGGAATGTATTTTAGAAGTGAATTTCCAAATTACAATGTTACCATTATCGGCTTGAACACCACCACAGGTATTGATAATGTCATTTCAGTTGTTTCAAACATAGTTTCCGACAGTGCAAGCGGCTACACTTTTATGTTCGACAAGTTAGGAATTGGGCTTTATCAAATCAACCTAGAATATAATAATTGCTTTGCCTCATTGCCAGTCTTATCAATAGGTGGTGGCAGCACACCCATCGTTGATTTGGGCGAAGATATCAAAATTTGTCGTGGCGATTCAATTATCCTCACCACCTCAGGAATTGCGGGAGGTTTATATTCATGGTTCAAAAACGATTCTTTAATTAGCACAGGATCTTTTAATTATTTACCTATTCGCCCGAGCAAAAGTGCCATATATTCGGTGAGTGTTCCTGGTACAAATGGTTGCTACGCTACTGATTTTGTATCGGTAAATGTGGCCGATATATCCCTGAAATTGGTAACCACCGCACTCGAATCAGATACCAAGGTTAATTTGGCTTGGACTTATATTAATAAAAATGCACTTCTCGATACCAGCTTCACAATTGAAAGCAGATTAGTTAACGGCAGTCAATTTTATCCATGGACTGTCTCAGGCTTTGCTATTTTGAAAGATAGTTTATTCACACACACCAATTTATTGACCAAACAAGCTGCACAACAATTCAGAGTTGTAGGCGTGAATAATGCAGTTTGTGCATCTTTCCCTCATGACTTGGTTTATTTGGCAGGCACCAACAGCGAAGCCGATAGCAAAGTAAGCTTGAATTGGACCTCTTATAAAGGCTGGGCGAAAGGGGTAGATCATTATGAAGTATGGCGTAAATTGGACGATGAACCAGGTTTTTCATTCCTAAAAACTGCCGCTAACGACACCACCATCGAATTATTCAATATAGTAGATGGGTTTATTCACGAATATAGAATACTTGCCGTAAGCAAAGAGCCAGTGCAAGACAGCATCAAATCGTGGTCGAATATTGTTCGCCTTGAGTTTAATAGGCAAATTGAACCCTACAACGCTTTCAGCCCCAATGGTGACGGCAAAAATGATGTGTTTGAAGTGAAAAACATCCAATCTTGGACTAGCAATGAAATCTTTATTTTCAATCGTTGGGGTGGAAAGGTGTTTTATGCCAAACCATACAGAAACGATTGGACTGGAGACGGAATGCCTGACGGCACCTATTTCTACATCATTAACTTGAATGATAAAAACAATACAAAACCGAGCAAAGGAAGCATATTGTTGCAGCGATGAAAAACTAACTTTTCCAAAGTTTTAAAAATGGGAATGATTTTAAATAAGAAAGGTTTGGAATGTCCAACTTTTCCAAAGTTCAAACTTTGGAAAATGTCTGAAAATAACAAGGAATTTAAAAT
>Ga0163154_10009101_pt1 | contig 11394 bp, 11 predicted proteins | sample OliLakLV19MP9P1_FD_148649 | JGI IMG/M metagenome (GOLD analysis project Ga0163154, IMG submission 148649) | Freshwater microbial mat bacterial communities from Lake Vanda, McMurdo Dry Valleys, Antarctica - Oligotrophic Lake LV.19.MP9.P1 | ecosystem: Environmental > Aquatic > Freshwater > Lake >...
GTTGCCAGCACGGCCGGGAGCGCATCGGCGGTGGCGGCGCTGCCGCAGTGGGCCAGAATAATCGCGCCGGGCAGCTCGGCCAGCGGCAGATTCTCGGTGATCCGGGCGGTCAGGAACTCGGCGGTCTTCGGCTCGCCGACCGAGTCGAGGCTGTCGAAGGTCCAGTAGATCGGCAGGTAGCCGTTGGCGATCACGGCGCTCAGCACCCGGTCGTCGTAGGCGCCGAACGGCGGGCGGAAGAACGGGCGCAGCGAGACCTCGGCGCCAGCAATCTCGGCCAGCGTCGTCTCGGCGCGCTTCAGCTCGGCGGCGATCTCCACGTCGCTCAGGGTGGTGAAATCGGCGTGGGTGTACGAGTGGTTGGCGATCTCGTGGCCGTCCTCAACAATCCGCCGGGTCAGATCGGGGTTCTCGCTCATCCACTGGCCGGTCAGGAAAAAGGTGATCGTGACATTGGCCTCGGCCAGCGTGTCGAGCATCCGCCCGGTTGGCGCGCTGTCGGCCCCGGCATCAAGCGTGAGGGCCACCCAGGGCTGCTGGGTGTTGCCCTTCAGCACCAGCATATTCTCCGAGACCAGCGTGCTGGTGGTGTTGGGCAGCTGCGGCACAATCAGCTCGCGCCCAATCTGCGGCTCGCCCTCCAGGTGATTGTAGCGGCCGAGCAGCACCGGCAGCGTACCGCCGCGCTCGCTGATCGAGGCCAGCGTATCGCCCTCCTGGACCCGATAGGCGGCGTAGCCCACCCAGTCCAGCGCGATGGTGAGCGACGTTGGCGCGGCGGTCGCGGCGGGGACATTCGTGGCCGGAAGCGGCGTGGCGGGGACAGCGGCGGTCGGCGGCACCTGCGCCACCAGCGTCGGGGTCGCCGTGAGCGCTGCGCCATCTCCGCAGGCCGTGAGCAGCGCCGCCAGCAGCAGCCCTTTTCGCCTCAAACAGCGCATTCTACAGCTCCTCCGCTAGGGAATAATCAAGGTGTCGCCGGGCTGCAGCGAGTCGGCCTCGGCTGCGGTCAGATCGTTGGCGTTGATGATGGCCTGGACGGTCACGCCAAAGTCGCTGGCGATCGAGCGCAGCGTATCGCCGGGCTGCACGGTGTAGGTGCGCCTGGTCGGCGGCGGTGGCGGCGGCTCCGGGGTCGCGGTCGGGGCTACCGGGGTCGCGGTCGGGGCCACCGGGGTCGCGCTTGGTGACGGTGATGGCGTGGCGCTGGCGGTCGCCGCTGCGGTGGCCGTCGCCGTCAGCGTTGGCCGCGCCGTCGGGCTGCTGCTCGGGGTGGCCGTCAGCGCCGCCGGCGTTGCCACCGGCGCCGGGGTTGGATCCAGCGGCGGCAGCTCAAACGGCAGCTGCATATCGATCCCCTGAGGCTGCGTGATCGAAAGGCTGCCGATCTGCACCGTCTCGATGCGGGCCTGCACCAGCCAGATCACCGCCGCCGCCGAGAGGGCGAACAAAAATCCGCCAATTGAATAAAACGGCAGCGCCGTCAAGCGCGAGCGCAGGTAGCGCAGAATAAAGACGCTGATACATGGGAACACCAGTCCAAAAAATAAGGCGATATACGTTGTTACAGACACAGCCGCCTCCTTCCTAGCCTTAAAGTATAAACGAAATTTGGCGGCAGCAATCAACGCCAGGCTGGCGGGCGCAGCTCAGGCAGCGTCGGTCAAGCGTTCTACCCGCGCAATCAGATCGACGAGATCAAACGGTTTGGCCAGATAGTCGGTGTACCAGATGTCGTTGGCGGCCTCGGCTGGCCGGATTGCGCTCATCAGCAGCATGGGCACCTGCTGCAGGCGGGCGGGCGTCCGGGCATAGCGCCGAACCTCCGCGCTGCTCCCGTCGCTCAAGAGCAAATCGCAAATAATCAGGTCGGGCTGGAGGGTTTCCAGCTGGAGCAGGGCTTCCTGGCAGCTGAACGCAGTTACCAGGCGATAGCCTTCTTCGATCAGCACATCTTGCATCAGCCCCACAATCCCAGCGTCATCTTCAACAAGTAAAATGGTTTTCACGCAGCCACCTCAGAGGGGAGTGGCACCGCTCAGCGAATCGGGAGCAGGATACTGCAAAGCCTTTGAATAGTACAATCAAGCTCTACAGTGGCCGAGCAGAGAAAAGGGCGACTAAAGATCAGCAAATTGCAACCTGGACTGGATTGCATCTACCCCGTAAAACGATGTATAGTGAGCGAGAGAGCCAAGCCAGCATCATTTTAGCCCACATTCAACAAAAGGCACCGAGAGATATGCATATTTTAATCATTGATGACGATCACGTTGTGCGCACCATGCTGGTCCGAATGATCCGCCACCTCGGCTACACCGCGCTGGAAGCGGGCACGCTTAGCGATGGGCTGGAAGCTGCGCGGGGGGTGGCGCTCGACGGCGTGCTGCTTGACGTCACCCTGGTTGGAATGCGCGGCGGCACCGGGATTCAGGTGCTCCAGGAGCAGCTGAACATTCCGATTATTCTGATGAGCGGGCTGGATGAGGAGAGCGCCAGCCGGCATCTCGGGTCCGCCGACCGGCTGAATTTTTCGTTTCTGCCCAAGCCATTCGGCCTGGCCGAAATGCAGCAAACCCTGAATCTGGCCGGGATCCACGTGTGAGTCCCCGTCAGCGTGCCCGCGCCCCCGCAATCAGCGCCGGGCCGACGCTGGTTCCCAGCCGGGCGGCGCCAGCCGCCAGACAATCGCGGGCTTCCGCCAGGGTCGCAATAGCGGCAACTTTGATCCCCATCCCCGAGTGCAGCGTGCGCTGAGCCTCGCCGATCAGCGCCGCCGGAATCACCACCAGGTTCAGGTTGCCGGCCGCCGCCTGGGCGCAGATCCGCAGCAGCTCGCCCTCGGTTAGGTCAGCGTGCAGCAGATTAAGCTTGATGATGATCCCGCTGGCAAACCCGCGCTCGCCCAGCCAGGCCAGCTCGGCGGCCAGCCGCTCGGCGGCGTGGGCCAGCTCGGCGGAGAGGACCAGCTCGATCTCGCTGGCCCCGGCGTCCAGCGCCTGGTCGAGCAGCGCGGCCGAGCCCAGCGTCACCCCAACCCGCACATTGCTGCCGCACAGCCAGTCGGCGCAGGCGGCGACATGCTCCAGCGGCACCACCACACAGCCAAAGCCGTGCTCCAACGCCGTGGCGCAGAACGCCTGCAGGCTGGCCGCATCGACCGGCCCGGCCAGGGTCTGGTCGATCAGGGTGGCCAGCGCCTGCGGGGCATCGGGGCGGGCCGCCGGAGTTCCGGCCAGGCTGGCCCGCTCACGCAGCGTCTGCAGCACCAAACGCGAAATAGTTTGCTCAACCGAGCGCCGTATCGTTGTCATCCCAGGCTCCTTGAACGTGGTCGCAGCCGTTATGCGATCCTATGCTATTATCACTGCAATCGCGAATTTAGATCACGGTTTTTTGACAGAAACAGCCAGAATCTGGCCAATAATCAACGAGGATAGATGCTATGCTCCAGGAAACAACCCGCCTTGCCGAAGCCGCGCCGGCCCACGTCGAACGCAATCCGATCAGCCCGCTCGATCTCGGGTGGGTCAACAGTGTGCGGGTCAATCGCTCGGCGGTGGAGCGCCGCACCGCAACCCTGGGCGGGCGGCGCACGGTCAAAAAGGAGTGGCAGGCGGCGTGGCTGCTGCGGGCGATCAGCTGCATGGATCTTACCACGCTTTCCGGCGACGACACGGTTGGCACCGTCCAGCGCCTGTGCGCCAAGGCCCGCCAGCCGCTGCGCGCCGATCTCGTTGACGCCCTGGGGATTGCGCCGCTGCACCTGACCGTCGGCGCGGTGTGTGTCTACCACACCTTCGTCGGCACGGCGGTCGCGGCGCTGCGCGGGACCAGCATCCCGGTCGCGGCGGTCTCGACGGGGTTTCCGGCCGGGCTCAGCCCGTTCGAGCTGCGCCTGCGTGAGATCGAAGCCTCGGTCGCCGACGGCGCCCGCGAGATCGACATTGTGATCTCGCGGCATCTCGTGCTGGAGGGCGACTGGGACGGCCTGTACGCCGAGGTCAGGGCCTTCCGCGAGGCCTGTGGCGCGGCCCATCTCAAAACAATTCTGGCCACCGGCGAGCTGGGAACCCTGCGCAACGTGGCCCAGGCCAGCCTGGTCTGTATGCTGGCGGGCGCCGATTTCATCAAGACCTCGACCGGCAAAGAGGCTGTCAATGCGACCCTGCCGTTCTCGCTGGTGATGGTGCGGCAGATTCGCGACTACTGCGACCTGACAGGCTACAAGGTTGGCTTCAAGCCCGCTGGCGGCATCAAGACCGCCAAGCAGTCGCTCGACTGGCTGGCGCTGATGAAGGAGGAGCTGGGCGACGAGTGGCTGCGGCCCGAGCTGTTCCGCTACGGCGCCAGCTCGCTGCTTGGCGATATCGAGCGCCAGCTTGAGCACTATCTCACCGGCCAGTACTCGGCCTCGTTCCGCCACCCGATGAGCTAGCGATGGAGGGAATCGGGTCAGCGCTTTCCAATGGGCGCGTTCCGCTCCCTGCCAGGACGCTGATCTACATTGTCTCGTTTGATACGTGAGCTGCAATGACAACTGGGCAAAAGCTCCTGCGAATCTTCACGGCGATGTTTGGCTGGTTCGGCCTGATGCTCGCGTGTGGCCTAGCTCAGCCGCTGTTTGAGTGGCTGGGGCTATTCAACGCTCCGGTCGCCACGGCCTGGGCGGTCGCATTGGTAGCCTGCGTCGGGCTGGGCGGCCTGGGATTCTTTTGGCACCTGTGGCAGATGCTGAGCGAGCCAGCCTATCATCAGGCGCGCACCCACGGGCTACCGGCCCAGGCCCGCGTGCTGGAGGTTCGCGCCACCGGCGCCCGTCTGCGCAGGCGGCACCGGATTGTAGGGCTGGAGTATGTTATCCGCGTGGCGGTGACCCTGCTGGGCAGCGCGGAATACGAGGCGAATCTCGTGGTATCGCTGAAGCCAGCGCTGGCTCCCCGCAAGAATGCCATTATCGCGGTTCGCGTCCACCGGCACCGCCCGGAGATCGTGGTCTGGGCACAGACGACCGAGTAAGTAGCTATCTGTAGTACAAAGGAGCACCGATGACCAAGAAATCCGTCGCCCGAGCGATCCTGGCCAGCTTTATGCTGTTTGCCGGAATCACCCACTTCACCACCCCCAAGCCGTATACCGCGATGGTCCCAAAGTATCTGCCTGCCCGCCGCGAGCTGGTCTACATCAGCGGGTTTTTCGAGATTCTGGGCGGCCTGGGCTTGCTGATCCCACGGGTGCGGGCGGCGGCCGGCAGCGGCCTGGTCGCGCTGCTGATTGCGGTGTTTCCAGCCAACGTCAACATGGCCCAGAAAAACCCGGCAATTGGCGGCAAACACTATCCGCTGCTGCTGTGGCTGCGCCTGCCGCTGCAGCTGGGGCTGATCAAGTGGGCCTGGTGGTGCAGCCGGGACGAGGGCTAGGGATTAGGGTAGAGACAATCCCATTTTGATCCACGAAGGACACGAAGAGCACGAAGATGATTGTCTCTAAATCCCTAGCCCGTTCCATACACCCCAATTCCTGGGGATTTCCCCTCTCCCACGGTTGGGGCGGGTGCCCGTTGGGCAGCGGTGGCGCCGCAGCGCCGGGGAGAGGGCTCTTACTGGCCGAGGATCAGGGCGAACATCAGCGGGGCGACGATTGAGGCGTCGGACTCGATGATGTATTTGGGCGTGTCGGCGGCCAGCTTGCCCCAGGTGATTTTCTCGTTGGGCACCGCGCCCGAGTACGAGCCATAGCTGGTGGTCGAGTCGCTGATCTGGCAGAAATAGCCCCAGACTGGCACATTCGTGCGCTGCAAATCCTGGTGCAGCATCGGCACCACGCAGATTGGGAAGTCGCCGGCGATGCCGCCGCCGATCTGGTAGAAGCCGATCGAGCTGTCGCTGGAGGCCTCGGTGTACCAGTCGGCCAGGAAGATCATGGACTCGATCCCGGTGCGCACCGTGTGGACATTCTTGATCGCGCCGGTGATACAGTGGGACGCATACATATTCCCGGTGGTCGAATCCTCCCAACCCGGCACGATGATCGGCAGGTTCTTCTCCATCGCCGCGTACATCCACGAGTCCTTCAGGTCGATCTGATAGTGTTCCTCCAGCACGCCCGAGCGCAGAATCCGATACAGGAACTCGTGGGGGAAGTAGCGTTCGCCGGCCGCATCGGCGCTGGTCCACTGATCGACCAGCGCCTTCTCCAGGCGCCGCATCGCCTCCTCCTCGGGGATACAGGTGTCGGTGACCCGATTCATGTGGCGGGCCAGCAGATCGGCCTCGTCCTGGGCGGTCAGGTCGCGGTAGTGGGGCACGCGCTCGTAGAAGTCGTGGGCGACCAGATTGAACAGGTCCTCCTCCAGGTTGGCCCCGGTGCAGGAGATAATCTGCACCTTGTCCTGGCGAATCATCTCGGCCAGCGAGAGCCCCAGCTCGGCGGTGCTCATCGCGCCGGCCAGCGTGATCATCATCTTGCCGCCGCTGGTGAGGTGGCGGGTGTAGCCGTCGCTGGCGTCGATCAGGGCGGCGGCGTTGAAGTGGCGGAAGTTGTGCCGCAGAAACTGGCTGATTGGCTGATTGGTCATGGGTTTTTTACCTCAGTGTGAAATTGTTCAACTTGGGCTATACCATAGCATATTTCGGGCAACCGGATCGAGGCGGCAGCGCAGGAATCACGCCTCACAGCCCTGGATCAAATCCCAGCGCAAACTCAATTGCGGCGTAGACCAGCCGCAGCTTATCGGCCGACAAGCAGGCGATGTAGCCAGTCAGCTGGTGTTTTTGCACGGTCTGGATAGTATCAAGATTGACAGCGCAGGCGGCATACAGCCCATCATCCAGACTCAGCTGCACCTCGGTGGGAATGCCGCGAATCGTGGTGGTAATCGGCGCAATTGTGATCCCGGTAAGATACCTGATCGCTGAGGTTCGGGTCAGAATCAGCACCGGTCGGCGTTTGTCCGGGGCCTTGAAGGTGTACCAGTAGATCTCGCCGTGGTTCACTCGGCGCCCCAATGCTGCTCATCGCTCCATTCAGCCACGTCAGCGGGCGCGGCTGGCTGTTGGGCGTAGCCGCGGGCGTGCTGGGCCTCCAGCGCGGCGATCTCATGCTGCTTCAAGGCCAGCTGCAGCGCCTGGCGGATAAACTCCGAGCGCGTGACGTGGAGCTGGGCGGTCAGCTGGTCAACTTTCGCTAGCAGCGGCTCGTCCAGGGTCATTTGAATAGTTTTCATCGCTTCACCATTGGGTTTATGTGGATAGATATAGCTATTGTACACCACAGTATCAAATCCAGATAAATTTGTGCTATACTCCACATAATCAAAAAATCTGCGGGCTTTCGCGACGCTTACAGCGCTGGCGCTGGCCCAACCTCATCACGAGGAGCCGAGGGACCGGCCCGACGACGCTCCAGCAACCACCAGCTTTCTGGTCGGTGCTACCTCCGGCAGCGTTTTGTTGCGCTGGCAGATGAGCGGCAACACTGTGTTGATGCCTCTCGTGATATGCGAGGGGTTTTTTGTTACGTGTTCTTTGGATTGATATTCTTCATCGTGTCCTTCGTGGATATAAAAAAGGGGAAATGTGATGCAACCTTCCGTAATCAAACCCTACGTGGCCGAGCTGCAGCAGCGCGTGCTGATCTACGACGGCGCGATGGGCACCAGCCTGGATCTCTACCCGCTCACCGCGGCTGATTTTGGCGGCGAGCAGTATTTTGGCGCTCGCGACTACCTGGCGATCACCCGCCCCGACGTGATCGAGGCCATCCACACCTCGTTTATGGAGGCGGGCGTCGATGTGCTGGAGACCAACACATTTCAGTCCACCCGCATGCGCCTGCACGAGTGGGGACTGGCCGAGCACACCCGCGCGCAGAACCTGCAGGCCGCCCAGATCGCCCGCCGGGTCGCCGACAAATTCCAGGCCCAGGATGGCCGCCGCCGCTTTGTGGCTGGCTCGATGGGCCCGACCGGCATGCTGCCCTCCTCCGACGACCCGGCGCTCTCGAATATCACCTGGGACGAGCTTTCGGATACGTTCTATGAGCAGGCCAAGTTCCTGGTCGAGGGCGGCGTAGACGTGCTGCTGATCGAGACCAGCGTCGATATTCTGGAGGTCAAGGCGGCCCTCGACGGCATTCGTCGCGCCCTCGAAGAGCTGAATCGGCTCGATGTGGCCGTGCAGGCCCAGGTCTTTCTCGATCTGTCCGGCCGCATGCTGCTGGGCACCGACATTCAGGCGATGATGATCACCCTCGAGTCGCTGCGGATCGTCGATGTGATTGGGCTGAACTGCTCGACCGGGCCGGAGCATATGCGCGAGGCGATCACGTTCCTGTGCAACAACTCGCGCCTGCCGATCTCGTGTATCCCCAACGCGGGCCTGCCGCTGGAGGTCGATGGCGAGACGGTGTTCCCGCTGGAGCCGGAGGGCTTTGCCAAGTCGCTGAGCGAGTTCGTGCAGGACCTCGGCGTCAGCGTGGTTGGCGGGTGCTGTGGAACCACCCCGGAGCATCTTAAACAGCTGGTCGAGGCCATCGGCAACCAGCGTCCGCCTAAAGTCCGCGACGTTCCGGCCGTCCAACAGGCCTCGTCGGCCATGCGGGCGATGGCGCTGGTGCAAAACCCCGGCCCGTTCATCATTGGCGAGCGGGTCAACTCGGTTGGCTCGCGCAAGGTCAAGCGGCTGCTGCTGGACGATGACTACGACGCCGTACTGCAGGTCGCCCGCGAGCAGGCCGACAGCGGAGCCCACGCCCTGGATGTGTGTGTCGCCATGACCGAGCGCGGCGATGAAAAAGAGCAGATGCAGAAGCTGCTCAAGAAGCTGACGATGGGCGTCGAGCTGCCGCTGGTGATCGACTCGACCGAGTCCGAGGTGCTGGAGGCGGCCATGCAGATGTACCCCGGCCGGGCGATTATCAACTCGACCTCGCTGGAGGGCGGGCGGGCCCAGAAGTTCGATAAAACCATGCCGCTGGTCGCCCGCTACGGCGCCGCCATCATCGGCCTGACGATCGACGACGAGGGCATGGCCCACACCGCCACGCGCAAGCTCGAGATCGCCCAGCTGATGGTCAAGCTGGGCCAGGAAGATTACGGCGTGCCGGCCGATGCCTGGATGTTCGACACGCTGACCTTCCCGATCACCACCGGCCAGGCCGAGCTACGCAACTCCGCCCGCGAGACCCTCGACGGGATTGGGCTGGTCAAACAGCATATTCCGGGGGCGCTGACGGTGCTGGGCGTCTCCAACCTGTCGTTTGGGATTCAGCCCCACGCCCGCGCCGCGCTCAACTCGGTCTTTTTGTACCACGCGGTCAAGGCCGGGCTAGATGCGGCGATCATCAACCCGGCCCACGTCATGCCGTTTGCCGAAATCCCCACCGAGGTGCGCAAGCTCTGCGAAGACGTGATTTTCAACACCGACGACGAGGCGCTGCCGCGGATGATCCAGTACTTTGAACAGACCGTCATCGACCCCAGCGAGGCCAAGGCCGACCCGACCGAGGGCATGGCGGCGGAGCAGCGGATCCACTGGAAGATTCTGCATCGCAAGAAGGACGGCATCGAGACCGACATCGACGAGGCGCGGGCCAGCCGCGAGGCCAGCGGGATGGCCCGTGGCCTCGCGGCGGTCGATGTACTCAACGGTGTGATGCTGCCGGCGATGAAAGAGGTTGGCGACAAGTTCGGCGCCGGCGAGCTGATTCTGCCCTACGTGCTCCAATCCGCCGAGGTGATGAAGCGGGCCGTCTCGTATCTGGAGCAGTACCTCGATCGGCTGGAGGGCAGCACCAAGGGCAAGGTGGTGCTGGCGACGGTCTACGGCGACGTACACGACATTGGCAAAAACCTGGTCAACACGATTCTGTCGAACAACGGCTACACCGTCTACGACCTAGGCAAGCAGGTGCCGCTCAACGTCATCATCGAGAAGGCGATCGAGGTTGGCGCCGACGCGATCGGGCTATCGGCGCTGCTGGTCAGCACCTCCAAACAGATGCCACTGTGCGTTCAGGAGCTGCACAAGCGCAATCTGAGCTTCCCGGTGCTGATTGGCGGTGCGGCGATCAACCGCCAGTATGGGCAGCGAATCTCGTTCCCCGAGCCGGAGGTGGCGTATGGCGGCGGCGTGTTCTACTGCAAAGATGCCTTCGAGGGCCTCGACACGATGGACAAGCTCTCCGACCCGGCCGTGCGCGAGGAGTTTATGGCCCAGATGGAGGAGGCCGCCCGGGCCGGGCTGAAGGCGCCCGAGCGCGGCCGCACCACGCTGGAGAAGCTCGGCAAGCAGGGCGGCCAGCGCTCCGACGTCTCGCAGACCAACCCGGTGCCGACGCCGCCGTTCTGGGGCACCCAGGTGGCCAAAAAAATCCGCCTCGACGACGTCTCGCCCTACCTGGACCTGAACACGCTCTGGCGGCTGGCCTGGGGGATCAAGAACCTCAAGGGCGCGGAGTACGATCGCCTGATCAGCCAGGAGTTTATGCCCCGGCTGAAAAAAATGCAGGCCGAGGCCAAGCAGACCGGCTGGCTGCAGCCGCAGGCGGTCTACGGCTACTTCCCGTGCCAGGCCGACGGCGAAGAGCTGGTCGTGTACGATCCCAAAGATCGCAAAGTGGCGCTGACCCGCTTCGTGTTTCCGCGCCAGCCGGCCCGCGAGCGGCTGTGCCTGGCCGACTACTTCCGCCCGGTCAGCAGCGGCGAGTTCGACGTGGTCGGGCTGCAGATCGTCACGATGGGCCACAGCGCGGCCGAGAACGTCGAGCAGCTCCAGCAGTCGGGCGACTACAGCGAGTCCTACTTCCGCCACGGCCTGAGCACGACCTACGCCGAGGCGCTGGCCGAGTACACCAACAAGATTATCAGCCAGGGCCTGGGATTGAGCCACCAGGCCAAGCGCTACTCCTGGGGCTACCCGGCCTGCCCGGATGTCGAGGAGCACGCCAAGCTGTTCGCGGTGCTGCCGACCCAGGAGATCGGGATCAAGCTGACCACCGGCTTCCAGCTCGACCCCGAGCAGAGCACCGCCGCGATCGTGGTGCACCACCCCGAGGCCAAGTACTTCTCGATCGGCTCCGGGGCCGAGCGGGCCGAGACCGACCTGGCCGAGCTGGTGGGGTAGCCGGGTAGCTAGTAGCTGGCAGCTAGCGCGACTCCAGCCCCACAGCCGCGTCAGGGCACGAAGAGGAAGGGGGCGAGGTCCAGCGGTGATACCTCCGCGATGCGAGTGGCCCTCTCCCCCGGCGCGTTGCGCCACCCCCTCTCCCCAACCGTGGGAGAGGGGGGAACCACGGATTGCAGTGTATCAATGGTGCTCTCTTAATTACCGAGGCATCCACTTCTTCCCCTCTCCCGCGTGGCCCAGAGGGCACCCCGAGAGGGGTGCCCTCTGG
>Ga0163154_10009102_pt1 | contig 11392 bp, 8 predicted proteins | sample OliLakLV19MP9P1_FD_148649 | JGI IMG/M metagenome (GOLD analysis project Ga0163154, IMG submission 148649) | Freshwater microbial mat bacterial communities from Lake Vanda, McMurdo Dry Valleys, Antarctica - Oligotrophic Lake LV.19.MP9.P1 | ecosystem: Environmental > Aquatic > Freshwater > Lake >...
GTCAATGCACCCCCTCCTTACGGAAGGTCGGGGGCTTTTCCTTCTCCCCCTCCTTACGGAAGGAGGGGGTCGGGGGGTGGTAATGAAAGAAACATAATCCCTATGAATAAGCCAGAAATTCCAACAATCTTCGAGAAAAGCCGCACTGGGCGGCGCGGCGTCACGGTTCCACCGATAGATGTGCCGTATCAGGACACCGCAGACCTTCTCGGCGCGAACAATTTGCGCTCGAATCTGCCGCTTCCCGAAGTCTCCGAACTCGATGTCGTGCGCCATTTCACGCACCTTTCCCACCGGAATTATTGCATTGACATGGGATTCTATCCGCTCGGCTCCTGCACGATGAAGTATAACCCGAAGGTCAACGAGAAAACTGCTTCGATGCCCGGATTTGCCTCTCTGCATCCGATGCAGCCGGAAGCGACGGCACAGGGCGCACTGGAACTGATCTACGCAGTGCAGTCGCTCCTGTCCGAGATTTGCGGGATGAAGGCGACCACGATCCAACCATCTGCCGGCGCACACGGCGAACTGCTCTCCATGATGATGGTCAAGGCATACCACCGAGATAGGGGAGAGGAGAATCGCAATGTCGTTGTGATTCCCGATTCGGCGCATGGAACCAACCCGGCGAGCGCGGCACGGTGCGGCTTCAAAGTCAAAGGCATTCCCTCGAATGAACGTGGCTGTACCAATTTGGACGCCCTCGCCAAAGTCCTCGATGGCAATGTCGCAGCGATCATGCTCACGAATCCCAACACGGTTGGGCTGTTCGAGAGCGATATTCAGGAAGTCTGCCGCATGGTGCATGATGCTGGCGGCTTGGTCTATTGCGACGGCGCGAATATGAACGCCCTGCTCGGACTGACGCGCCCCGGCGACATGGGCTTCGATGTCATGCACTTCAATCTGCATAAGACCTTCAGCACGCCCCACGGCGGCGGTGGACCCGGTTGCGGAGCCGTGAGCGTCATGGATGCACTGGAACCGTATCTGCCGGTTCCAGTTGTCACCAAGAGTGGGGAAGGGGACAGCGCGGTTTTCTCATTCAATCACAATCGCCCGAAATCTATCGGCAAAATCCATTCGTTTTATGGGGCGTTTCTGATCGCCGTCCGTGCCTACTCCTATATTCGCAGTTTGGGAGCAGAGGGCTTGCGCGAGGTTGGCGAGAATGCGGTTCTGAATGCCAATTATGTTCGCGTGAGGTTGTCTGAACAGTACGAAGTTGCGTATAACAATCAAATCTGTATGCACGAGGTAGTACTCTCCGCCAGCCGTCAAAAGCAACAGGGAGGCGTTCGCGCCCTCGACATAGCCAAGCGGCTCATGGATTACGGGTTTCATCCACCGACAAATTACTTCCCGCTGATCGTGCCGGAAGCCCTGCTCATCGAACCCACCGAAACCGAAAGCAAGCAGTCCATAGACGAATTTGTCGAGGCGATGCTGGCAATCGCGGAGGAAGTCAAAACCGATCCCGAAATGGTGAAAATGGCTCCGCACACGACAGCCGTTTCGCGTCTCGATGAGACTGCCGCCGTCAAAAATCTCGATCTGCGCTTCGAGCCGCTGTTCGAGAACAAATCTGCATAATTGACTCCCTCCCCTTATGGAAGGGGAGGGTTGGGGAGGGGTGCGATGAACAGATGGCGTCTGTTGCGTTCCGACGATCCGACGCATCCTCTCCCCCTCCTTACGGAAGGAGGGGGCTGGGGGGTGGTTCCTCCACGCGGCGACACGCAGCATTCTTCTGCCGAAGCCGAATGGAATATGCGATACGATGCTGACCTTTTGGAAGGCGTGAGAACGAACGCACTTCCGCCAACCCTGCGTCTCTATCAGTGGAGGCGTCCGGCAATCACAGTCGGGCGTTTCCAAAACATCGAACGCACAATTAAAGCAGAATTCTGTCAACAGAAGGAGATTCCGATTGTGCGGCGCATGACGGGCGGGCGAGGGATTCTACACGGAACCGACCTGACAATCGCCCTCGCCGTTCCGATTGTGCATCTCTTGCCGCAGGGATACGAAGCCAAAGGCGTCTCGCAGGTCTATACTGCCATTTCAGAGGTCTTTTTGAGGTCGTTTGCAGCGTGCGGCGTTCTGGCTAAAGCGGGCAGGGAAGCCGACTATCAAAGTGGGGTAGGGAACTGTTTTGCCGTTCACAGTAGAGCCGATATTGTCGCCGCCAATGGCACGGCAAAACTGCTCGGCGCGGCATTGCATCGCAGCGGCAATACTATTCTGATGCAAGCGTCGATTCCGCGTTCCGGTGACGAGGCGATTCTGAATGAAGCGTTTCTTGGGGAGAGCACTCCACGCACTCTCCCCGCCGATTTTTCTTTGCAGGACTTGGAAGCGGCAATCATTCAGAATTTCGCCGCAAACTTCACGATTTCTCTTCTCATTTCTGAACCAATTGACAGGAAATGATAGGTGTGATATACTCGTATATAAGTGATATTCCCATGAGACCCATCTGAGCAGAAGAGAGGACGGATTATTATGCCGAAAAAGATACTGGCGGTGGATGACGAGCGACACATCGTTCGTTTGGTGCAAGTCAACTTGGAGCGTGCCGGCTACATAGTCGTCACTGCGTTCGATGGCAAAGAGGCATTGGAGAAGGTCGCTTCCGAGCAACCCGATCTGGTTGTTCTCGACGTGATGATGCCATATCTCGACGGCTTCGGCGTGTTGCAGGAGCTTCGCAAAAACGGTGCGACCCGCGATCTGCCTGTGATTATGCTGACCGCCAAAGCACAAGATGCCGACGTTTTTCGCGGCTGGCAAAGCGGCGTTGACTGTTATCTGACAAAGCCGTTTAACCCAATGGAACTGATCTCGTTTGTCAAGCGGATTTTTGCGTCCTTGAACGAAGGTCCCGACGGCGAGAAGGTTTACGATCTCAGTGAGCGATGAGATGACAGAAAGCAATAAACGCAATAACGCATTGTTGTGGACAGGGATTGGTGCGGCGACGGCAGGAATTGTGGCAGTTGTCACAATTCTCCGTTTGCGCGAACAAAACCATAATGAGACTGCCCAACGAGATCGCGACATCAACGCCGTAATCGAGGATTGTTACCGCAAGATCAGCGAAATCGAAGAGCATCTCCCAAAGCAAACCATGACCAACCGAACCCGTCGAAACTCCGAAACGGAAACAGCGAGCGTCGCAAACAACTGACTTCTTTCGAGCAGAAAAAGCGGGTTCCGTTGGTACCAACGGAACCCGCTTGGTTTTTAGAGGGTAGGGGTAGTCTCATGGAAAACGAGGCGTGAGCATATAAAGGGCAAATATCAGCCTGTAAAGCGACACTCTCAATCTCATTAGAAACAGTTGCCGATTCTGTGTAGATACCTATGCCCAAGCGGAATAAATTCCTCCGCTTGGGGTGTTCCGCCGTACAGACACAGCCGTAAGGCAAGGGGATTTCGTCCGTAGGACGTCTGTTTTTGAGTCGGGTACGTTCTTGTACCCGACTTAGGTAAGAATTCTATATGATCCAGGCAGTCTTCCAACGTCCGATAATACACAGTATGAAACAAATATCGAAAACGAGTTCAACAAAAAAGTTCGTCCGTTGGTAGCAACGGACGAACTTGATTCCGTCTCCTAATTTTTCTCGCAAGTTTAAGGATGCGTCCCGTTTCTACTGGTAACGCTGGCTTCGTCTTCATTGAACGAAAGCAACGCCTGAAATTCCAACGGATTAGAAGCCTTTGACGACGCTTCCTCCACCGTGACGACTCCCAAGCGAACCATATCCGCCATCGCTTGATCCAATGACTGCATCCCGTGCCGGTGTCCGGTTTGGATGATGGAACCGATCTGATAGGTTTTCGCCTCACGAATCAGGTTCCGTACCGCTGGAATCGCGACCAGCACCTCATACGCCGCCACACGCCCTGCCCCATCCTTACGCTTGATCAACGTCTGAGAAATCACCCCCAAAAGATTCACCGACATCTGCATCCGTACCTGCTGCTGCTGATGCGTCGGGAAAACGTCAATGACGCGGTCAACCGTCTGAACCGCATCCGTCGTATGAAGCGTGCCGAAAACAAGGTGACCTGTCTCCGCCGCCGTAATCGCCAGCGAAATCGTCTCCAAGTCGCGCATCTCTCCTATCAAAATCACATCGGGGTCTTCGCGCAAAGCCGATTTCAGCGCATTCGGAAAGGACAGCGTGTCGGTATCCAATTCCCGTTGATTGATCAAGGCTTGGCTGTCCGTATGGACAAATTCAACGGGGTCTTCGACGGTAATAATATGACAGGGGAAATTGCGGTTGATATAGTCAATCATCGCCGCCTGAGTCGTGGATTTCCCACTTCCTGCGGGACCTGTCACCAGAATCAACCCGCGTGGACGCTCCGCAAACGCCTTGCAGATCTCCGGCAGATTCAAATCTTCCAGCGTGCGTATCTCATACGGGATCACCCGAAAAACGCCGCCTACATTGCCCCGCTGCATGAACAAGTTGGCGCGAAACCGAGCCACCCCCTTTATCTCATAAGCAAAATCGAGTTCGTACTCCTCCTCGAACCGCGCTTTTTGTGTCTCACTGAGTATCGAAAAGCAATACCATTTTGCCTCTTCTGAATTCAATGAAACAGGCAGAGAAGCCGTGGGATCAATGTCCAAAGGCAGCAGATCGCCGTGAATGCGGATCAAGGGAGGGCTGTCGGCTTTGATATGCAAATCCGAGCCTTCATTCTCCACGCACGCCCTCAGTAAATCGTCAAGTAACAGTCCGTTCAATGGGTTGCTCTCATTAGTAGGGTATTGGGTGATTAGGTAGTTAGAGTGCGAAGCACAGCACGGCGGAACGCTCCTATCAGAGAAATTCATTGCGCCGTATTTCAATCACCCACAAGGTTACACCAATGCCAAGTCGAAGCGAATTCCCATACGCTGCGCTCGCTGTGTAAATTCATTCGCATTCGATGACTTCGATAAAGCACTCTCGAAATCCACGACATCGTTCTTGACGAGTTCCATGAGGCTGGAATCGAGCGTCTGCATTCCGAGATGCTGTCCCGTCTGAATATCGGTATAAATTTGATAGGTCTTCCCCTCGCGAATCAGGGTACGAATGGCGGCTGTACAGATCATGACCTCATAAGCCCCCACTCTCCCCTGCCCCTCTTTCTTCAAGAGAAGCGTTTGCGAGATGACCGCTTGAAGCACAACCGAAAGTTGCATTCGAATCTGCTGCTGGGCTTCCGGCTCGAATACGTCAATAATACGGTCAATAGTTTGTGGGGCATCCGTCGTATGGAGTGTCGCGAAAACAAGGTGACCCGTTTCTGCTGCTGTAATCGCCAATTTGATGGTGTCCAGATCGCGCATTTCACCGACAAGAATCACATCGGGGTTTTGGCGCATGACGTGCTTGAGTGCCGACGCAAACGAGTGCGTGTCCACGCCGACCTCACGCTGATTGAGCGCACACATCTTATCCCGATGCACATACTCTATGGGGTCTTCAATCGTCACGATATGCCCCTGCTTCGTCTCGTTGATCAAATCGATCATCGCCGCAAGCGAAGTGGACTTCCCGCTTCCTGTCGGTCCCGTCACCAAGACCAAGCCACGTGGCAACATCGCGATCTGCTTCGTCACTTGCGGCAAATTCAATTCATCAATCGTGCGGATACGAAACGGAATGACCCGCATGACGGCTCCGATATGCCCTTGCTGTCGAAAGATATTCACACGGAACCGTGCCAAACCCGGAACCGCATACGACAAGTCGAGTTCCATATTCTGCTCGAACCGAACCTGTCGCTCAGGGTTCATAATCGGAGAGACTAAATCATACATATCTCGATCTGTGAGAGGCGGCATCTCTTGGCGCACCAGACTGCCATCAATACGCATGACCGGCGGCTCCCCCACCCTCAAATGGAGGTCGGAGGCTTCTTTTTGGACAAGAGAATAGAGGAGATCATCAATCTGTATCATAGGAATTAGGAATATTACTGGAAATAAGGGACATTGTCTATAGTTCGACCCATCGCGATTTGGGTGATTGGGTTCGGGTACAGAAACGTACCCGACATTGGGTCATTAGGCAATTCCAGAAAGAACCACCCCCCGACCCCCTCCTTACGGAAGGAGGGGGAGAAGAACCAAAAACAGACGTCCTGCGGACGAAATTCCCATGTTCTCCCCCTCCTTCCGTAAGGAGGGGGTCGGGGGGTGGTTCTTTTTCACCCAATCAAATTAACGGGGTTGCAGCGGCGGCAAGCCCGGAACAGCGGGCGGTGACTGTGGAGCCGACCCACCATGGGGTGATCCGCCATTCGGTCTGGGCATCTGCGGTGCTGGCTGCTGCGTGTTTTGTGTTGTCACCTGTTGCTGTCCCTGCATACTCGGCATACTCACCTCGCCCTTGTTTGCCGCCATGCGGATCATCTGGCGCAGTTCCGTAAACTGTCCGGAATTGGCAAGAGCATCCTGTTCCGTGATTTTGCCTGCCTTGTAATAACGCAGCAGGCACTGGTTCATCGTTTGCATTCCCCAATACGCCTCTTCGCCTGCACTGCGAATCGCGGTATAAATATCATCGGAACGACCATCTTCCAACATTTTGACTATCGTAGGCGTTACATCCATCACTTCGACAGCCGCAATGCGTCCCAGTCCGTCCGCTGTGGGAAGAAGCTTCTGCGAAATGACCCCGCGCAACGAAACCGACATACGCAGCCAAAGCATCGGGCGTTCGTGCGGCGCGTACATATTGGAGATACGATCTAGGGTTTCTGCGGCACTCGCGGTGTGAACTGTGGCAAATACAAGGTGACCGGTCTCGGCGGCTTGGAGCGCGATATTCATGGTTTCGAGGTCGCGCATCTCGCCGATGAGGATAATATCGGGAGCCTGTCGCAAAACGTGCCGAAGAGCGTTACTGAAGTTTTCGGTATCTATGCCGATCTCGCGCTGACTGACAATCGCCTCTTTGTCTTTGTGGACAAACTCCACGGGGTCTTCGAGCGTGATGATATTGACTTTTCTCTCGGCATTGATCAAGTCAATCATTGCCGCGAGTGTCGTCGTCTTACCGGAACCTGTTGGTCCGGTCACCAGCACTAATCCATTGCGGTGCTTGGTGAAATCTTTGACCTTGGGAGGAACACCCAACTCTTCGAGTGATTTGATCTTGGTGGGAATCAAGCGGCAAACGGTGGCGCAAGTCCCGCGCTGCATATAGACGTTCATCCGAATCCGCAGCTCTTCGCCGACATTGAACGCCAAGTCCATTTCACTGTGCTGCTCGAAACTGGCTTGCTGTCGAGGGGACAGTTTGCTGTAGCACAATTCCCGTACCTCATCGGCGGACAGCATGGGATATTCTGTTGCTTGAACCTTGCCATGCTGGCGGATCGCAGGAACTGCATCGCCTCGCAAAAACAAGTCAGATGCTTTGCGCTCAAAAGCATACAAAATCATATCATTGAGGGTGTATTTCATCGTTCTCGGTTTCCTTCCAAAGCACACCGCTATTTGAGAGTTTTCGGAGACATCGTTAAACGAGTCGCAGCAAGATAGAGGGACACTCCTGCACCCAGCCCGCCTAACACAACCAGCACAATGCGCGAGAGATTCAATCCCTTCGGCTCTGTCGGTTGTTTCGCGAGCGGCTTCACAAATTCCTGCGTCTTCTTCTGAGATGTCGAAAAAATCGGTGCAGGGAGATTGCCTTTCGCCGCACGAATTTGGACTTCATACCGCTCGACACCAACGCTTCGCGTCAAAATAACCTTCATCTCCGGCGTAACGAACTCCTGCGAGGAGAGCTCACCCTGCTCGCCCCGACTGACAAAAATGACCTGCAAGTTCTTTTCCGCCCGGAACGCACCGATATAGGCAGGTAATATCGCAAACGCCTGCTCGCTCGGAGCCATATAGGAAATTACGAACTGAACACTGGTTGTCACTGGAAAACGCTGCAGCTGCTCTGGGCTGATGGGACGAGTGCCACCGGGATCGTCAGCAAGACTATAATCTTGAATGATGGGCGGGCTAAGTAAATTTCCCTGCGTGTTCTGCACCAACGCCGCAATCTCCTGCATGACTTTCGCCGCCGCCATGCGTTTGGGATAAGAAATCGCCACGCGATAGAGATTATTCCCTTGAGGAGAGACCAAAATCCCAACCTGTGACCGATCTGCCCGTGAAGGCATTGCCAATCCAAACAGGAAAATACCGACGAAGAAAATCAATGCAATATGGGAAAAATGCCGATACGAAAGAGCGACAGAGGAAGGTCGCACCTGAAAAAAACCAATAGAATATGATGGAGCAGAGGAGGCTCGAACTCCTGACCTCTTCAATGCCATTGAAGCGCTCTCCCAACTGAGCTACAGCCCCGAAACCATTCGCATTATACTGGATTTCGTTGTAAGATGCAAGGGCTATGCTCGATTTGTATCAAAGAAGCAGGAAAACTACCGCCGAATGAAGAATCTTCTCCTGCTATGAGTGAAGCGAACGAAAACGTACTCCTCCAACCAGTCAACCAAAAATCGCATTCATCCGAATGGAGATGGGTTTGCCTTGTCTCATTGCTGACAATGTTGGCGACTCTCATCCCCTATCTCCTTGCCGCATTGCAGTCGCAAAATCGCCAGTTTATGTGGCTCGGCTATAATTTAGACGACAGTTGCGTCTATCTCTCGTGGATGCGCCAAGCCGCCGAGGGCAGCTATCGCGCCCTCAATCTCTTTACCACCGAACCGCAGAATGGAATGCTGCTCAATCCGTTTTTTCTCGTTTTGGGCAAAATCGCCGGAGTAACAGGGTTGCCATCGCTTGCCGTCTATCACGGGGCGCGATTGGTCTTTGGCTTTTTGTTGCTTCTCGCCGTCTTTAAGTTCATTTCGCAGACCATTGCACACAAAATCTACCGCCGAACCGCGTTTCTCTTCGTCTGTATCGGCTCAGGCTTGGGGTGGTTACCGATGTGGTGGAGCGATCCCGCCATCCAAACACCCATAGACAAATGGCAACCAGAGGCGATCACATTTCTTTCGCTCCTCCTAAGTCCGCTGTTTGCCTTCTCACTGTTCCTGCAAGTCATCACAATTTCCTGCCTCTATCAGGCACAGCAGACAGATGCCTTCAAGCCCGCCATTGTCGCAGGAATAGCCGCGTTTGTTCTCGGACTCTCCCATACATACGATGTTCTCAGCCTTTCTGTTGTCTGGTTCACCTATTTGCTCTTGCAAACCGTTGCTCAAAAGGAGAGAGTCGCCAAAATCCAGATGTGGAAACAAGCGGCAGTTGCGGGCATCATCGCGTTTCCCGCAACTGCCTATATCGCCTTGCAATTGAAGTCTGAGGCGGTTTTCCAAGCCCGCGCCAACGTCGAAACGCTGTCACCTAAAATTGTCTATGTGTTCTTGGGATACGGCTTGCTCGCCATATGCGGCATCACTGCAGCGGTTTTGCTCCACAAACGCCGCGAACTTCACGGTGATCACGCGGCAGAAACAAATCGAATAGTCCAATCCGACTCTGCCGCCAATCTCTTGATAGTCTGGGCAGTGATGAACATTGCAGCCTCGTACCTGCCCGTTCCTTTTCAGCGCAAAATGCTGCAAGGCGCACACATCCCCATTGCCATTCTCGCCGCCATCGGGTTCGAGTTATTGCTGTCCTCGCGTCCACAGTGGAGTAAACAGCGGTTCGTCGTCCTCACTATCACACTGATAGTCCTCTCCCAGACCAATGTGAACTTTGTGGCGCGTGAAATGGGGAACTTCGCCGACAATCTGGTTCAGACTAAAACCCAACGCCCCTACCTCAAAAAAGGCGAACTCGAAGCACTCGATTGGGTCAAGACGAATACAACACCGAACGACGCCGTTCAGCCACTTCCTTATATCGGTCTTATCGAAACCAACGGACGCCGCAAAAGCGTCATGACCGATGCCAGCCTCGCCTGTTTCACGCCCGGATTGATCAATCGCAAAGTCTATTGGGGTCATTGGGGCGAAACTCCCGATTATCAAGGCAAAATCCCCTCTCTCATCAACTTCGCCCTGCCCCGCACTTCCGACGAACAACGCCGCCAAATCCTCCGCGTTATGAAAGTCAAGTATATCATCTTTTCCCAAAAAGACCCCGATGACACCAACGCCGACCTCACTGCTCCCCTCTTTCGCGGACGCACCGAACTCCCGCCCTACCTACTCAAAGTCCACACCAACACCGACGCCGATGTATATGAAATCAGACTATAAACTCGCATATTAGACCTCTTGCAGAAGTCGGGTACAAGAACGTACCCGACTCAAAAACAGCCGTCCTACGGACGGAATTCCCCTGCCCTTCGAGTGCGAAGCACGGCACGGCGGAACGAGACCTGCACGCAGACATTTATCCTGCTGGACTCAGGCAAGAGGTCTATTGACTGCCGTTGCTTGAAAACTACAGAAATCGCCAAAGACCCTAAACGTCCGATAATGTAGCGTTGGAGCAATTTGTGAAAATCTCCACAAACCGATTTTTTTGGGAGGGCTATAGCCCTCCCAAAAAAATCGCGGGGCGCAACGCGCCCCGCTCTCACTTCTCTGTCATTACCCCGTGGTCTGTTTTAGAACAGCATCTGAAGTTTGCCGGTACTGTCTCCAAGCGTCTCCGCATGAACCCCCATCCGATCCAGTAAGGAAAGATAGAGATTGTTGAGAGGCGTTTCATTCGCATATTTCACATGGCGACCTGTCTTGAATGTTCCCCCACCCTTCCCAAACAGCAAGATCGGCAAATCCTCGTGATTGTGGCGATCACCGTCGCTGATGCCTCCGCCATAGACGATCATCGAGTTGTCGAGCATCGTCCCCTCGCCTTCTTTGATCGACTGCATCTTCTCTACAATATACGCCAGTTGTCGCGTGTGGAAAACATTGATTGCCTGAATTTTGGCTTGCTTCGCCGGGTCGTTGCCGTGATGAGACAGATCATGATGTCCCTCTGGAACATCGATCAACTTATAACTGCGGTTGCTGCCCTCGTTTGCAAACATAAAAGTCGAGATACGGGTTAGGTCGGCTTGGAATGCCAGCACCATCATATCGCCCATCAGGCGGATATGCTCGCCATAATCGTTCGGCGTCCCTACCGGAGCCTTCGCGCCCTGAAAGCCCGCCTGTCCCTTGAACTTTTCCGCTCGGTCAATGCGCTGTTCGATTTCGCGAACACCCTCGAAATACTCGTCCAGTTTGCGCTTATCGTGGCTGCCCAACTTCGATTTCAATACAGAAGCATCTTCCATCACAAAATCCAAAATGCTTTTATGATAACGGTTCCGGCGTGCGCGGCTCTCCTCTGTCTCATTCCGATCACCATTCGAGAACAAACGCTCGAACACCGCAC
>Ga0163154_10009107_pt1 | contig 11389 bp, 12 predicted proteins | sample OliLakLV19MP9P1_FD_148649 | JGI IMG/M metagenome (GOLD analysis project Ga0163154, IMG submission 148649) | Freshwater microbial mat bacterial communities from Lake Vanda, McMurdo Dry Valleys, Antarctica - Oligotrophic Lake LV.19.MP9.P1 | ecosystem: Environmental > Aquatic > Freshwater > Lake >...
GAACTAAAAAATAATTATCAATTAGATGGGCTTGATTATGAAATAAAAGGGATGAAGATTGTTGGAAGTAGAACAGTAGGACTCGCCAAGAAGAATTCTGATCTTGATGTCTTACTAGAATATACAGGGTCTTCGCGAGAAGATGATATGTTCAATGCCTTGAATGAAAGTAAACTAAAAATTGACGGTGTTGAAGTAGATATTAATCCGATAAAAAAAGATCGTACAGGAACTATAAAAGATATTTATAAAGATCCTATTGAATTTTATAAAAACCAACTTGAATCTAAAAAAAGCCAGTCTTCTCAAAGGTTAGAGCGAGGTAATAAAGAAAAGAAACAGATAGCTGAAACCATTAAACCTTCTTCTAATAAAGTCGTAATCAAGAAGACAGAAGAACAATTACTTAGAGAAAAACTTAAACTAGAAGAAACTACTGCCAATAAAGCAAAGGCTTCTACTGAAAAAAGAACATGGCGCGAAGCAAAGGCGGCTATTATTGAGCAGTTAAGAAATAGTTTTGAAACTGAATCTACAGGAATAAAGGGCGTGAAGAGCAAGAAGGTAGATCCAAAGCTAGAAGCTCTTAAGGCAAAGATACTAGAGCGACAGAAAGATAATATCAAGACGCAGATCATAAACTACATTAAAGAGAACCTACCACTAAACGAGCGTGGTAAGTTTCTTACTGTTGTTAAAAATGCTGATACTCAACGTGATCTTGTCAAGGCATTCGTGCGTGCTGATATTGCCGTTGAGCGTGTACAAAGAAAAGCGCTTATCACTGAAATCAAAGATACTCTTAAGAAAACTATGGATTCCCAGCAGGTAGCAATAGAGTATAAAGAGCTTCTCTCTGGACTCGTTGAGAATATTGAGCTTAATCCAAAGAGCGCTGCTACCCTTGAGATCCTTGGTAAGACCAAGCAGTTCATCGAAGATGCTAAGAAGCGTGGTGAGAACGTGGTCATGCCTCAATATATATATGAGAAGCTTGAAACCCTATCCCACCAATCAATCAAGATGATTGAAACGCGCAAGCTTCAGGCATTGCTTGATTCCATTAACATGATCAAAGATCTTGGCAAGACAAAGCTTCGTTTAAGAACTGAGATTTATGAGATAGAGAAAGCAAAAGTACAAGAAAAAGTATTAGAGGGCACTGTATTATGGGATAAAAAAGAAACTAAAAAAAGGATTCCTGGTGGGGAGAAACTTACGGTGAAAGAAAAAATAATGAATGTGTTTGTAAAAACTCATAATTTTATCCAACGGATTGATTACGCTATCATGCCTACCGATAGTTTATTAGATACTATGGCAGGATCACCAGGTACTTATGATAAGGGTCCGTCTATTATTAAAAATCGTCTTGATCTTCAGTATGGTAACTACCTCATAAAAAAAGATATCATGTATCAGCGTGTTGAGGATTTAGCTAATCAGCTTAAGCTGAATACTCAAAATTATGAACGTATAGGCATTCATGCTGCAAAAATGCAGGATGGTGGTATACAGAAGCTTCTGGATACTGGTCTGGAACAGAAAGACATTGACTCAGTAATTCTTACTCCTGAAGAAATTCAAGTATATGAAGCTATGCGTAAAGAATTTGATGATCTATTCATTCCTATCAAACAAGTAATGCGTGATGTATTCAATGCCCCACTCCAGCAGGTAGATAATTATTTCTCATTCATGACGGACTTTGAAGCAATGTCAGAATTTGAAATACAAGAATCATTCGGTGCAAAAAAGCTGGAAGATCTGTTAAACGAGGGAGGCAGTGATGCTCTTACCAAGAAACCTGAGTTGGGGTTCTCTAAAGAACGTGTGGGGGGGAAGCAGAAGATTGTCCTTGATGCTATGAGAATATTTGAAGAACACATTGATGATGCTTCATATCTTATTGAAATGGCTAAAGAAGTAAAAATGGGATTTGAAATAATAAACAGCAAAGAATTTAAGGCATCTTCTGGTGAAGTCGGTGCGACACTCATGAAAGAATGGGTAAGCCTTGTGGCACGTAAAGGAGGGGTGTCTGGCAGACAGCAAATTAAATGGCTTGATACCTTAAGACGTAATGTATCTGTGGCAAGTATGGGATTTAAACTCTCTTCTGCTCTAGTGCAACCAACGGCACTTCTTGATGGAGCGGCACTTATTGGAGGTAAGTGGGTGTTCCCCGCATTTACAGACTACATGACTAAGTCTGAAATCAGACTCTTTGTGTATAATAATATGGCAGAAATTAGAGAAACTGTAGGAGATGATCCTGGTTTCGCTGAGATGGAGCGAAACAGTAATTGGTCTAAGGTACAAAATTCTGGGTTTTACGTACTTAAAAAGTTAGACGCAGTAACAAGATCGGCAGTTGCTTGGGGGGCATACAAGAAAAAAATGTCCGAACTCGGTCTTGAAATAGATTTGAATAAACCAAATCTCGAAGCTATCAAGTATGCAGAAAAGATGACTCGAAAAACACAGTCATCGTCTTCTTTTAAAGACATCCCTCTAGCTCTTAGTCTGGGGAAACTCACTGGCAATAAATCATTTGATAGAGCAATCCTGCAATTCCAAAGCTTTGCACTTACTAGGTGGTCGCTTGTTAGACATGACATTCCTTCTGCCATAAAAACAGGAGATTATGTGAAGGCAACTCGGATAGCTACCTACCTTGCAATGGCTGCTTTTGCTGAAGTAGGTATCAGAAGAGCTTCAAAATTAATCATAGGCACCCTACTGGGCACAGCAACAGCAGGACTATTTGACGATAACGAAGAAACGGATAAATCATACCTTGATGAAGTGATGTTCCAGATGATCGGTAACATTCCGTTTATGAGTCAACTTACTGGTATGGCAGTGTATGATTCACAACTCATGCCTTCGATAGAAGCAGCCTCACAAGTCGTGTCAGGTTCTTATTCTATGATCAGTGGTACCAAAGATGAGACAAAATTAAAAGGGGCGATTAAAGCGGTAGTTGGGGGTGTTGGTAGTCTGTTTGGAGTTCCTGGAGCTTCACAGATAAATCAGTTGATTAAAGCAAAGATAGATGAAGAAGATTCTGATGGTAGGGATTCAAGAAATTCCCCCAGAAGGAGAGAGGAGCAAGAAGAAAGAGAGGGTCCGCGAAGGAGGGAAAGTAATTAAAGTACTATATATAATTTCTAGTAGAAAAAGAAATTTACAATAGGTTCAGCAATGAGTCTAAGTAAATTATTAAGAGGCACTGCTATTATAGATAGTATACATAAAACGATGACAAATTTTACTATCCCCCAAAATAAGCCTGTAAAATCTCCAGCATCTTCTAGTTTTCCGTTATGTCTCATATTTTTTAAGTTAATTGATATACTCTCTAATAAAAAGCGCTGGACATAATATCCATACGCTTTTTATTTATACTAATCTGTCATGTCTTCTACCAGATTCCGCACGTACCTAATACATAATGTTCTATCTTTACAAGCATGAAGTATAGTAATGTTATCTATCGTTATTTCTTGAACAATATTATTTGTTGCTCCACAAGATCTGCATCTATTACTAGCTCCTCCAGTGTTGACGAACTTGTTATATGTTCCTGCTCCTGACGTATTTGAGATATTGGATGACGGTTGTATCGGCGGTGCCATTTGCAACTTCATCAGCTCGCTGTCGCTTGAGCTGTGCCTCAAGGTTCTGGGCGATCCCAGAGTACGTATAACTTGTTCGTCCGCATAGAGTGATCTTGCCGAACTCCAGCTGTGGGGATTCATCAACTCCTTGTTTAATGAACTCGGCTTTGATTTCTTCTCCAATGGTTTGAATATCTTCTTCAATTTGTTTTTCCAGTTGTTTAAGTTGTTCATATCTTAATAATTTATCGTGCATGTGTATGTTTTCTTAGGATTATACTTGCATAATTTTTTTAACTTTCTTGTCAAATTCACTGTCATCGCTCTTCGACCAATCTGATATCTCAGACACTTGTGTGAATATCTTGATAGCTTTGCGACGTTTAGCACTATCGAATGTGCCTACTTGATACACAGGCTTCTTCTTGTCGAGCCGTAATATCTTTATATTCTTGGCTTTGATCCCTGTCATACTGCGTAAGCACTCATGATACGCGGATGTCTGCAATATATAGTCAGGCTTCTCAATAGAGTTTGATGACTTGAAGTCTATCAATTCTATATTATGCACTGTCTTCCTATCGCATTTTGTGCAGTCATGAATAACATGATTGTCATTGTTACTTCCGGCACGTTTCCACATTTCATGTTCACAAGTGTCACTACCCTTTCTCTTTACTTCCTCTATGTAAGCCAAGCAGTCAAGGGTCCCAGCCACCTTAAGCCTTAAGCTTGCTACTAGAAGTTCTGAGTATATAGGATAAGCATTGTGATCCTTGAAGAATAATTCAGCGCATAATGATGCAGATGTGATACGAGAATCAATAAGGTCTTCAGGTAAGATAAAGCTTTTGATGTCTACGGGACGTTGTTTCTTGGCTATCCACTCTTCAAGGTAGTCCTCCACGACTTTATGGATTTTAGTACCACAGTCTGCCGCATCGTCACGCACACTGTCTGATAGACCTGAAGCCTCCACAAACAGCTCTTCGCGCTCAAACTCATCTTTACCCTGATAATCTACCCACTTCTCCCTGACATGATCTACAGCCAGCTTGATACCCCAGTCTTTAAGGTATCCCTTAGAGAGTACCCCAGTCTTAGTAGTGACAGAATCAAGAACAGGATTCCCAAGAAACGTAGTCACCATGTAGTGATGACTATGCTCTGTGTGACAGGGCACTATAGCTCCTGAAGGAATTTTAGTCTGTATGATACCGCGTACTCTCTCTATGTCTCCCCAAATACTAGAATCCACCGAAGCCATCATCACCCTTGAGATATTCTTCGTCCATTGGACCGATAAGGACGCTGATAATTTTTGCAGGGTTTCCTTTCTTAGTAGGTTTGAGTTCTACAAGTCTGAATATAATTTTCTGTCCTTTCTTAGCACTTGCTGCTTTGTCAGCTACTTTCTCACGCATGGTTACTTTCCATATCTCACCTTGATTGATTGCTGTAGGATTTTTATCTACTACTTTATTCTCATCATTACCGTGGAAGCTACCGTCAAGGGCTTTGAGTGTTGCTACTTTATTAATATTGCCCCACTGGTCAGGGTCTGTCGGTGTGAAGATGTCTATTAAAGTTCCTTTGATATAGTCGTCTTTAACATTAAATTTAATATACTTTGGCTTTACTTCTACGAACTCGATATCTTGATCTTGTGTTGTTTTTGTCATAAATGATTATTGATTATTGTGTTAATAACATCGACCCACCGTGATGTGCTCACATGCCAAGCCGAGGCTCATGGAAATAAGCCTCTTTGTCCCAGCGGTAGTGCATATAAATATGACTATACCAGAACAAATAACATGCGAGCACGTCACGAAGGATTGTTCAATATCTTGTGCACTGTCGTTCTGGACAGTAGCATGACTTGGGATATCTCAGAAGGATCCATATTAAGCATCTTCGAAGCTGTAATAACAAGGCTGTTGCGCTTGATTACGAGCAGCGGCTCAATGTCTCTTTTCTGCTTCTGTCGATTGGTCATAAATATATCTTATACTAATAATAAATACTGTCAAGGTGGGAGTTAAGGTGAGAGTTCACAACTCACTTGCACTATAAACTAGACAGATATATAATTATAAAAAATATGAATGATTACTTAAATAATCGTGGAATCTCTGACAAGATTATAGCCGATAATGGCATTCATTTGAAGTCCAACAAGATAGCTATACCTATTAAAGACGCATCTGGCAATATCATGTTTTATAAATACAGGCGTTCTCCTCAAGAAACGGACGGTCCGAAGTATATGTTTGATAAAGGATCTACTGCGGCACTCTTCAATATCCATAAAATCAATGACGCTACACGAGTTTTTATCACCGAAGGCGAATTTGATGCTATGGCACTAGAATCCTATGACCTGCATGCAGTCTCTACTACTAACGGTTCAGGCACATTCAAAGAAGAGTGGGCAGGAGCTTTTAAAGGTAAGGAGGTTTTTATTTGCTACGATAATGACGATGCAGGACGTAAGGGAGCCATTAAAGTGGCGCAGGTAATACCGTGGGCTAAGATAGTATGGCTACCAGAAAAGATGAAAGGCAAGGATGTGACAGATTATCTATTAGATCAAGGTATTATTGCCTTTAATAATCTATTGGCTGATGCCAAATCCTATGCCCTGCCACCATTATATTATCCTGATCACTCTAAGAAGAGTGACTATGAGAAAGAATTAAAGCAATGCAATGCTGACTCTGATTATGTGTTAGATTTACAGAGAAAATTAAAGAATCAGAAGCGTGACTGGCAATATACAGAATGGTTACTTGCATCCTGGGCACACTACTATGAACACCTCACTTCTAAGATAAAATCGTGGTCGTCCAGAAAGTTTGATACTCCTGATTTCTTTACTGAAAAAGACAGAGCGCGCTTGGTGCCTATGGATCGTTTTATTCAAGTCAATAATCAGGGATTTGCAAAATGTCCTTTCCATGATGAAGACACACCTTCATTTAGATATTACGCTCGTGACAATCATGGGTTCTGTTACGGTGGTTGTCGAGGTAAAGACGTGATCGACGTGTATATGAAGAAGTTTAAAGTCGATTTCAAGACAGCTATTAATAAACTTTTAAGTTCATAATCATGGAAGACCCAACAACAATAGATACATTGGCTAAATTAGACGCTGAGATACGGAAGATATTGCTCGTGCAAGACAAGGGAGTACTTAAAATCATCTGTGCTACGGTAATAGCCAACAGATTAGATGTAGACCCTATCTGGCTCTTCTTAGTCGCTCCGCCGGGAGGTTCTAAGACTGAATGGGTAACAAGTATCGAAGGGCTGGATTTTGTTCACGCTGTGGACACCCTAACAGTAAACACCTTCGCTTCGGGACAGAAGAAGCACAATAAAGAGACATCATTGCTGATGAAGATTCATACAGGAATCCTGACCTTCTCAGACTTCACTACTATTCTCGGTATGAACTATGATTCACGACGTGAAATCATGGGACAACTCCGAAGAATTTACGACGGTAAATTTACTAAGCGCACAGGTAATGCCGAAGATGTATTGTGGGAAGGTAAGATCGGAATGCTTGCCGCTGTTACAAGTATTATCCACTCAAGTGGAGGAGAGTTTTCAGAGATGGGAGAACGCTTCATACAGTATGAGATTGAACAACCTGACCGACAAGAAGTGTTAGAGCGTATCTTTCTAAACTCTAAGGGTATGGCGGGGAAGCGTAAGCACATCCAAGAGTGCATGACTAATTATTTGACAAAGACTCTTGAACGCCTTGAGAACATGAACGAAGAAATTACTGTACCTGATGAAGTAAAACTAGAAATTATCCAGATAGTTGATTTTATTACTCGCGCTCGATCGGCTGTGATTAAAGACTTGAAAAATCCTTTCAAGATCACATTCAGACCAGACATAGAAATGCCAACACGTGTAACCGCTTCTATTATTGGACTTGCTACTACTCTTATGGCTATCAATAAAGTAGAGCCAGGATATCTGAAAGGCGACGGTACAGGAGACTTGCTCGCTTTAGATAGGCATATTATTTATAAAACAAACTTTGATAGCATTCCTAGAAAACGAAGAGTTGCATTGCAGTTACTAGCCAAGTATATTAAGGGTATGTCAACAGGAGCGCTTGCTACTGAGATGAAATATCACACTGACGTAATGAAAGAAACATTATTCGAACTGAACGCATTAGGATTATGCAACCGTAAGCGCAGTGGGTCAGTAGACAAATGGACCCTTGAACCAAAGTTTCGAGATGTGATTGCACGGTTTGAAAAAATTATTCCAGTCGATGCTGAGCTATCTGCAGAAGATGACGAAGAAGACTTCTCAGAGCAGGGTAAAGAAGCTGATGATTTGTTTAATGATGTATTCTAAATATTATGAGCCTATATCAACATCAAGAAGAATTCTTAAAAAAGAAGATAGACAAAGGATTACTAGTTTGGTCTTGTGGTACTGGTAAGACAATGACTTCTATTACTTGGGCGTTTGAAAAAACGAGAAGTATTATTAACAATAAAGGTCATGTTCTTATCATCTGTCCTAAAGCCCTGCAAGAGAACTGGGCGCGGGAGATAGCTAAATCAGGACTGCGTCTTAATCATTTAATAATTTCTAAAGAGCAGTTTAGTAAAAACTGGCAGACACTTGAGAAGGCGTATGCGATTATTATAGATGAGATGCACTTCTTCTCTGGCATCAAAAGTGGCATGTCAAAGAACTTGTCTAAGTTTATAAAGAAGTATAACGTACCGTATATTCTAGGACTAACCGCGACACCTTACTTATCAACACCTCTAAACGTATACGTCTTAGGGAAGCACGTAGGTAAGGTCGGATATGAGTGGAGCTACCCATACTTCATGCAAGAGTATTTCTTTCAGGTAAATATGGGAGGACGCATGATCCCCATGGTAAGAAAGAATATCGAAGAAGACATAGCCGAGCGCATAAGAGAGATAGCAGATGTAGTAGATATCAAAGATTGTATCGACATACCTGATGACGTAAACGTGGTAGAGCACTTCAAGCTTACGAGCAGTCAACTTAGTGCTATCAAGAAGATACCAGATATTGTGCCTATCGTTAGATGGACCAAGACTCACCAGATAGCAGGTGGTACTTGCAAGGGTGACGAGTACAATCCAGACCAGTATTTCAAGTCAGACAAACTTGATAGGCTATTAGATATTGTGTCTGAGAATAAGAAGCTTTTGATAGTTTGTCGTTACAATAACGAGATCGACTACATACACGGCGAACTCATAAACAAGAAAAAAGTATTTATTATTAACGGCTCTGTAAAGGACAAGCAATCAGTAGTAGACGAAGCCAATAATACCGACGACTGTGTCCTTTTGGTTAATGCTTCATGTGCCGAAGGGTATGAATGTCCGACGTTTCCGATTATGGTATTTTACAGTATAGACTTTAGTATGCCGAAGCTGGTACAAATTAGAGGTCGCATACAACGCATGAACGCTATTCAAAAGTGTACTTATATTTACCTAGTGTGTGAGGGAATAGACACTGATGTTCATGAATGTGTGGTGGTGAAAAAACAAGACTTTCATTTATCAATATATAAACCTAAAATACTTTGATCTGCCCTAAGTGCAAAAAATCTAGTGTGTGTTTGTATAAGATATATCACAAAGATGAATATGTGTGTTATAATTGTCGGTACAAAGATGATAAAACGCGAAGCATGGCTCCAAACACGGTGGAACAAATACCTTCTAAATCGATGGGAAGAGCCAAGCGGTCCATTCGAACTAAAAGTCACTCTCGAAAAAAGCTGGGCGTTCGATCTCATAAAACCTCATCAACTAAACTATCTGTATCAGTCAAAACACGGAAGAAGCGCATATAAGATCGCCGATGACAGCATTGGTTACAAGCCCTGTGACTGTATATTTTATAACAAAGCACCCGCGTACATGGTGATCATGTTCTACACCCGCGGCTGTGACACGGTGTATGTCATAGACATAGACGTTTTATTACTTGAAATAGAAAATAGCCCTCGGAAATCTTTGACTGAGTCACGTGCTCAAGAGATCGGAAGGGCTATTATTCTTAACTAGATGAACCTTAGAAGATAGAAAATAGCTATCAGAATGAAGATAACTAAGGCTACTGTCTTGAACGGTTCCGGTAGCGGTAACATAGTAACAAGCCAGTAAATAAGACCGATAACAATGACTGTGACTAGTAATGAGATAAGCATGATTGTGAAGTTAGTTTATAATACTATCTTTATTATTGTACACCTATCTTGGTAGATTGGCATAGTGGCAATGTAAACACGTGTTAGGTCTTTCTTGTGTAGGAACACACTTTCCTGAGCAACGTGGACTAGTACGATCTGTACACTCCGCTACAGGTACTTTGAGTACATATGGTGGTGAAAGAGTTGGTTTTTCGTTCATAAATAGTTATTAGTATTTAGTATCCTGCTTTCCGCAGACACTGCATGAGTAGTGTCTTGGCTCTTGCTCTCTTTTACTCCATGAGTAGCCCCCAAAGCCATGTCGGATATTAAGCGCTTCCCCTATTTTACGATACTCCTCCTGCACTTCGCCATACTCATCCATTAATTCATAGAACTTTAACACCTCACTCTCAGTGTATTCGTTCTTGTTGCGGTGCCACTGTGGGATAACTAATATCATATCATGTAATCGTCCACCTCTGCACGTTTGTTTTTTCTTTTTTACGTCTTTAAGTTTTTCTTCATCAATATACTTTCTTGATTCAGGGTCGTATTTTTTCATATATTTTTATTTGTTATGTCTAGGGAGGACTAATCCCAATTACTCATATCCTGTAGTTCAGCTGTTTCCTTCCATTCCTTAAATGGTGTTCCTCCCGTATATTTTTTTTTTTAATTATCACTTAATACCCATTTGATATAATCTTCTCTCACCCTCTTCAATATCTCCTGCTCAACGTGGGTAGCCATTTCTTGCATAACTTCTTTCTCAAAAGATGTTGCATTTGGGACTAGCTCTAAATATTTTTCTATATTATTCATTGTGGATATTGATTAAACTGTTGCATGTCGTTTTGGTAAGGTAAGTAATCTGGCTGTGTCGCATATAGTAGCCAGAATGTTACTATTATGAGAATGAAGATTAGTGTTTTCATTTTCGTTTATCTATTTCTAATACTCCAGTTGCAAATAAAATAATAATTATTATAATTCCTATACTCACGGTTAGCATAAATGTTTCTATAAATATGTACATATATCTTAAATAATCTTAGCCTTATAAGTCACCCCGTCTACTATTACATCGACCTCCTTGCCTGAAAGGGAGGCTACTACACCTGTGCGGTGATCTCTGATTTGTGACCCGTTGTAAATCTCAGTATTTTCTGGTGTTCCTGTTTGTATTCTTGCTTCATTCATATACACATAAAGCCCCATAACTTTTTTCCACGAACCATATAACAAAACCTCATCACCAATTGCTATATGCTTTCCTTTGTGCATTGCTGGTGTTAGGAACCGCACGTCTTTTTTTTTGAAGTACCAAGAGTCTGATTTGTCTTTATTGTAAACCACCATTGTGTCATCGTTGTAATAAGACCTTACCACCTCTAGCTCCTGTCCAATCATCTCGTTCATTGATTCGTTATCAGGGTTTCTTGTATTCCCTATCACTCGCACGTAGTTACTTTCTTGTTTAATGTTTTTCATAGTTTTAATTTAATTTAATAATCTTACTTGCATGAACGAATAA
>Ga0163154_10009109_pt1 | contig 11388 bp, 7 predicted proteins | sample OliLakLV19MP9P1_FD_148649 | JGI IMG/M metagenome (GOLD analysis project Ga0163154, IMG submission 148649) | Freshwater microbial mat bacterial communities from Lake Vanda, McMurdo Dry Valleys, Antarctica - Oligotrophic Lake LV.19.MP9.P1 | ecosystem: Environmental > Aquatic > Freshwater > Lake >...
CAGGTGTTGCAAGTGGCCACAGATTTACAGCTCAAGGATGCGCAAGTGCTGATCGATGCGCAGCCGGTGGGCACCTTGGCGGCGACGCCTGCACAGCTTGATCAGGCCTACTCGCAGTTGCTTGACGCGCTCGCCAGCTTGCGAGCTGTGGCCGGCTGAGATGGGCAGTGTGGTTGGCATTTTGCTGCTGTTGCCGTTGTTGGCGGTACTGGTGGGCATTTATCAATTTGCCGCGACCCGCATGCCGCGCAACGCAGCATTGCAGCGTTACGACCGAGTGGCCTTGGTGACCTGCTGCCTGTTGACGCTAATGGCAACCGTGCTTGCCCAGCACTACGCGCCAGCCGCTCGCGGACCGATCTGGCCGCATGTTTTTGCGGCGCTCGGTGGGTTCTTTGCGATGGTGCTGTCGCTGGCACTGGCTTGGCTGGGGCGCCGTTGATTTGTAGCGCAGCTTGCTCCGTCGTTTTTTGGCGCAGCTGCCGCAATTCGCCCTAATCGATCCGCATTTGGTCACGGTTGTGCCCGCTGCCAGCGTAGTGTTAAGACGATGCTGTGATACGCCGCAATGCCCTTGTGCCGCGGCCATCTTTGGGGACCACACCGCTATGGAAACGATCGAAAGTGCCGCTACCGAGTCGGCCCCGCCTGCGCCCGCGCGCGGCTGGGTCGATACGCTGTTCGGTCGTTGGGATCCGCCGCCCTGGTGTCGCTGGTTGTATCGCAAACGCGGGCCGGTGCTGCTCAGCTTGGCGGCGTTGGCGCTGCTCGTTTACGGCATTTGGTGGTGGGTCACACGTCCGCCACCGGTGATCCCGAACGCGTTGGAACTGTCGATTAGCGCGCCAGAGCGCACCGATTACGAGCACTCGCCGATCATCGTGCATCCCTTGCGTGTGCATTTTTCTGGCTCGGCGGCCAATTTGCAGAGCGTGGGCAAAGCCGCAACCGGGATTGAACTCTTGCCGCCATTGGCGGGCAGCTGGACTTGGGAAGACGATCAGACCCTGTATTTTCTGCCCAGTAACGATTGGCCAGTGGGCCAGCACTTTGAGATTAATCTTGACCCGAAACTGGCCGTCGCAGACACGGTGATTCTGGCGCCATTCGAACTTGAATTTGATTCCAAACCGTTTGTCGCCGAGTGGGCAAGTAACGAGTTTTATCAAGATCCACAAGACGCCAAGCTCAAAAAAGCGGTTTGGGGCTTAAGTTTTAGCCATCCGGTGGACGCCGCTAAATTGGAATCGGCGTTACGGGTCAGCATGGTGGATGGCGCTGGGCGGGTGTTGCCAAGCCCCGCGCTCAGCACGCAGTACCATGCAAACAAACTGAAGGCCTGGGTGCATTCCGCGCCGTTGGAATTGCCGCCCAATGGCGGTACCGCAAAGCTGGATATTGGCAAAGGCTTGCAAAGTGCGCTCGGCGGGCCCGGCACGCTGAGTGAAATGAATAGCAGCGTCAAACTTCCAGCGCTGTACAGCGTGAGCGTCAGCGAGCTATCGCCCACCTTGGTCGATAACGCGCAGTTTGAGCCAGAGCAAGTATTGGTTCTCGCCTTCAATATGGCGCTGCGCGACCGCGAAGTGGCCGCCGGCACACGCGCTTGGTTATTACCGCTCAAAAATCCAAAGCTGAAAGATGACCAGCAGACGCTGCCGTATTCGTGGTCAGAAAACGAGATTGACGAAGCGCTGCTGAAACAGTCGGAAGTGGTGCAATTGAAAGCCGATCCAGCCGAGCGCGAGTTCATCGAAGTTCACAGCTTCAAATATCAGGCGCCGGTCGGTCGGCGTCTGTATGTGCGTATCGATAAAGGCCTGAAGTCCTTTGGTGGCTTCATTCTCGGCAAGCCCTACAAGCGCCTGTTTACGGTGCCGCAATACCCACGATTGCTGAAGTTTGTCGGCGAGGGTTCGCTGCTTTCGCTAAAAGGTGAGCGCCGCGTAACCGCGGTGACCCGCAATCTGCCGGCGCTGCGCTTGGAACTGGGCCGCGTACTGCCCGAACAATTGCATCATTTGGTGCAGTTCAACCAAGGCAGCTTCGGCAACCCGGAATTGTGGAATATCGGCGAAGACAGCTTGGTCGAGCGCATGGAGAAGCGCGTCGTGCTGCCCAACGCTGATCCCGCCAAAACCCACTACGAAGGCATCGACCTCGGCGAGTTTTTCAGTGATGGCCGGCACGGCGTGTTTTTGTTGTCCTTGCGGACACTGAGCGATAGCGATGCGGCTTTGTCGCCGGAGCAGAGCATGGCCCAAGACGCCGGCGAGGTGATGGATGCGCGCTTAGTGGTACTGACCGATCTGGGCATCGTCTCCAAGCGCACGCTGGATGGCTCGCGCGAGGTGTTCGTGCAGTCTTTGGCGACCGGTCAACCGCTGCCGGGCGCGCGTGTGCGAGCGCTAGCGCGTAACGGTGAAACGCTGGCGGCAGCCGATACCGACGCCGCCGGGCGCGCCTCATTGCCGGCTTTAGAAGGTTTCACGCGGGAAAAACAAGCCGCGTTAATCAGCGTGAGTTTGGGCAGCGATCTGTCGTTCTTGCCACTCAATAGCTACGGCCGCTCGCTCGATTTATCGCGCTTTGATGTCGGCGGAGATGCCAATGATCTCGATCCGGGCACGCTCAAAGCCTTTCTTTTCTCCGACCGCGGCCTCTACCGGCCCGGCGATACGGTGAATGTGGGTTTCATCGTGCGCGCCAGTGATTGGGGGCGATCGCTGGTCGGTGTGCCTCTGGAAGTGCAGTTTTCCGATCCGCGTGGCAGTGTGGTCAAGCGCGAGCGCATCAGTCTGGACGCCACCGGTTTTGATGCCTTTACGCACACCCCGCCAGACAGCGCGCCGAGTGGCACCTGGCAAGCAACGCTGTTTCTGATTGGCGAAAACGATTCGCGCACGATGATCGGCAGCACTGCGGTGCAAATTCGCGAATTCATGCCAGACACCTTGCGCGTGGGCGCCACGCTGTCGGCATCCACCAGCGAAGGCTGGGTCAAACCGGATGGTTTGAGCGCCACGGTCAGCGTCGAAAATCTATTTGGCACGCCGGCCCAAGCCCGCAAGGTTGAGGCGACCCTGGTCCTCCAACCGGCGTTCCCGAGTTTTACTCGCTGGCCGGGTTGGGCTTTTTACGATCCGCTACGCGGCGCACAGGGATTTAATGAGCCGCTCAGCGATGGCGAAACCAATGAGTTTGGCATGGCTGAATTTGATTTAGGAATGCAGCAATTTGCCGCAGCAACCTATCAGTTGAGTTTCTTGGCGCGCGCCTTTGAACCCGGTAGTGGCCGCAATGTGGCGGCGCAAGCCAGCACCTTGGTGTCAAGCAACGACTATTTGGTTGGTTTGAAATCCTCCGGGTCCACCACCTATATCAAACGTGGCAGCACGTTTGAGCCGCAAATCGTGACTATTGGGCCGGATGCCAAAGCCGTCGCGGTCGAAGGACTGCGCGTGGTGCTGATTGAGCGTCGTTATTTGTCGATTCTGACTCGTCAGGATTCCGGCCTGTACAAATACGTATCGCAAGAACGCCGCACCACGCTCAGCGATACGCCGCTAGCCGCCGCCAGCGCGGCACAGAAACTCAAGCTGAAAACCGATGCACCGGGCGATTTTTTTGTCGAAATCCGCGATGCCACAGATACGGTTTACAACAAGTTGAATTACAGCGTCGCCGGTGACGCCAATGTTGAGCGCTCGTTGGAACGCAATGCCGAACTGGGTTTGAGCCTGTCGAAGGCCGATTACCGCGTCGGTGAAGAGATTGAGATCAGCATCCGCGCGCCGTACACCGGTTCTGGCTTGATCACCATTGAGCGCGACCGCGTGTATGCGCACGTCTGGTTCAATGCGCAGACCACCAGTTCCGTGCAAAAGATTCGGGTGCCGGATGATTTGGAAGGCAACGCCTACATCAACGTGCAATTTATCCGCGATCCGGCTTCGGAAGAAGTGTTCATGAGCCCCTTGTCATACGCGGTGGCGCCGTTCTCGGTTGATCGTGGCCGCCGCACTCAGCCGCTCACGCTGAGTCTGCCCGCAGTGAACAAACCCGGCGCGCCGATGACGCTGAAAGTCAGCACGCCGGGGCCCACGCGGGTAATCGCGTTTGCGATCGACGAGGGCATTTTGCAGGTCGCGCGCTATCAGTTGGCCGATCCGCTCGATCATTTTTTCCGCAAGAAGATGCTCGATGTGGAAACCAGTCAGATTCTTGATCTGATCCTGCCCGAATTTAGTCGACTGGTGGCCGCCGCGGCGCCCGGTGGTGATGGCGAGGGCGATCTGTCCAAACATTTGAATCCGTTTAAGCGTAAGAGTGAACGTCCGGCGGTGTGGTGGTCTGGTCCCACCGATATCGACGGCGAGCACAACTTCACCTTCACGATGCCTGACCATTTCAACGGTCAACTGCGGGTGATGGCGGTAGCGGTCAACCCGGAGCGCATCGGCATTGCGCAAACCAAAGCCCTGGTGCGCGGCGATTTTGTGTTGACGCCAACAGTGCCGACGCATATCGCCCCCGGTGACGAGTTTGATTTGCCGGTGGGCATCGCCAATACCAGCGAAGGCACTGATGGCAGTGCCATGCAGGTCACGCTGCAAGTGGAATTGCCAAAATCGCTGAGCTTGGTCGGTGGCGCGCCGTCGGTGTTGTCCCTCAAACCGGGTCAAGAGGGCAAAACCAGCCTGCGTTTGCGCGCCGGCGAGGGCTTGGGCGCAGTGCCGATCATGCTGATCGCGACGTCTGGATCACGCAATGTGCAACGGCGGATTGAGCTTTCGCTGCGCCCGGCGATCGTCGCGCGCACCGATCTGCGCCTCGGACGCGCTGATCGCAAAGTCGAATTGAAAGACTTGCGCAGCATGTACCCGGAGCGCTCGCAACGACAGTTATCGGCGTCTACCTCGCCATTCGTAGCCGCCGATGGCTTGAGCGCGTACCTGGGCAACTTCCCGTATCTGTGCACCGAACAACTGCTCAGTCAGGCGATGCCGGCCTTGGTGTATGCCAAGCGCCCCGAATTTGCTTCCGTCATCGGCAGCCAAGTTGATTTGATCAGCGTACTGCGCGCGCGGCAAAACAGCGAAGGTGGCATTGGTTTATGGCTGGCAACGCCGGATGTTGATCCGTTCATCAGTGCCTACGCGGCGTTTTATCTGGTCGAAGCACGCGAGCGTGGCGCGGAAGTGCCGGCGGATTTGTTGGCATCCACCAACCGCTATCTGACCCATATGGCGGGCGATGCCGCACGCACGCAATTGCACGCGTTGCGCGCCCGTGCGTTGGCGGTTTATGTGTTAATTCGCCAAGGTCAAACGGCCACCCATTTGCTCAGCGCGGTGCACGAGCAGCTTAAACGCGACTACCCAGAAGCCTGGAAGACCGACACCATCGGTATGTTGTTGGCATCCAGTTATGCCTTGCTGCAGCAAGCTAAGCCGGCCAAGGAACTCGCGCAGAGCGGATTGTCACGGGTGGGCGCCGCGCAACCGCCGAAATATAACGGTTACGCCTACTACTACGACTCTGGCATCGACAGCGCTTGGACGGTTTATTTGGCCCACAAACACTTCGCCAAAGACGCCGAACGCATTTCCGTACGCGCCATCGAAAATCTACTACAACCGCTGAAAGACAATAGTTACAACACCCTATCGTCAGCGCTGATTGTATTGGCCCTTGATGCCTACACCAGCGCCAAAACCAGCGCCGGACTGCCACGTTTGCAAGCCTTCGCTGCCGACGGCAAAGAACGCAGCATCGGCGAGACCTTTGGCGTGTTGCAGCGCGCCGCATTTCTGGCCAGCGATCAGAAACTGGGCGTCATACCGCCGGAAGCCACGCCGGCTTGGTATGTGTTGAGTCAATCCGGGTACGACAAAAGCATGCCCAAGGCAGTGCAGAACCAGGGAATCGAAATCAATCGCGAATACCTGAATGCCGATGGCAGCGCATTAACGAGCGCCACACTCGGCCAGGAAATCACCGTGCGCCTGCGCCTGCGCGCACTCGGCGGCGACGTGGTCGGATCGCTTGCCGTGGTCGATCTGCTGCCTGGCGGCTTTGAGCCTGTGGTGCAACTGCCACCCGCGCACGCTGATGCGGGCGATAGTGATGGCGACGACGGCGACAGCAGCCCGCCGGTGGCAACGCTGGCTTTGCCCGGCAGTACGCTCGACACCGAACACGTCGAACAGCGCGAAGATCGCATCGTTTTGTACGCCAGCGCGGGCCCCAAGGTCAGCGAATTTCTCTACAAGATTCGCCCCAGCAATCCCGGTAAGTTCGTGATTCCGCCGCCTTACGCCGAATCGATGTACGAGCGCCGCATCTACGCGCAAGGCGGACCAGCCGGGACGATTGAGGTGAAGTAGCGCGGCATTAAATATATTCGCCTCGGTGAACCAGCGTTCAAGTGATTACCCTAGCAGCCTGTCGGACTTTGCGCGTGAGATGCGCTGTGAGGCTGGACGGCTGCAAGGCGCGGCGCGCAGGCAATGGCTCTTCCATGCCTAAGCGTCGCAGCGCAGACGCCGTGCAGACGCGCAGCCCGCCGGTTTGGCATAGCGCAGACTCGAAAGTAGAGCGGGAGCCTTCAAAATCAATCCGAGAATGGTTAGAAAACGATCGCCAAAAGGACTTCCGGCGCACTCGCGATGAAAGTCCGACAGGCTGCTAGGATTATCCTAGAAACCTCAGTTGACCGCTTCCTGCGATCACGCCAACCTGGAGCTAACGTGAAGACCTTGCTGCTTTCCCTACCCATCGCATGGTTTTGGATTGCGCCATCAAGCCTAGCCGCCGCTGAAACAACGTCTTGGGCCACTGCCCAGGGCGATGCCGGTATAGAACGTAGGCTAGCCTGCGAACGGGCGCTTCTGGACAACCCTGCAGCCAGCTTTGATCGGAAAGGCGTATGCGCCAAGATTGAGCGGGAACTGAAAATTACTGCGGGGCTCAAGGCAGAACACAGTGGGGAATTGACGGCGATTGCCAGTGAGCTTGCGCGCGTACACCGCGCCACTCAGCATCCTGAAGCATTGCAGCGATTGGAACGCGTGTTTGGTGGCGATCCGCTGACTTTTGCTGAGTGTGTGGCTCGGCCGACCGTGGTTTATTCGGCATGGGTCATATTTGCGGCCGAGATGGCAGGTGGACGCCGGTTGCTCTCTGCTGCCGTCTGGACGGGCAACCACCGCATGTCCTCCTACCCATGAGCGTGCGTATTTTAGGGATTGATCCGGGTTCGCGACGCACCGGTTTAGGCTTGATCTCCACGCAACGCGGTCAGCTGCGCCATGTGCACCACGCCGTGGTGCAAACCTCGGACGAAAGCTTCCCGTTGCGTTTGAAGGACATTTTTGACGGTGTGAGCGCGGCGATTGCCGAGTTCAAACCCGATGAAGCGGCCGTGGAGACGGTGTTTTTGTCGAAGAATCCGCAATCGGCATTGAAACTCGGTCAGGCCCGCGGCGCGGCGATTTGTGCGTGCGTGAACGCCGGATTGCCGGTCAGCGAATATGCGCCGCGTCACATCAAGAACTCGGTGGTGGGTAACGGCGGCGCCGATAAGTCCCAAGTGCAATACATGGTCGGCATCTTGTTGACGCTGCAAGGCCAATTGCAGGCAGACGCGGCCGACGCACTGGCGGTTGCGATCGCCCACGCCCACATGCGCGAGGCCGCCGGCCGTTTGGGCTTGCCGGCGAAGTTGTTTCGTTAGGCGGGTCGGCTGCGCAAACTGGCGGGGCGCGGTTCGATAGTCGACAATTGCGGCATCAACGGCCAACGGATTAGACATGACTGAAGTTGCAGGGGCGCGGTTTTGTCTTTACAGCGCTGACGATCTGGAACAGGTGATCGCGCGCATGGCGCGTCAAAGCTTGGCTTTGCTTGATCCTACACAGCGCCCGGTGGTGGTTGGCGTGTTACGCCGTGGCGCGCCGCTAGCGGATCGATTGGTGGCGGCGATGGCCGCTTTACAGCCTGGTTTTGTCGTGGACCGGCTGGATCTCAAGGTCAAACGCTATTCCGACGATTTACACTTGCTGCATCCAGAGACCCGATTGGACGCGCCTGCTGCTGACTCACCGAGCGTCAAAGACCGCCAGGTGCTGGTCATCGACGATGTCTTGTATCAGGGTTATTCGTTGTTCCGCGTGTTTGAATTTCTACGCGCACAAGGGGCCAGCTCCATACGAGCGGCCGCCCTGGCCGACCGCTGTGTTGCGCAGTTGCCGATCCACGCCGATGTCGTCGGTGTTTATTTGCAGATCGCCGCTCGCGATGTCATCGAATGCAGCGTGCCGCCGTATGAGGCCGTGTTTGCGATCGATGTGTTGCGGCCGGATTGAGACTGGCGCGAATTCATGAAACATGCGGGCCAGTGCGAATTGATCAAACATTCGGGCTAGAAATAGCCAAGTCTGAGTGTTAGCGTCGAATATCTGAATTTGATTGATATCCGGTTCCTCGCGCTATGAACGCTGCCGATTCCGCTCATTCGCTGGCGCCTGATATTGCGCTGCTGGCGCCGGCGTCCTTCACGATTAAATCGACCGCGCAGGCGCTCGCGGGCACCGAGAAAGATACCTGTGTGCTGCTGTCGATATTGCTAAAAGCGAGTCCGGCCGGCGCCGTTGCTGCTGATCGACTGGCGGAATCGGCGCTTGGGCTATTGCAGAAAAAATACCCGGCTATTGATCGCAGCGCTGCGGCGCAGCCGGTGAGCGGGCGCGGCTGGTCTGGACGCACGCAACTATTGCAAGCAGGCAGAGAAACGCCGCTGCAAATCGTGCTCACCACGTTGATTAGTCCCGATCCGATCAATCCAGCGCAACAGCGCAACCTCATTATGTTGATCGAGGTGCCGCAAGCGCAGTTCGCGTCAGAAAGCGATTTCTACAGCGGTTTCGCGGCGCAACGCTTGCTGATTGGCAATCCGGATCCGCCGCCTACTGAATCTCTGGTGTTTGAACTGGCGGCCATTGAGACCGCTGATCAGGCGGCTGCGGTTGTTGTGCAAACAGCGCCTAGCGCCAGCAGAGCGGCGCCTGTGCCGGTGTTTTCGTCGACATTTGAACTGGTGCCCATCGAAGCGGCTGAGCAACCAGTAGCCATTGATAGTGCGGCTCTAACATTGCTTGCAGCGCAGGCTAAGGAAGAAACATCGCCGCCTGCGAGCGCGCCGATTTTGACCACTAACTTTGAGCTGGTACCGCTCGAAGTACCCGAGCCCCCGGCTGAGCAGGCGGCGGCAGCAAGGCCTAGCGCGGCGGCGGTCAGCGCGGCTGCGCCTAGCGCGGCTAGCAGCAAGAGCCCAGCAGCCGCGCGCAGCGCTGCCGCGGCAACGTCGCGCAGCGCCGCGCCGCGTGCAACTGCTGGCCCCACCGAGCCCGCCGAGCAGGACGCCAGCGCAGATCGTCGCGCTGTGCCGAACGCCGAGCGCGTGCCTGAAGCACTCAGCGGGCACGACAGGTTGGCGATGGCGGCGCGCGGACAAAAGGTGTTGGCGTATAGCATCGCGCTCAGCTTGATCGCGCGCCTCATCGGCAATGTGCCCGATATGCCGGTGTTGCTGGCGTACGCCATTTCGGCGGCGGTGTTGTTTTACGCGATCAGCGGTGTACTGAAGATTTGTAGCGGCTTTGCCTACACGATGAACCGCAAGCTAGTGCTGATGTTCTGCTCCAGCGTGCCGCTGATCGGCATCATTTGTTGGATCTACCTCAGCATCAAAATCACCCGACGTTTACGCGCGGCAGGTTTTGAAGTGGGTTTGTTCGGAGTGAAATCATGATCGAGTGGTTGCCGATCCTGATCTTTCCGCTCTGTGGCCTTGTGGCCGTTGTGGTGATTACCTTGGTGCAGCGTGGCCGAGAACTGGACGATCAGGGTCTGCTGATCTCCTTTGCGGTGGTTTTCTCGCTGGCCCTGCTGGGGTGTTTTGGCCTGCTACGCACCCAATGGGTGCAGGAGAAACTAGATCCCGCGCTTAAACAGGCGACCGATCTGCACGCCCACCCGGCTTTTATCGCGCTAGAAACCTATTACCCCAATGATGTGCAGTCGCCGCGTGACGCAATCCTGGCCGACTTGGCAGCCGGTGCTAGCGTAACCCAGGCTTTGCAAAAGGCCAGACCGAAGCTGGCAAAACTTGGTCGCGATCGCCTCGGTTTTGCTAGCGAACAAGCGCGTATTGGCTGGGGACAAGCGGAGCTGCAAGCCTTGCGTGAGCTAAAAGTGCGCGATGTGAACGACTGCGCCGCGCTGGCCGGCAGTCAGGGTGATTACAGTGGTTTTAGCGTGTTAGGCAGCGGACTCAGTGCGGAAAATCACCAGCTATTTGAGGCCGCATTTGTACAAGTGTTGACGACTGCAGACGCCGGCATGCGCCGCGAATTGCCACCCCCTAGCCAGAATCTCGAGCTTGGCCAGGTGCAAGCCCGTTATGTTGAGTTGCGCGCGCCGCTGGCGCAGCGTTATGGGGAAGAAGTGATCAATTATCTGGAGCGGCGCCGTTTCGAGATTGTTGCGCCGTACACCAATGCGCAGGTGCTTTGCGATTTTCGTACCGCGCAGTTGGAAACCATCCTTAAAGAACCACCCGCAATGGCGGCACGATTGCTGGATTCCGCGATGCGCTGATCGCGTCGTTTCGACTTGGAGTGATCGATGACCGCTATGACTCACTACGGCGTATTGGGAGTGCTGCAAGTCCCGATTGCCCTGGGTCTGCTGCGCTTGTCTACCGAAGGCCGTCCAGCGCAGACAGCAGCAATCGACGTTATCCACTGTGCTTTAGATGGCGGCGTGCGGGTTCTGGATACCGCTGATTCCTATGCGCTAAGCGACGCGGATTTGCATTACGGCGAAGTGCTGGCGCGCGAGGCAATCAAAGCCTGGCATGGCCCGCGAGAAGACATTCGAGGCATCACCAAGGCTGGCATGGCCAGACCCAAAGGTCGATGGCTGCCCAATGCGCGTCCTGAACACCTGCGCAAAGCGGTCGACGGTAGTTTGTTGGCTTTGGGTGTCGAGCAGATCTTCATGCTGTTGTTACATGGCAACGATCCTTCCTGCCCCTTTGAAGACAGTTTGGCGACGCTGGCACAGTTGCAGCAGGCCGGCAAAATTCTGCACCTCGGCCTGTGCAATGTGGATATCGCCGAGATTCGTCAAGCGCAACGCCATTTTGTGGTCACGGCGATCCAAAACGAGTTAAGCGTGATCAATCGCAAAAGTGCCGCCGACGGCACGCTGGAATTGGCCCGTCAACTTGCCGTGCCCTTTCTGGCGCATCGCCCGCTCGGCGGACACGCTAAGGGCTCGTTCGTCAATAACTTGAACTTTTTGCTCGCCGGATTGGGATGC
>Ga0163154_10009110_pt1 | contig 11388 bp, 10 predicted proteins | sample OliLakLV19MP9P1_FD_148649 | JGI IMG/M metagenome (GOLD analysis project Ga0163154, IMG submission 148649) | Freshwater microbial mat bacterial communities from Lake Vanda, McMurdo Dry Valleys, Antarctica - Oligotrophic Lake LV.19.MP9.P1 | ecosystem: Environmental > Aquatic > Freshwater > Lake >...
CCGTACGACTGATCAAACCGTCACGAACTGATCACAGCACCTTGCATCGAGGACCGAATAAGAGGATTCTTCCACCCAGTACCCCCCACGTGGTGGCCGGTTTTGGGCGCCGATGAGTGGCTGGTTGGCGCGCCGAATGACAAGCTCGATGAGGGTTGCAGACGGCGGGTGGTCCGCAACGGCTACCTTCCGGCCCGCACCATCATGACCGGAGCCGGTCCGCTCGATGTCGAACAGCCTCGGGTAGGTGACAAGACCAAGGATATGGACGACCGGATCGCCTTCTCCTCGGCGATCTTGCCGCCCAATCTCCGGAAAAGTCGCTCGGTGGAGGAGTTGATCCCATGGCTCTACCTCAAAAGAGGCTCGACGGGAGACTCCCCGGAGGCTCTCCAGTCGCTGATCGGCTCGGACGCCAAGGGATTCAGCCCGAACGTCGTCGTCCGGCTCAAGGAGACGTGGGGGCAAGGAGTACGACGACTGGAATCGTCGCGACCTCTCCAGGGAGGAGCGCGTCTACGCCTGGGCAGACGGCATCCGTGAGAGCAAGCAGAGCTGGGTCGAGTTGTGCTCCTTGACCTCAAGCAGCGAGGGCTGACGAAGCCGCCGAGGCTTGCTGTTGGCGACGGAGCACTGGGGCCACCTGCGCACCACGAACCCAATCGAGAGCACCTTCGCGACGATCCGACTCACGTCTCGCCGCACGAAGGGAAGCGGCTCGAGGAAGGCCAGCCTGATGATGATGTTCAAGCTCGCTCAGTCAGCCAGCAAGCGCTGGCGACGACTCAACGCCCATCACCAGATCGTTCTTGTTCTCGAAGGAAGAATCTTCACCAACGGAGTACTGCAGAACGCCGCCTGATTCAGAACCCTGGAACACAACTCTTGACAATAACCACCACCCAGGGCCCGATCCATCGACTGGGCGAGCCAGACGGCGTCCCTATCATCCTGCCATGCAGTCAGGCTGGAACGTCGTTGTCGTCGGGGCCTACGGCGCTATCGGACGCGCCGTGTGCGGGCTTTTGCACGCCGCCGGTGCTCGCTTAGCGGTGGTCGGTCGCGACCAAGAAAAAATAGCCTCCTTGGCAGAGGCGACCGGGGCTTTGCCAATCGTCGGTGATGCCTCCTCTTTTGCCGACATGGATGCCGCATTCGAGCGTGCCACGGCCGAGCTCGGTCCGCTCTCCGGCGCCGTCAATTGCGCCGGCTCGCTGCTTCTGAAGCCGGCCCATCTCACCACGGAAGCCGAGTATGCCGCCACGGTGTCGGCCAACCTGACGACGGCATTCGCCATGTGTCACGCGGCAGGAAAGACCATGACGGACGGGGGCTCTGTGGTGCTCGTCAGCACGGCTGCCGCTCGCACCGGGATCGCCAACCATGAAGCGATCGCGGCTGCCAAAGGAGGCGTGCAAGGGCTGATGCTTTCGGCGGCAGCGACGTATGCCGCGCGCGGCTTGCGGTTCAACTGCGTCGCGCCCGGGCTCACCCGCACGCCGCTCGCTGCGAAGATCATCGCCAGCGAGGCCAGCGAAAAGGCGTCGCTCGCCATGCACGCTTTGGGACGGCTGGGAGAACCGGGTGACGTCGCCCGTGCCATCTACTGGCTCCTCGATCCCGCCAATGACTGGGTGACCGGGCAGATATTGGGCGTCGATGGCGGCCTGGCAAACGTGCGCGTGCGGCCCAAAGGGTAGCAAGGGCTGAACATGGCATCGTCGAAGGGATTGTCTGACTCGGCTCCAGCATGGATGGCCGTCGTGCTCCGCATCGCGGCGGTGTACAACGTGCTCTGGGGGGCCGCCGCCGTTTTGTTTCCGCTCGCCGCGTTCCGGTGGGCAGGAATGGAACCACCGAACTATCCCGAGTTGTGGCAGTGCATCGGCATGATCGTGGGTGTGTACGGTGTCGGATATTGGATCGCGGCAGGCGACGTGCAGCGGCATTGGCCGATCGTCCTGGTAGGCCTGCTCGGAAAGCTGTGCGGGCCGATTGGATTCCTGTGGTCGGCTTGGAACGGCACGATTCCCTGGATCGCCGGGTGGACAATCATGACCAATGACATCATTTGGTGGGTGCCGTTTGTCGTCATCTTGCGATGGGTCTCTTCGGCGCCTGATTCGGCTCACTCTCCTGCCCAGTCCGGTTGACCATGATGCCATGGATTCTCCTCGTTCATGCCGCCGCCACCTGGTTCATGACGGGTCTGATTTGGTTCGTGCAGGTCGTGCACTACCCCCTCTTCGATCGGGTCGGTACCGAAGCCTCGCCCCGCTACGCCGTTGATCATCAGCGGCGCACCATGTTGGTGGTGATGCCCGTCATGCTGATCGAGGCCCTCACGGCGACGGCGCTCGTGTGGCTTCTGCCGACGTCTTTTCAGACCGCAGCGTGGTCTGGGATGGCCATGCTGGTCGCCATATGGCTTTCAACCGCCTTCGTGCAGGTGCCGAGGCATGCGAAACTGAGGCTCGGATTTGACGCGAGGGCTTCCAGCGCCCTGGTCACCAGCAACTGGATACGGACGGTTCTCTGGACCGCTCGCGGCGTCCTCGCCCTGTGGCTCCTGTCCGCTCGCTAACCTTCGCACTCGAGCGGCGGAGTCGGTCGGCGGTCACGCCACACACCGCTGTCCGAAAAGTGCAGACGGTGTCTGCCGAATCTGCCAGCCGTGATGAAACCCACGGATTTGTCGAAAGCTGCGCTCGGAAAACCCCCTTCCAAACCGGCCCGTCGTACGAGGCAGCCAGCGCCGCGGGATCAAAGTTCTTGTGCTGCTTGGTCATCATTCGGCTTCCAGAGCGGTCCCGATGACAAACCCGCCCCATGCCTGAAGGCCATCACGGCAAGTGCGATCGCGACGATTCTGAAGGAGACACTCATGGCCGACTGACCGGCCTCGGACCGGCAGGTGCCTAGTGCTTCGCGTGCAATGCTTCCGCAAAAGCCTTGCCGGCGGGGCCGAAGAATTTGGCGGCGCCGTAGTAATGAAAACCCTGGTTGGAGGCGCCCTTGGCGATTTCTTCCTCTTCGGGAGTGCGTTCCTTCTTGTCGCGGGCGGCGGCGAGCTCATGATCCCAGAAGTGCTCGGTGAGCACGGCAGCCACGGTGCCTTTGAACTCTGGTCTCGATGCCGGGGCGGCCATCGCATCGCGGAAGTTCTGGTAGATGGGCTTGTACCGTGGCGTCGTAAACGTCTCCACCGGACCGTTCACGCCAAGAACGCCGATGACGAACGGGAGCTTTGGGGCATCAAGATCCTTGCGGACGTCGCGGATGAAGTGGGTCAAGTATTCGGTGTAGCGGTCATAGCCACCGGGCTGGTCGCGCTTCGGGTAGGCCTTCTGATCGACAAGGTCGTTCCAGCCCTGGAACCACACGAAGCCCGCCAGCTCGTAGCCCTCCTTCGCGTCGTACGTCGGAACGACCTTTTTCGGATCGGCAAGAACCTTCTGCACGTGATCGATCATGAGCGTGTAGTACGGCCCCGCGGATTCCGGTGATGCCGACGGTGGACGGAAATCGGTGTGCAGGCTCTTCCCACCCCACGCCGTCTTGATGAGCAGAATCGGCCCCTCATCGAGCTTCTCTACCGTGATCCCAAATGTGAATTCCGGGCCAATCGTGTCGTTGCGGGCACCAAAGCCGGCCGTCAGCTTCCCAACCCTGAGCGTCGCGTTTCCGTTGCGGTCCTGCGAGAGAGAGCTGATCCAGACACGATCGCAGACGGTCGGCTTGCCCTCCTTGTCACGCATCTCGTCGAGAAGCGGCGCCGTCTTCGGATCACGGGCCAGGTAATCAAACGTGGTGACGCTGGCATGCCCCTGCATGTTGGATTGACCAGCCAGGATGTACACCCGCAGCGGCGCGGCGTGGGCTAATGGAGCGACGAGCATGGCAGACAGCAGGACCAACACGCGGTTCATGCAATGCTCGTTTCTCTGGACGGAACGGGTGGGCATCAGGAAGCTCGGTCGCACTGAAAATGATAGACGACGTGGCCGTCGACATCGCGGTGCTCGATGTGAAGGCAGGGCATGCCCGCGCGGCGCACCACGTCAACTACGATGAATCCACCCTTCTGGCGATGAAACCGGTGGACCTTGGGGTTCTGGCCGGGTGAGCCTCCGGCATGCTCGTCGCTCGCCGCACCGGGGCAGAACTCGTTCAGCCCTGTGTCTGGGTGGACCGAATGGTACTGCCAGTGACGGTCGCCGCAGATGACGACAAAACCCTTTGGCAGATGTTTGGCAAACCACTCTCGGAGCTCGTCGCCTTCCCGCTCGAAGGCCTCGTTGGCGTGGTTGTCGTGCTTGTTTTTCCGGTCGGGACCGACAATCGGCGTCGGCGACACGAGAATCTTCCAGGTGGCATCGCTCGCCTGAAGTGTGGATTTCAGCCACGCCTTCTGCTCATCGCCCAGGATTGTCTTGCGATCGTCGTCGGGCGCAGTGTTGGGCGAGCGATACGTCCTTCCCTCGGTCAGCCAGATCTGGAGATCACGGCCCCAGCGAAACGTCCGGTAACTGGGCCCCGTGTCTGGCATGGGCGCCTGGGCGCGGAAAATCGCCTCCCCTTCTGCGAAGGTGAGCGGGCCCATAGTGCGGCCGGGCCACGAGTCGTTGTTGAGGATGTCGTGGTCGTCGCACAGCCAATAGGTCGGGATATTCGCCGTGAATGCGAGGAGTCGCGGAAGGCTGAACATCCGCTCCCAGTGATAGCGGGCAAGCCGCGGCGTGACTGCCCGCGGCTCGTCGTTATCGAGATAGATGAGATCGCCTGTCAGGCATGCGAACCGCGGCTCGACTGCCTGCATCGACGGGTAGATGGCATGGCCATCGGGATGCCCACGGTCGGGATATCCCTGGCACGTCATGACGCAGAAGCGGATGTCGGAAATGGCGTCCTGACGCGGCGCGGTCCTGAAGTTGCCGCCCACGCCCGCATGGGGCGGATCGCCATCCGGACCGGTTGTCTGGCTTATGAGATGGTAGGTCGCATCAGGGGCAAGATTCCGGAGGATAAATTTGTGGATGGCGTCATCCTGGGCCGTGACGTCGACCCAATCAGTTGAGACTGCGTCGCTCAGGTCGGGCTTCAGTCCATACCGCAGACGAATCCGTCCATCGGCTGGTGGGCACGCGCCTTCCAGGTCGTCGGCAGGAACTGTGACCTTCGCCAACTGGTCCGCGCCCTTCCCATTGGCTCGTCCCGGGATCAGGAGGCCGTCGCTATTGCGATCGCCGCGCGCCGTCAGACGGGTCCAGATGACGGCAGAGTCGGCTGTCACTTCCCCAATGCGGAGGCCGGTGTCCTGTCGCGGACCGTGTGCCGGCGGGTCGCTGGCGGCGATGGCGTATCGCGATGCTGCCGCCAGCATGAGCGCCGCCGACTGACGAACCACGAACGCCCGTCTGCCCAGTTCCTGTTCGCTCATCAAGGGTGCTCCGGTCGAAAGGCGTCTCGCGTGTGACGCAACGCCGTGAAATCACAATGGGTCCTGTGGGGCCCCGGCGATACCCTGCAGCTCGGAGAGCGCGTTCGATGCGGCCCGCTGCTCGGCTTCTTTTTTGTTGCGACCCCAGGCGGGAGAGTAGAGGCGGCTGCCGATTTGGGCCGACACCCGAAAGCTCTTGCTGTGGTCAGGGCCCTCTTCGGCCAGCACCTCGTAGGTGGGTGTAAGGCCGAAATCACGCTGGGACCACTGCTGAAGGAGCGACTTGTGATTCGACCCGAGCTCCCCTGAAACCACCTTGTCGATCTCGGGCCCGAGGAGCCGCTCGACAAAAGGCGTGACCTTGGTGATGCCACCATCCAAATAGATCGCCGCCACGATCGACTCGAAGAGATCCGAGAGCAGCGAGTCGGGAATCGGCTTGGACACTGCCAGTCCCTTGCCAACGATGAGGAACTCGGCCAGGCCGAGCTGGCCGCTGAGGCGGCTACACGTTTCCCGACTGACGACGACCGACTTGATCCGGGTAAGATCGCCCTCGAGTGACTCAGGGAACGCGCGGTAAAGCCGCTCGCAGACGATGAATCCGAGGATCGCATCGCCCAGGAACTCGAGTCGCTCATTCGAGGCCAGCCGGTGCTTGGCCCCGGAGGCATGCGTGACCGCAGCAACCAAGATCGCTGGGTCGCGGAAGGTGTAGTCGAGTCGCCGCTCGCATTCGGCCACGTCGATGCCCGACCCCAGCAGTGCCGGTGGCTGTTCGCTGACCATAGGGGAAATCCCAACCTCCTGTCTCCAAAACCTACGCCCCGTCACGGTGGCCTGTCAACGCGACGGCATGCCATGTCCGGCGGAATGAACCGGCCAGGGATGGGCTCCGTAGGAGAGGACGCGATCTGGCAGCGGGGCAATTCCCCTAGGATCCCTGCCACCGTTGATGCGTAGGATTTCGACAGCCTCCAGGCGGCACCGGCCGGTTCCGGTTGCCGCCGCGAGGCGCCCAACACTCTGAGGAGCAACGATGTTGTCACGCATTTCCACCCGGCATATCGGCCCCCGTCGGCTACACCGCTTTGCATGCCTGGCCTGTGTCGCGGCCTCCCTGGCAGTCGCCGCAGCCCTCGCCGCCACCGGCCTTCCCGTCGCTCATAGTGCCGAGCCTCAGGCACCTGCCGAACCGCTCTCCCACGCGAATGCGCTCTCCACGGCGTTCCGTCGGGCCGCCGAAATCGCCACCCCGAGCGTGGTCGTCGTCCAAAGCCGGGTGAAGCCCAAGCCCGCCGCAGCGCGCGACCAACGCGGCCCGCGTGGCGGCAATCCATTGCAGGGCACGCCGTTCGAGGGCATGTTTCCCGACGGGCTCCCCGAGGGCTTCGATTTCCAAGTGCCGAATGGGCAGACGCCTGGACGATCCGGGATGGGCTCGGGCGTGATCGTGTCGCCCGACGGAATCGTGATCACGAACAATCATGTTGTCGAAGGAGCTGACGAAGTTGTCGTTCGACTTGCCGATGGCCGCGAGTTCAAGGCGGTGGACATCAAGACCGATCCCGAAAGTGATCTCGCCGTGGTGCGTCTGGCCGATGCCAAGGACCTGCCAGTGGCCAAGCTTGGCGACTCCAACAGCCTCGAGATTGGCGACTGGGTGATTGCCATCGGCCATCCCTTCGAACTCGACACGACGGTGAGCGCGGGCATCATCAGCGGGAAGGGCCGCGAGCTCGGCTCGATTCGCCGGGCCCAGTTCCTCCAAACGGACGCCGCCATCAATCCCGGTAACTCTGGCGGCCCCCTGGTGAACCTTGCCGGCGAGGTTGTGGGCATCAATACGGCCATCGCCTCGAACAGTGGCGGCTACCAGGGAATCGGGTTTGCCATTCCCATCAACCTCGCGAAGTGGGTGACCGGCCAACTCATCGACAAGGGCTCCGTCGAACGGGCGTTCATCGGCGTGCAAATGGGGCCACTCGACCGTCGCATGGCAGACAAGCTCGGAGTGGCCGCGCGCGGCGGCGTGCTCGTCAGCGATGTTGTCGCCGAGTCTCCTGCGGCAACGGCGGGCGTGCAGCCGCTTGATGTGATCACAGGCTTCGATGGTCAGCCGGTCATCGGCACCCGGGCGCTCCAGGAGCTCGTCGAGCGAGCGGAGATTGATCGCGCTCATAGCCTCACGGTGTTTCGTGACGGCAAGGCCTTGACGCTCACGATCAACGTCAAGCCATTGCCCAAGGACTTGACGGCGGCCACGCCTTCCGGCCGAGGGCCTGCACCCGAGGCTGCGGAGGAGACGTTCTACTGCAAAGACTTTGGGATCGAGGTGCGTGGGAAGGATTCGCTTGCCGAAGATGCCTATGCCGACTTCGAGGGCGTGCTGGTTGACCGCGTCGATCCCGACGGCCTCGCTGGCTCGGCGGGCATTGGCCCGGGCATGCTCGTTCGGAAGGTGGGCCGCACGCCGGTCACGACGATTGCCCAGTTCGCGGAAGCGATCGAGAAGGAGTCGGTGGCCGAGGGCGTGCTCCTCCAGGTACGCTCGCCACGCGGGAACGCCGTGGTCCTCTTGAAAAAGGATTAGCCGCCGGGTCAGGCTTGCACGTGCATGGCAACCCTCGGCGTCAACATCGATCACGTCGCCACCATCCGGCAGGCCCGTCGGACGGTGGAGCCAGACCCGGTCTGGGCTGCGGCGCTGGCCGAGCTTGGCGGCGCCGACGCGATCACCGTGCACCTTCGAGAAGACCGTCGGCACATTCAGGACCGCGACCTCGAGGTGCTCCGCCGCACCGTGCAGGTGAAGCTCAACCTCGAGTGCGCCGTCGCGACCGAGATGGTGGCCATTGCCTGCCGCGTGAAGCCCGACCAGGTAACACTCGTGCCGGAACGGCGGGAAGAGGTGACGACCGAGGGCGGGCTCGATGTGGTCGGGCATCGTGACGCCGTCGAGGGCGCGATGAAGCGACTCGCCGACGCTGGCATTTCCGTGTCGCTCTTCATCGACCCATCGCCGTCGCAGATCGATGCGGCGATCGATCTCGGTGCGAATGCCGTCGAACTCCATACGGGCTGCTACGCCAATGAGGACAACGAAAAAAGTCGCGAGGAGCGGCTCGTGGAACTCGCTCGGGCGGGAGTCATGGTCCGGCAGGGCGGGCTCGCGCTGGCGGCCGGCCACGGGCTCACCTATCGGAATGTCGCGCCCGTCGCCTCTCTCGATGGCATGGGCGAGCTCAACATTGGCCACTCCATCGTGTCGCGGGCCGTCCTCATCGGTTTCACCGAGGCTGTCCGCGAGATGAAGCGGCTGATTGAGTCTCGATAGTCAGCGCCGGGGATCGGTGTCGCCCTCCTCCGCGGAGCACATTTCCGCAACGTCACCGGGGGCCGTTCCAGACCGGGGCGAGGAAATTTGCAACGCTCGTCGGGCGCACCCCGATCCCGGCTCGTCTTTTCCTCCGCCGCCGTGATGCTCACCCCACCGGGGCGGCTGAGGCGTAGGAGCCGAGGCAGACGACGCGTTTGCATCGTCTCTCGAGGCTCGCCATCGCACGCCGGACGCGTAAGTCTGTGCGATGGCCTTCGAGCTCCACGAAGAAGACGTAGCCGCGCTCTTCGCCCGATAGCGGGAACGACTCGATCCACGTGAGATTGAGCTTCTGCCGCTTGGGAATCGCGAGGGCATCGGCCAGGCCACCGGGGCGGTGCTCAATCTCAAACATGAGGGACGTTTTGTCTTTTCCGGTGCGGCTGGCATCGGCGTGCCCGATGACAGCGAATCGAGTGGTGTTGTTGGCAACGTCCTCGATGTTCTCAGCCAGCACATCGAGACCGTGGTGCACGCCTGCCTGCCGGCTGGCGATGGCGGCCGCATTCGGGGTCCGCGATGCCATCTCCGCGGCGGCGCTCGTGCTGGTGACTTCGACGAGCCTGGCCGCGGGCAGGTGGCGGGCGAGCCAATTACGGCACTGCGACAGCGCTTGGGGCCGGCTGTAGACCTCACGGATAGCCGAGCGGTCGCAGGATGCAAGCAGCGTGTGATGAATTCGAAGCGGCACCTCGGCGCAGATCTTGACCGGCAGCCGTGCGAAGTTGTCGAGCGTATCGGCAATCCGACCGTCGGTTGAGTTCTCGAGTGGGACGACGCCGAAGTCAGAATGGCCTGCGCACACCTCCTCGAAGGCCGCCGAGATGCTCGCGACAGGGACAAAATCGACTGAGCCACCGAAGCGGTGCAGCGCGGCGAGATGGCTGTACGTCCAGGAAGGGCCGAGGTGTGCTACGCGAAGATGCTGCTCGATGGCACGAGACCCGGAGATGAGCTCGCGGAATATCGCCTTGAGGCTGTCGCTCGAGAGCGGACCGGCATTGGAGGCGGCCACACGCTCGAGGACCGTTTCCTCTCGGGAGGGATCGTAGGTCTGCTGGCCCGATGTCTGCTTGAGGTGCCCGATGTCGCGAGCCACTTCGGCCCGCTCGTTCATGAGGCCCACAAGCTGGCGATCAATTCGATCGATGTCGGCCCGCAGCGAGGCCAGACCAGTCTTCCCATCGTCTGCAGTTTTTCGGGGGGAACGTGGCTTGGCCATGGGAGCAAATTCACCAGGGAAGGGCGGCCAAAATGGCAGGCTGGCTGCCGTCACGTCGGGTGGTTCCGGGGCACGCCGCAGGCCCCGGCCAGGAACTGACCAACTGTACCCACGCCGCCAGAGCCCTCAAGCGGGTGGTTTCGAAGGATTTTTCATTCGACGGGCGCGCACCGGTCCCCGCAGGTTTCGCCCTCCCCGAGTTGGCACGGCCTTTGCTCCTACCAGGCCATCATGACAGCGGCCGCAGAAAGTGGCGGCGCCGTCACGGATTCACGGTCGCGACTGGCGCGAGGCAACGAAGCACGGGAAGGGTACTTTCGACATGGCAACCAAGCAGGGCGAAAAGATCATCGGCATCGATCTGGGCACGACCAACTCGGTCGTGGCCGTCATGGAGGGCAAGGAGCCCAAGGTGATCGCGAACAAGGACGGCAATCGCCTTACTCCGAGCGTCGTGGCCTTCAACGACAAAGGGGAGACCCTTGTTGGTGACCATGCCCGCCGGCAGGCAGTGACCAACCCGAGGCGGACGATCTACTCCATCAAGCGGTTCATGGGCCGCCGCCACAACGAGGTGGCCTCGGAAGAGAAGATGGTGCCCTACGAAGTTGTCGGCGGGCCCGGCGACTACGTGAAGGTCCGCGCCGGCGACAAGGAGCTCACACCGCCCGAAATCTCCGCGCAGATCCTCCGCCGGCTCAAGGAGGCAGCCGAGAGCTACCTCGGTCACAAGGTCAACAAGGCCGTGATCACGGTCCCTGCCTACTTCAACGACGCCCAGCGGCAGGCCACGAAGGACGCGGGCCAGATCGCCGGCCTCGAGGTGATGCGACTCGTCAACGAACCGACCGCTGCCGCGATGGCCTACGGCCTCGACAAGAAGAAGGACGAGAAGATCGTCGTGTTTGACCTTGGCGGTGGCACGTTCGACGTGTCGGTCCTCGACGTGTCGAAGGACGGCGTCTTTCAAGTGATCAGCACCAATGGCGATACCCATCTCGGTGGTGACGACTTCGATCAGGTTCTCATCAACCACGTGGCCGACCAGTTCCAGCGGGAACAGGGCATCGATCTGCGGAAGGATCCGATGGCCATGCAGCGGCTTCAGGAGTCGTGCGAGAAGGCCAAGAAGGAGCTCTCGACCGCCCAGAGCTCCGACATCAATCTTCCGTTCATCACGGCCGACGCCTCGGGCCCCAAGCATCTCATGCTGACGATCACGCGGGCCGAGTTCGAGCGGCTCACGGATCACCTCATCGAGCGTTGCCGCGGCCCGCTCGTGAAGGCCCTCCAAGACGCGAAGCTCGAGCCGTCGCAGATCGACGAACTGGTCCTCGTGGGTGGCTC